>Ga0182736_1000514_pt1 | contig 57567 bp, 57 predicted proteins | sample eDN5th30CKraftBY_FD_128882 | JGI IMG/M metagenome (GOLD analysis project Ga0182736, IMG submission 128882) | Enriched backyard soil microbial communities from Emeryville, California, USA - eDNA 5th pass 30_C Kraft BY (version 2) (version 2) | ecosystem: Environmental > Terrestrial > Soil >... | reverse complement strand
GCGCTGTTCGTGGGCGGCTGGGCGCTGGAACAACTGTGGCTGTTCTGGGTGGCGCCGATCGTCGGCGCGGTCCTGGCGGCGCTGGCCTACCGCTGCGTGGGGCGCCAGGAAACGTAAACAAAACAGGCAAGACGGGACATGGGCCGGGATGCATAATGAGTCTCGGCCGCGCGCGGGCGGCCGCCCTCCAAGGAGACCCCCCCATGTCCCGAGACTCACAGATCGACAGCCTGCTGCCCCCGTTGCGGCTGGACCGTCGCGCCTTCGTCGTGACGGCGCTGGCCACCGGCTTCACCGCGGCAACCGGCCATGCCGCGGCCGCCACGGCCATCACGACCCCGGCCGACGGGCTGGACGCCGGCCCGGTGCAGATCCCGGCGCAGGGCGGCAACATGCCCGCCTATCGCGCCGCGCCGCAGGGCCGCACCGGCTTGCCCACGGTGCTGGTCGTCAACGAAATCTTCGGCGTGCACGAGTACATCCAGGACGTCTGCCGCCGGCTGGCCAAGGCCGGCTACCTGGCGGTCGCGCCCGAGCTGTTCGCGCGCCAGGGCGATGCGTCCAAGTACACCGAGATCGCGCGCCTGCGCACCGAGATCATCGACAAGGTGCCCGACGACCAGGTCATGGCCGACCTGGACGCCACGGCGGCGTGGGCCGCGCAGCATGGCGGCGACCCGAAGCGCCTGATGGTCACCGGCTTCTGCTGGGGCGGCCGCATCGTGTGGCTGTATGCGGCGCACAACCCCAAGCTGCGCGCCGGCGCCGCCTGGTACGGCCACGTGCGCAACACCACCAGCCCCATCAAGCCGGCCGATCCCATCGCCCTGGTCGGCAAGCTGGCCGCGCCGGTGCTGGGCCTGTACGGCGAAGCCGACGCGGGTATTCCGGTGGCCGACCTCGAGCAAATGCGCGCCGCGCTGGGCAAGGGCTCGGAAGCCGCCCGGCAATCGCAGATCCGTCTATATAAAGAAGCGCCGCACGGCTTCCATGCCGATTACCGCCCCAGCTATCGCAAGGACGCGGCCGAAGACGGCTGGCGCCGCATGCTGGACTGGTTCGAGCGCTACGGCGGCTAGCCGGGCCGGCACGCGGGGCCGTGGCGGCCCCGCGTTGCCACCGGCCTACGGCTTGGCTGGGCGCGGCCGTAGCGGCGCGTATTCCGTCGGCACCCAGGCATAGCCCTGGCCGTCGGTGCGCACGTGGCCCAGGCCCGGGAACGGCAGGTGCGCGCCGGCCACCCACAGCTGATCGCGCGCGGCGTCGGCAAAGATCTTCTTGCGGGTGGCCACTGCCTGGGCGCTGTCGACGTCGAATTCGATGGCGACCTCGGGCCGCGCGAATTGCACGGCGTGGCTGTGCACGATGTCGCCCCACACCAGCAGGCTTTGCCGCCCGGAACTGAACAGGTACGAGGTATGGCCGGGCGTGTGGCCCGGCGTGGGCACCGCCTGCACGCCGGGCAGCAGCGTGTCGTCGGGCTGGTAGGTCAGGAATTTGCCGGCGGCCTGGTAGGGCGCGACCGAATCGCGCGACATCCTGAAGAACGGCTGGACGTCGGCCGGGGCCTGCGCCGCCACGGTGGGGCTCAGCCAGAAATCGGCCTCGGCGCGGGCCGCGTAGACATCGGCATTGGGAAACATCGGCGCGCCTTCCGGTGTCAGCAGCCCGCAGGCGTGGTCGGGGTGCAAGTGGGTCAGCAGCACCGCGTCCACCTGCGCGGGCTCGTAGCCGGCGGCGCGCAAGTTGCCGGCCAGGCCGCCGGCCGTGGGGCCCAGGCAGGGGCCGGCGCCGGTATCGACCAGCACCACCTGCTTGCCGTTCTGGACGATGTAGCTGTTGACCGCGGTTTGCACGCCGGGCTCGGTGGGCACGAACATGGCGGCCAGCAGGGCCTGGATGTCCTGTGCGGTGGCGCCGCGCAGGATGGCCGGGTCCAGGTCGACATAGCCGTCGTACAACGCGGTGACGATGAAATCGCCCAGGGCCATGCGATGGAAGCCCGGCGCCTGCGCGGTCTGCTGGGGGGCGGTGGCCAGCGCGGGGGCCGCGATGCCGGCCATCAGCGCCGCGGCGGACAGGCTGATCGCGCCCAGTGTGCGGCGCGGCGGGAAACAGGCCGGAAAACGCATGAACGATTGCTCCGTATGGGTATATATATAGAGGTGCGTCGAGGATAGCGCGAATCAGCCCAGCACGCGCGCGGTGGCGCGCGCCTGCTCGGCCAGCCAGTCGGCCACGATGCCCACTTCGGCCGAACGCGGCTGCGCGCCGCGGATCATCCAGTAAGCGTGGCGCGCCGCGCCTTGCAGCGCGCCGCCCACCGCCACCAGGCGCCGCTGCGCCAGTAGCGGTTCCACCAGCGCCAGCCGTCCCAGCGCCACGCCATGGCCAGCCAGCGCCGCGTGCACGACCTGGTCGTATTGGTTGAAGCGCAGCATGCCCTTGAGGCGGGCGCGGCCCAGTTCATGAACCTGCAGCCATTCCGCCCATTGCAGCCAGGGGCGGGTGGGGTCGTCGAATTCCAGCAGCACCTGGCCGGCCAGCGTGGCGGCATCGAGCCGGGCGATGCCCAGCGTGGGGTGCGCCACCGGCACCACCGCTTCGCCGAACAGCCATTGCGCCCCATCGGGCGCGGCTTCGCGCGGGCTGTAGCGGATGGCGATATCCACGCCGTCGCGGTCGATGTCCAGCACGCGGTTGTCGGCGGCCACGCGCACGTCCACGGCGGGATGCGCGGCCTGGAAATCGCCCAGCCTGGGCAACAGCCACAACGACGCCACGCCGATGGTCGCGGTGACCGTGACCGGGGTGCGGCGCTCGGGCGCCCGCCATTGCCCGGCCAGTTCGCCCAGTTGCGTCAACCAGGGGTCGGCCATGCGGAACAGTTGCGCGCCTTCAGAAGTGAACGACACCGAACGGAAGCCGCGCGACAGCAGCGCCACGCCCAGGTGCGCTTCCAGGGCGCGCACCTGGCGGCTGACGGCCGACTGCGTCAGGTGCAGGTCTTGCGCGGCGGCGGTGATGCTCATGCGCCGGCCGACCGCCACGAAGCCGCGTATCAGGTCCAGCGGCGGCAGTTTGGACAAGGGATATGACATTCCTGTGGCGCATGCGAATGCGGCGTGGAAATCGATTGAACAATAGTACCCGTCCGGCGTTCAATGGGCAGTACACGAGCACATGTTTCTGCCTGGCGGCCCCGGTTGCCGTCCGGGCGCCGGGAGCCGCCATGGCCGCCGCCGCGATTCGGTTGTATTGCACGACAGGAATGTCATTGGCCTTGCCGGCCCGCGCCGCCGTGCGCTTGAGGCAGGGGCGGGGACTGCGTATCCTGTGCGAGTCCGGCACGGTGTGGGTGTCGGAAGACCGCTGCCGCGAAGACCACGTGCTCGGCGCCGGCGATACCGTGCAGGTGCGCGGCAATCGCGATATCGTCCTGAGCGGCCTGCCCGAGGCGCGGGTCGCCCTCATCCTGGAGCCCACTGCATGAATGCGTCGTCTGCCCTGCCTTGCGAAATGTGGTTCGATTTCGCCAGCCCCTACAGCTACCTGGCGATCGAGCGGGTCGAGCCGCTGGCGCGCCAGGCCGGCGTGGCGGTCGCGCTGCGGCCCTTCCTGCTGGGCCCGATCTTCCAGGCGCAGGGCTGGAACGACTCGCCGTTCCGGCTGTTTCCCGGCAAGGGCGCCTACATGATGCGCGATATTTCCCGGCTGGCCGACAAGTACGGCATCACCTACCAGCGGCCCAGCCAGTTCCCGCGCATGAGCGTGCTGGCGGCGCGCGTGGCCCTGCTGGGGCAGAACCAGCCATGGGGGCGCGACTTCTGCCTGGCCGTGTTCCGCGCCAATTTCGCCGACAACCACGACATCCAGGACGAGGCGGTCGTCAGCAACCTGCTGGCCGGCCTGGCGCTGGACGGCCCGGCGCTGGTGGCGCAGGCGCGCCAGGAAGCCACCAAGGAAGCGCTGCGCCGGCAAGTCGACCGCGCGCGCGAGCTGGGCATATTCGGCGCGCCCAGCCTGATCGTGGGCGACGAAATGTTCTGGGGCAACGACCGCCTCGAAGACGCCCTGCAGTGGGCGGCGCGCGGCGGCGCCTAGCATTCCGCCGGCCGCCCCCCTTGTCCACGGAGCCCCGAAATGTCCCAGCCTGAAAAAGTCATGATCGTCACAGGCGCCAGCCGCGGCATCGGCGCGGCCGTCGCCCGGCTGGCGGCGCGCCGCGGCTATGCGGTGTGCGTCAACTACCACCGCCGCCGCGACGCGGCCGACGACGTGGTGCGCGCCATCCAGGCCGATGGCGGGCGCGCTGTCGCGGTGGCCGCCGACGTGGCCGACGAAGCCCAGGTCGTGCAGCTGTTCCAGACGGTCGACCGCGAACTGGGCCGGGTCGATGCCCTGGTCAACAATGCCGGCATTCTCGAACCGCAGATGCGGGTCGAAGACATGGACGCCGCGCGCGTGGCGCGCATCCTGGCCACCAACCTGGTGGGCGCGCTGGTGTGCTGCCGCGAGGCCGTGCGGCGCATGGCGCCGCGGCACGGCGGGCGCGGCGGCGCCATCGTCAACGTGTCGTCGATGGCGGCGCGGCTGGGCTCGCCGGGCGAATACATCGACTACGCCGCCTCGAAAGGCGGGATGGACACCCTGACGATCGGCTTGTCGAAAGAAGTGGCCGGCGACGGCATCCGCGTCAACGCGGTGCGGCCGGGCACCATCTACACCGAGATGCACGCCAGCGGCGGCGAGCCCGGCCGCGTCGACCGCCTGGCCAGCAGCATTCCGCTGCAGCGGGGCGGCACCGTGCAGGAAGTGGCGGGTGCGGTGATGTGGTTCTGCTCGGACGAAGCCGGCTACACCACCGGCTCGTTCATCGAGGTGTCGGGCGGCAAATAGCGCGAACGCGCCCCGGCCGCAACCGGGGCGCGCCGCTGCGCGCCTAGCGCCCGGTGTCGGGGTAGTTCGGCCCCGCGTCGTGGAAGCCGCCGCTGCTGTACGGGTTGACGGCGCCCGGGTGCGGCGGGCCCGACGGATGGTTGCCGCCGGCGCAGCCGGCCAGCAGCACGGCGCCCAGCAGCGACAGCACGGATAGTAGGGATTTCATCGCGTTTCTCCTATGGCGCCCCGCGGCTACCATACGGGCAAGGCCGGCATCAGCAAGCGCCATGCCATGATTCAAGCACGCAATCCGCAAAAAGGGAAAACATGAGACCGCGCATCGACCTGCTGACCCTGCAGCTGGTGCTGGCGATCGACGCCACCGGCAGCGTGGCGCGCGCGGCCGACAGCATGCACCTGACGGCCTCGGCGGTCAGCAAGCGGGTACTGGAACTGGAAGAGCAACTGGGCGTGGCCCTGCTCGAGCGCCAGCCTTCGGGCGCCCGCCTGAGCCAGGCCGGCGCGGTGCTGGCGCGCCGGGCCCAGGCAGTGCTGCGGGAACTGCACGGCCTGCAGGACGACATGGCCGACTTCATGACAGGCACCGCCGGCAGCGTGCGCCTGGCGTCGAATACCTCGGGCCTGGCCTGCGGGCTGGCGGACCAACTGGCGCAGTTCAACCAGCGCTATCCCGACATCAAGGTGTCGGTGCGCGAGGCCACCAGCCAGGCGGTGGTGCAGGCGGTGGCCGAGGGCTGGGCCGATTTCGGCATCGCCAGCACCACGGCCGAGCTGGGGGCGCTGGGCGCGCAGCCCTACCGCAGCACGCCGCTGGTGCTGGCCGTGCCCACCGGCCACCCGCTGGCCGGGCAGGGGCCCGTGCGCTACGTCGATACGCTGGCCTATCCGCACATCGGCCGCGCGCCCGACAGCGCGCTGGCCCGGCTGCCCGCGCCACCGCCGTGCCCGGACGAGTCCGCCGCCGCGCTGGATTCGCTGGTCACCAGCTTCCCCGCGGTGTTCTCGCTGGTGCGCGCGGGCGCGGGCGTGGCCGTCGTGCCGCTCAGCCCGGCGCAATCGGGCGCGCCGCCGGGCATCGAACTGCTGCCGCTGGCCGACGACTGGGCCGTGTTCCGCCTGTGCCTGGTGCGCGATCCCGGCGCGCTGCTGTCGCCGGCGGCCGCGCGCCTGCTCAAGACGCTGGCGCCGCCGGCCGGCCTTAGCCCAGCGTGACGCCGGCCTGGCGGATCACGTCGCCCCATTTCTGGCGGTCGTGGGCGATCAGCTGCGTGAAGGCCTGGGGCGTGTCGAACGACGGCTCGAAGCCCGCGCCGATCAGGTGGGCGCGCGATTCGGGCGCCTGCACGAAGCGCTTGATGGCGTCGTTCCATTTGCCGATCACGGGCTCGGGCGTGCCGGCCGGCGCGGCCAGCCCCCACCATTCGTCGGCCGCGTAGCCGGGCAGGCCGGCTTCGGCCACGGTGGGCAGGTCGGGCAGCACCACCGAGCGCTGCTGGCCGGTGGTGGCCAGGGCGCGCAGCTGGCCGGCCTGGATGTTGGGCAGCGCCGCGCCCAGGATGGCGAACATCATCGAGATCTGCCCGCCCATCAGGTCGGCCAGTGCGGGCGAAGTGCCGCGATACGGGATATGGCGGATGTCGATGCCGGCCATGCTCTTGAACAGTTCGGCCGGCAGGTGGCCCGCCGCGCCGTTGCCGGCCGAGCCGAACGTCAGCGCGCCGGGGCGACGCTTGGCCAGTTCGATCAGCTCGGCCATCGATTTCACCGGCAGCGACGGGTGCACCACCACCACGAACACGGTCGACGCCACGCGGCTGATGGGCGCGAATTGCGTGGACGGGTCGTACGGCAGTTGCTTGTACAGCTCGGGGTTGATGGCGCTGACGCCCGCCGTGGTCATCAGCAGCGAATAGCCGTCGGCCGGTGCGCCGGCCACCTGCGCGGCGCCGATGCTGCCGCCCGCGCCGGGGCGGTTTTCCACCACGATGGGTTGGCTCCATTCCTGCGCCACGGCCTTGGCCAGCTGGCGCGCCAGCACATCGGTGCCGCCGCCGGCCGGGAAGGGCACCACCAGGCGCACCGGCCGGTCGGGATACGGGGTGGCGGCGTAGGTGCCGGGCAGGTACAGCGCGCCGGCGGCAGCGGCGCCGGACAACAGGAAATGACGGCGGTTCATGATGCGATGGCTTCCACGGAATGCGCCGCCGGCTGGGCGGGCAGGGTTTGGTCGGGAATGTAGACGGTGCCGGCATACAGCCGGCGCGCCGTGCGCAGCAGGCTGGCGGCGCGGATGACGGCCTGGCCGTCGGACCCGGCCGGCCCGCGCTCGACGTCCACGTCGATGTGGCCTTGCGGGTGTTCGATGCGGATGGGGCCCGTGGCCGCGCCGGCATGGCGGTGCGCCACCGTGCCTGGCAGCGAGGCGGCCACGCCCAGGCAGACGGCGCCGGTCACCGCGTAGGCCGCATGGCAGGTGTATGGCATGAAATAGCGGCCGGCCAGGGTCGCCTGGCCGGCGGGCGGGGCCACCAGCGTCAGCTTGGGCATCTCGGAACGCGACACGTCGCCCAGGCCCATGGCGCGCCCGGCTTCGCAGCGCAGCGCTTCCACGCGCGCCAGCAGCGCCGCGTCGGCATTGATGGCCTCGGCCGATTCATGGCCGGTCAGGCCCAGCGCGTCGGCTGCCACGATGGCCATGGGCACTGCCGCGTCCACGCAGCTGACTTCCAGCCCGCCGAAGCGGTCCACCAGGTTGCCGGTGGGCAGCAGCCGGCCGGTCTTGGCGCCGGCCATGTCCTCGAAGCGCAGCCAGATCGCGGCGGCCTGGCCCGGCACGCCGTCGATGCGCGCGTCGCCCTGGTACACCGTCAGGCCGTCGCGGGTCGGCACGGTGGCCACGATGCGCTTGCCGGTGTTGACGTTGAAAATGCGCACGCGGGTGCATGGGCCGGTGGCCGGCACCAGGCCCTGGTCGATGGCGTACGGGCCCACCGCCGCCAGCATGTTGCCGCAGTTGACGTTGTAGTCCACCGTGTTCTTGTGCACGCAGATCTGGGCGAACAGGTAGTCCACGTCGGTGTCCGCGCGCAGGCTGGGCGAGATGATGGCGACCTTGTTGACCAGCGGGTCGGGCCCGCCGATGCCGTCGATGCGGCGCGGCTCCAGCGCGCCCAGCACGCGCAGCAGCACGCGGTCGCGGTCCGCGCCGGGGGGCGGCAGGTCGTCCGCCAGGAAGAAGGGGCCCTTGGAGGTGCCGCCGCGCATGACGACGCAGGGCAGGCCGAACTGATCTGAAAACCGGTGCATGGTGGTGTGTCTCCTGTGCGGCCACAGTCTGCGTCGCGGCGCGGGCCTTTGGCAAACAACGATTCGGAACGGCAGGGCTTCCGAAAGGTCATGCCGCCGGGCGGCGCCGGGCGCCATACTGCCGGGCATGTCATCCGCCGCATCGCCCGCTTTCGATCCCGATACTGCCCAGGCGCTGTCGCGCCGCATCCAGGCGCGCGAGCCCGCCGTGCGCGCCTGGGCCTGGCTGGACCCGTCCAGCTGGGGCCAGGCCTGGCGCGATGCGCCGCGCGGGCCGCTGCAGGCGGTGCCGGTGGGCATCAAGGACATCATCGACGTGGCCGGCATGCCCACCGGCAACGGCCTGCCGCCCGCCGACCTGCCGGCCGCGGCGGCCGACGCCGACTGCGTGGCGCTGTTGCGGCAAGCCGGCGCCATCCTGGTGGGTAAGACGGTGACGGCCGAAATGGCCTACGCCCACCCCGGGCCCACGCGCAACCCGTGGCAGCCGGACCACACGCCCGGCGGCTCGTCCAGCGGCTCGGCCGCCGCGGTGGCCTGCGGCATGGTGCCGGCGGCGCTGGGCACGCAGACCGGCGGCTCGGTCATCCGGCCGGCGGCCTATTGCGGTGTGGTGGGGTTCAAGCCGACCCGCGGCGCGGTGTCCCTGCGCGGCGTCACGCCGGTGGCGGCCAGCCTGGACACCCTGGGATGGTTCGCGCGCGATGTCGCGGCCGCGCGGGCGCTGGCCGGCGTGCTGGTGGCCGGCTTGCCGGCGCCGGGCCAGGTCCGGCCGGCAGCGCTGCGTATTGCGCGCATCGACGCCGCGCACGCGCGGCCCGATCCCCTGGCGCTGGCCGTGCTCGATGCCGCGCAGGCCGGCCTGGCGCAAGCCGGCGCCCGTGTGGCGCCGCTGGACGTGCACGCCGAATGGGGCCCGCTGGCCGCCGCGCACCGCACGGTGATGTTCTACGAAATGGCGCGCGCCCTGGCGCCGGACCCGCGCTACAGCGCCACCCTGCAGGCCGTGCTGGAGCAGGGCGGGCGCCTGGCGGAACCGGCCTGGCGCCAGGCGCTGGCCGCCGCTCGCGCGGGCGAGGCCGCGCTGCTGCGCGCGCTGGGGGATGCCGATGCCGTGCTGACGCCCAGCGCCGCCGGCCCCGCCCCGCGCGGCCTGGGCCACACGGGCGACTCGACCTTCAACCGGATCTGGACGTTGCTGGGCTGGCCCGCCATCCACCTGCCCCTGGCGTGGTCGCCGCAGGGCTTGCCGCTGGGGGTGCAACTGGTGGGCCGGCCGGGCACGGACGCCCGGCTGCTGGACCTGGCCGCGTCATTGCACGGCCTGCTGGACCGCCGCGGGCTCAGCCCATCAGGCGCGCCAGCTCTACGCCCGGGTCTTCCGCCCGCATGAAGGCTTCGCCCACCAGGAACGCGTCGACCTGGTGGCTGCGCATCAGCGCGACGTCTTCGGGCTTCAGGATGCCGCTTTCGGTGATCACGCGCTTGCCGGCGGGAATCTGCGGCAGCAGGTCCAGCGTGGTCTGCAGGCGCGTCTCGAAGGTGCGCAGGTTGCGGTTGTTGATGCCCAGCAGCGGGGTCTTCAGGCTGAGCGCCACGTCCAGTTCCCGGGCGTCGTGCACCTCGACCAGCACGTCCATGCCCAATTCCATGGCCAGGGTTTCCAGCTCGCGCAGCTGGGCCGGCGCCAGCGCCGCCACGATCAGCAGCACGCAGTCGGCGCCCATGGCCCGGGTCGAGATCACCTGGTAGGGGTCGATGACGAAATCCTTGCGCAGCACGGGCAGCGGGCAGGCCGCGCGGGCCCGCCGCAGGTTGTCGTGCGAGCCCTGGAAAAACTGCACGTCGGTCAGCACCGACAGGCAGGCCGCCCCGTGCACCGCGTAGGTGGCGGCGATGGTGGCGGGGTCGAAATTCTCGCGCAGCACGCCCTTCGAGGGCGATGCTTTCTTGATCTCGGCGATGACGCCGGCCTTGCCCTGGGAAATCTTGTCTTCGATGGACTGGGCGAAGCCGCGCACGTCCTGCCGGGCTTGCGCCTCGCGCAGCAGCTCCGCTTCGCTGCGCATCTGGCGGGCAGTAGCGACTTCCTCGGCCTTGACGGCGAGGATCTTCGCAAGAATGTCGTTCATGTCGGGAATTTCCGGGTATATGCGCAGAATTCTTCCAGCTTGGCGCGGGCCGAGCCGTTAGCAATCGTTTCAAAGGCCAGCGACAACGCCTGGCCGATGGTGTCGGCCTTGTTGCCCGCGTAGATGGCCAGCCCCGCGTTCAGGGCGACGATATCGCGGGCAACGCCTTCGACATTGTCGAGAGCCTGGATGACAAGTTCGCGCGATTCTTCGCGGTTTGTCACCTTGATGCCTCGATTAGACACCATCGACAGCCCGTAGTCTTCAGGATGGATCTCGTATTCGCGGATTTCCCCGTCCTTCAGCTCGCCCACCAGGGTGGCGCTGCCCAGCGAGGCCTCGTCCATGCCGTCCTTGCCGTGCACGATCAGCACGTGGCGCGCGCCCAGGCGCTGCAGCACGCGCACCTGGATGCCGACCAGGTCGGGGTGGAACACGCCCATCAGCTGGTTGGCCGCGCCGGCCGGGTTGGTCAGCGGCCCCAGGATGTTGAAAATGGTGCGCACGCCCAGTTCCTTGCGCACCGGGGCCACGTTCTTCATGGCGCTGTGGTGCGCCGGGGCGAACATGAAGCCGATGCCGATGGCCTGGATGCACTCGGCTACCTGTTCGGGCGACAGCGCCAGGTTGGCGCCCAGCGCCTCGAGCACGTCGGCGCTGCCCGACGACGACGAGGCGCTGCGCCCGCCGTGCTTGGCGATCGGCACCCCGGCCGCGGCCGCCACGAACATGGCGGTGGTCGAGATATTGAACGTGTGGCTGCCGTCGCCGCCCGTGCCGCACATGTCCAGCAGGCTCTCGGGGTTGGGCGTGACGACCGGCGTGGCGAATTCGCGCATCACCTGGGCGGCGGCGGTGATTTCGCCGACGGTTTCTTTCTTGACGCGCAAGCCCATCAGCAGGGCGCTGGCGATCTGCGGCGACATCTCGCCGCGCATCAGCATGCGCATCAGGTGCAGCATTTCGTCGTGGAAGATTTCGCGGTGCTCGATGCAGCGGGTCAGCGCTTCGGCGGGCGAGATGGTCATGGTGTTGTCCCCTGGTTATCGGATGTTCAGGAAATTGCGCAGCAGGTCATGCCCATGCTCGCTCAGCACGGACTCGGGATGGAACTGTACTCCGTACAGGGGCAGCGTCTTGTGGCGCACCCCCATGATGTCGCCATCGGGCGCCGTGGCGGTTGCTTCCAGGCAATCGGGCAGGGTGTCGGGCGCGATGGTCAGCGAGTTGTAGCGGATGACGGTATAGGGCGAGGGCAGGCCGGCGAAGATGTCGGTGCCGCGGTGGGTGATCTGCACGGTTTTGCCGTGCATGATGCGCGGGGCCCGCACGATGTCGCCGCCGTAGGCCGCGCCGATCGCCTGGTGGCCCAGGCACACGCCCAGGATGGGCACCTGCCCGGCAAACCGCTGGATCAGCGCCACCGACACGCCGGCCTCGGCCGGCGAGCAGGGCCCGGGCGACACGCAGATGCGGTCGGGCTTCATGGCGGCGATCTCGTCCAGGGTGATCTGGTCGTTGCGGGCCACCCGCACGTCTTCGCCGAGCTCGCCGAAGTACTGCACCAGGTTGTAGGTAAAGGAATCGTAGTTATCTAGCATCAAGAGCATGGGGCACCTGCGAAGTGGGTTGCGCGGTTGCTTGGGATCGGGGCGTCGGTGGTGGCGGCCGTCAGATGGGTTCGTCCAGGCCGTGCTGCACCTGTTCGGCCGCGCGCAGCACGGCGCGCGCCTTGGCTTCGGTCTCGGCCCATTCCAGTTCGGGGTCGGAATCGGCCACGATGCCGGCCGCGGCCTGCACGTACAGCATGCCGTTCTTGATGACGCCGGTGCGGATCGCGATGGCCACGTCCATTTCGCCGCCGTAGCTCAGGTAGCCGGCCGCGCCGCCGTAGATGCCGCGGCGCACCGGTTCCAGTTCGTCGATGATTTCCATGGCGCGCACCTTGGGCGCCCCGGTCAGGGTGCCGGCCGGGAACGCCGCGCGCAGCACGTCCATGCTGCTCATCCCGGGGTTCAAATTGCCGGTCACGTTCGACACCAGGTGCATCACGTGCGAATAGCGCTCGATGGTCATGGTGTCTGTCACCTTCACCGAGCCGACCTCGGCCACGCGGCCCACGTCGTTGCGGGCCAGGTCGATCAGCATGACGTGCTCGGCGATTTCCTTCGGGTCGGCGCGCAGTTCCGCGGCCAGGGCCAGGTCCTGCTCGGGGGTGGCGCCGCGCTTGCGGGTGCCGGCCAGCGGGCGGATGGTGACCTGCGACTTGGCCGCGCCGTTGTCGTCGACCTGTTCCTGGCGCACCAGGATCTCGGGCGAGGCGCCCACCACCTGGAAGTCGCCGAAGTTCCAGAAGTACATATAGGGCGACGGGTTCAGCGACCGCAGCGCCCGGTACAGCGACAGCGGCGCATCGCGGAACGGCTTGGAAATCACCTGGCCGACCTGCACCTGCATCAGGTCGCCGGCGGCGATGTATTCCTTGGCCCGGCGCACCGCCGCCAGGTAGTCTTCTTTCTTGAAATCGCGCTGTTCGTCGGTCAACATGCTGGCATGGCTGTACGGGATCTCCACCGGGCGGCGCAGGCGGCCGCGCAGGTCCAGCAGGCGCCGCTGGGCGCGGCTGTAGGCCTCGGGCTGGGTGGGGTCGGCATACACCATCAGGTAGGTGCGGCCGGCCAGGTTGTCGACGATGACCAGCTCGTCCACGTGCATCAGCATGATGTCGGGGGTGCCGCCGTCCATGCCGGCCGGAAACGGCTTGACCGCCGGCCCCAGGCGCGGCTCGATGTGCCGCACCGTGTCGTAGCCGAAATACCCGGCCAGGCCGCCGCAGAAGCGCGGCATGCCGGGGCGCACCGCCACCTTGAAGCGTGCCTGGTACTGCTCGATGAAGGCCAGCGGGTCGCCTTCGTGGGTCTCGGCCACCTGGCCGTCGTGCAGCACCTCGGTGGTGGTGCCGCTGGCGCGGATCACCGTGCGCGCCGGCAGGCCGATGAACGAGTAGCGCCCGAAGCGCTCGCCGCCCACCACCGACTCCATCAGGCAGCTCATGCGGCCGCCCAGCGGGCCGCTGTGGGCCAGCTTCAGGTAGATGGCCAGCGGCGTGTCCAGGTCGGCATAGGTTTCGGCGACCAGCGGAATGCGGTTGTATCCCTGGGCGGCCAACGCGTTGAATTCGATCTCGGTCATGTGGGGTCTCGTCGTTCTTGGGTTCTACGGACCAGGCACACAACAAAAAAGCCCGGTCCAGTTCTGGTTCCGGGCTTTGGCGCTGTTCTATACAGCTTCGGCACTAGGCGGCATACGCGTCCAGGGCCGGGAAGGGATCATCGCCACCCGGAAGACAAACGCCACCAACGCCACGAGGCGCTGAGCATTTGGTTCGAGGGGCGAGCGTTCATATGACGGGCTTCTGCACTAAGGGTTGCCGGTCGGCGTTCCAAAGGGCGATCCAGTGGGCGGCTTCGACAATGTTGGCAACTATACCATCGACATCCAGGCTGTGCACGTCCTGCCCTTCGTTGTAACCGTAGGGCACGGCCAGCACGTGCATGCCGGCGGCGCGCCCGGCCTGGGCGTCGTTGATCGAGTCGCCGATGGCCACCGCCTGGTCCGGGGTGACCCCCAGGCGTTCGCAGGCGTGCAGCATCTGGTCGGGGTCGGGCTTGCGGCGCGCGCAGGTGTCGCCGCACACCACTTCCAGGAAGAAGTTGGCCAGGCCGGTGCGCTGCAGCAGCGGCAGGGTGAATTCGGTGGGCTTGTTGGTGACCACCGCCAGCTTCAGGCCCTGGTCGCGCATGGCCTTCAGGCCGTCGATCACGCCGTCGAACACGGTGGCCTTGTCGCCGTTGACCAGGTGGTAATGGCGGTAGAACGAGGCGCGGGCCTGCTGGAATTCGGCCTCTTCGGGTTCCGGGCCGTGCAGCGAGCCGGCCAGGGCGCGGCGCACCAGGTTGTCGACCCCCTTGCCCACGAAAGTGGCCACCACCTCTTCGCGCAGGGCCGGCATGCCCAGCTCGATGCGCATGGCGTTGGCCGCGTGGGCAAGGTCGGGAATCGAGTCGAGCAGGGTGCCGTCCAGGTCGAGCAGCACGGCGTGGAATGTGGTCATCGGGATCTCGCGCGGTGGGGGCGGCTAGCAGGCCTGGGTGGCGGCCTTGGCGATCTCGCCGCGCAAGGCCTGGATGACGCCGGCGTAGTCGGGCTGGCCGAAAATGGCCGAGCCGGCCACGAACGTGTCGGCGCCGGCCGCGCGGATCTGCGCGATGTTGTCGACTTTGACGCCGCCGTCGACCTCGAGCAGGATGGGCTGGCCGCCCGCCTGGGTCCAGCGGTCGATGCGCGCACGGGCGTCGCGCAGCTTGTGCAGCGTGGCGGGAATGAAGCTCTGGCCGCCGAAGCCCGGGTTCACCGACATCAGCAGCACCACGTCCAGCAGGTCCATCACGTGGTCCATCGCGTCCAGCGAGGCGGCCGGGTTGAACACCAGGCCGGCCTTGCAGCCATGGTCGCGGATCAGCGACAGCGTGCGGTGCACGTGGCGCGAAGCGTCGGGATGGAAGGTGATGATGTCGGCGCCGGCCTTGGCGAACTGCACCGCCAGCTCGTCCACCGGCTCGACCATCAGGTGCACGTCGATGGGCACCTGCACGTGCGGCCGGATGGCGGCGCACACCATGGGCCCGATGGTCAGGTTGGGCACATAGTGGTTGTCCATGACGTCGAAGTGGATCCAGTCGGCGCCGGCGGCGACCACATTGCGCACTTCCTCGCCCAGGCGGGCGAAGTCGGCGGACAGGATGCTGGGGGCGATGCGGGTGGCGGCCAGGGAGGGGGATGGCATGATGATCGGGGTTTCCGCGGGCATAATGTGCCATTATTGTAATTTGCCGCGCTGCCCGGCTTGCGCCGCGCTGCCCAACCCGCCTTCGTGCCCACCGGGAAAGGCCCGTGAAACCGTACGACCTGACCGTCTCTGTCGCTCCGCGCTTCGTGCCCGAGCAGTCCGATCCCGCCGAACAGCAGTACGTGTTCGCCTACACCGTGACCATCACCAATACCGGCGAGCATCCCGCGCAGGTCATCAGCCGCCACTGGATCATCACCGACGGCAACCAGCGCGTCCAGGAAGTGCGCGGCCTGGGCGTGGTGGGCCAGCAGCCGCTGCTGGCGCCCGGCGAAACCTTCGAATACACCAGCGGCTGTCCGCTGAATACGCCGGTGGGTACCATGCGGGGTACCTACCACTGCGTGGGTGAAAACGGCATTCCCTTCGAAGTCCCCATTGCCGAATTCCTGCTGGCCATGCCCCGCACCCTGCATTGACGGGGCCGGCCGCCCCTGGAGCCGTATCCTTGCCCATGAAGCGTTTTCTCAGCCTGTTGTGCCTGCCGCCGCTGCTGGCGGCGTGCAGCCTGTCGGAAGTCCCCCCCGAAGGCGGACCGCCGGGCCAGGCCGGCCAGCCCGGCGCGGCCGCGCCCTCGATGACGGGGCCGCTGGTGGTGCCGCCGCTGTCCGCCCTGCGCGACACGCCGGCGCGTACCCTGGCTGGCCGCTTCCAGCGCGCTTCCTGGGCCGAGCTGCCGGGCTGGAACGGCGACGACCTGTCGCAGTTCTGGCCGCTGTTCCTGCGTAATTGCAAGGGCCTGATGCGGCCTACCACCGGCAACCTGGCCGCGCCGGCGCGCGCCACCCCGCGCGCCTGGCAGCCCGTGTGCGCGGCCGCCGCCGACCCGGCCCAGGCGCCCGCCGATGCCGCCGCCGTGCGCCAGTTCCTGCAGGCCCACCTGCAGCCGTGGCGCCTGAACGGCGCCGACAACCGGGCCGCCTCGAATACCGTCACCGGTTACTACGAGCCGCTGGTGCGCGGCTCGCGGCGCCAGGGCGGCGCCTACCAGTGGCCGCTGTACGCCGTGCCCGACGACCTGCTCACCATCGACCTGGGCGCCATCTACCCCGAACTGGCCGGCAAGCGGGTGCGCGGCAAGCTGGTGGGCAAGCGCGTGGTGCCCTACGACACCCGCGCCGCTCTCGAATCGTCCCAGAACCGGCCGCCGGCCATCGTCTGGATCGACGACCCGGTCGAGAACTTCTTCCTGCAGGTGCAGGGGTCGGGCCGCGTCCAGCTGACCGACGGCCCCGACGCCGGCACCACCATCCGCCTGGCCTACGCCGACCACAACGGCCAGCCCTACGCCTCGATCGGCCGCTGGCTGATCGCCCAGGGTGAACTGCGGGCCGACCAGGCCTCGATGCAGAACATCCGGGCCTGGGCGCAGCGCAACCCGGCGCGCGTGCCCGAAATGCTCAATGCCAACCCGGCCGTGGTGTTCTTCCGCGAAGAACCCGTAACGGATCCCGAACTGGGCCCCAAGGGCGCCTACGGCATCCCGCTCGCCCCGCGCCGCGCCATCGCGGTGGACACCGGCTTCGTGCCGCTGGGCGCCCCGGTGTTCCTGGCCACCACCTGGCCGGCATCCGACCGGCCGCTGCAGCAACTGGTCTTCGCGCAGGACACGGGCACCGCCATCCGCGGCGCGGCGCGCGCCGACTTCTACTGGGGCTTCGGCGACGAGGCCGGCGCGCAGGCCGGGCGCATGAAGCAGCGCGGCCAGATGTGGGTGCTGTGGCCCAAGCAGGCCGGGGAGCCCAGCGCGCGATGAAACACCAGATCGTCGTCTGCGGCGCCGGCATCGTCGGGCTGGCCAGCGCCCTGGCCCTGGCCCGGCGCGGCCAGCGCGTGGCGCTGCTGGCGCCGCCGGCCACCGTGCCGCCGGCCGACCCCGACCACTATCACCCGCGGGTCTACGCCATCTCGCCGGCCAGCCAGCGTTTCCTGTCCACGCTGGGTGTCTGGGACGCCATGCCCGCGGCGCGCATCATGCCGGTGCAGGCCATGGAAATCCACGGCGATGCCGACGGCCGCGTCGACCTCGACGCCTGGCAGGCGGCCCAGCCGCAACTGGCCTGGATCGTCGAGTCCGGCGAGATCGAGCGCGTGCTGATCCAGGCGGTGCGCATGTTCGGCATCCCCTGGCTGCCCGAGCGCTGCGTGGGCTACCGCGACGGCGCGGTCGAGACCAGCTCGGGCGAATGGCTGCAGGCGGAACTCTTCGTCGGCGCCGATGGGGCCGCCTCGCCGCTGCGCACTGCCGCCGGCATGCCGCATACCTCGGTGCCCTACGACGACACCGGCCTGGTGGTCCACCTGGACGCTGAACGCCCGCATCGCGGCACCGCGTTCCAATGGTTTCGCGACGACGGCGTGCTGGCCCTGCTGCCGCTGCCCGACACGTCGGCCGGCCCGCAGGTCTCGATGGTGTGGTCGATGCGCAATGCGCAGGCCCAGGCGCTGCAGGCGCAGGCCCCCGACGCCCAGGCCGCGCAGCTCGAGCAACTGCTGGCGCATGCCGCGCAGGGCCGCCTGGGCCGCCTGCGGATGCGCAGCAAGATGCACGGGTTCCCTCTGACGCTCGACCAGGCCCGCATGACCGCGTCGGGCATCGCGCTGGCCGGCGATGCCGCGCACCGCGTGCATCCGCTGGCCGGGCAGGGGCTCAACCTGGGCCTGGGCGATGTCGAGGCCCTGGCCCGCGTGGTGGCCGAACGCGAGCCCTTCCGTGAAGCCGGCGACGCCCGCGTGCTGCGCCGCTACCAGCGGGCCCGCGCCGAATCCGTATTCGCCATGCGGCTGGCCACCGACGGCCTGCACCGCCTGTTCGGCGCGCATGCCGCGCCGCTGGCCTGGCTGCGCAATGCCGGCATGCAATGGGTCGACGCTTCGCCTTTCCTGAAGCGCCATCTGATCGACGGGGCCTCGCGTAACTAGGGTCCGTTCATACTGAAGCAGCGGCGCGCCGGCCGGGAATCCGACGGCAGGCCACCTCAAGGAGCATCGATGAATTTCCGCATTTCCACCTTGCTGACCGGCCCGCTGTGCGCGGCAGGGCTGGCGCTGGCCTGCGGTGCCTGGGCGCAAGAGGCCCCGTCGTCCAAAGACCAGGTCTATTCCACCCGCCCGGGGGCCGCGGCGCCGGCGGGCAAGTCGTATTCCACCGAGTCCGTGGCCGATCCGGCCGCCCAGGCCGTGCAGGAACGCTTCGCCCAGCGCTTCACCGAGCTCAGCGTCACCGCGGTGCGGCGCACCCCCTACGGCATCTTCGAAGTGCAGCTGGGCGGCGACCTGGTCTACACCGACGAGAAAGTCACCTGGGTCATGGAAGGCCCGCTGATCGACGCCATGACGCGCCGCGACGTCACTCGCGAACGCCAGGAAAAACTGGGCTCGGTATCGTTCGACCAGCTGCCGCTGGACATGGCCGTCAAGCAGGTGCGCGGCGACGGCTCGCGCAAGATGGCCGTGTTCGAAGACCCCAACTGCGGCTACTGCAAGCAACTGCACAAGACCCTGGCAGGCGTCGACAACCTCACGATCTACACCTTCCTGTATCCCATCCTGGCGCCCGATTCGACCACCAAGTCGCGCGACGTCTGGTGCGCCAAAGATCCGGCCCAGGCCTGGCAAGACTGGATGGTGCGCGGCAAGACGCCGCCCACCGCCGAGTGCGAGGCGCCCATCCAGCAAGTGCTGGCGCTGGGCCAGAAACTGATGGTGCGCGGCACCCCCGCCATCTTCTTCCAGGACGGCAGCCGCCTCAATGGCGCCGCGCCGCTCGAGATGATCCAGGCCCGCCTGGGCCAATGACCGGAGCCTCACCGTGAAGACCGACACGATCAAGGTTGCGCTGCTCGACGATTACCACGGCGTGGCCGAACGCTACGCCGACTGGGCCGCGCTGGGCCCGCAGGTCCAGGTGCAGGTGTTTCGCGACTACCTGCCCGAAGCCGAGCGGGTGCGCGCGCTGCAGCCTTTCGATGTCATCGTGGCCATGCGCGAACGCACGCCGTTCCCGGCGTCGCTGATCGAGTCCCTGCCCAACCTGCGCCTGCTGGTCACCACCGGCGTGCGCAACCTGGCCATCGACATGGACGCCTGCTCGCGCCGCGGCATCGTGGTGTGCAGCGCGCCCGGCAGCGCCGACGCCAACACCGCCACGGCCGAACTGGCCTGGGCACACATCCTGGCGCTGTTCAAGAACCTGACCACCGAAGACGCCAACATGCGGCGCGGCCTGTGGCAAACCGGCATGCCGCGGCCGCTGGCCGGCAAGTGCCTGGGCGTGGTGGGCCTGGGCAAGCTGGGCACGGCGGTGGCGCAGGTGGGCAAGGCGTTCGGCATGGACGTGCTGGCCTGGAGCCCCAACCTGACGCCGGAACGCGCGCAGCAGGCCGGCGTGGCCTACGCAGCCAAGCATGAGCTGTTCGCCAACGCCGACGTCGTCAGCGTGCACCTGATTCTCAGCGAGCGCACGCGCCAGGTGGTGGATGCGGCGGCGCTGGCCGCCATGAAGCCCACCGCGTTCCTGGTGAATACCTCGCGCGCCGGGCTGGTCGACCAGGACGCCCTGCTCGACGCGCTGCGCAAGGGGCGCATCGGCGGCGCCGGGCTGGATGTGTTTTCCGAAGAGCCGCTGCCGCCCACCGACACGCTGCGGGCGCTGGACAACGTGGTGCTGACGCCGCACCTGGGCTACGTCAGCCCCGAGAACTTCACCGCTTTCTACCGCAGCGCCCTGGAAGCCGTCAAAGGCTGGATGGCCGGCCAACCGGTCCGCGTCCTGAACCCGTAGCGGTTGCCGTTGAACCGAAAGGTGTCAGACACCCTTCGGGGTGTCTGACACCTGCGGCCGGCAGCAAGTGGCAACCGGCGTTGCCAGATGCCGTATCCCGTGCAGCAAGGCACAACCGACGTTGCCAGGTGCCATATCCCGGTGCAGCCAGGCACAACCTGCGTTGCCAGATGCCGTATCCCGGTCTGGCGAGCGGCAACCGGCATTGCCAGGTGTCAGACACCCCGAAGGGTGTCTGACACCAAACACCGGCAGCCCCATCCCCATACCCGCGCAACCATCGCCTTCAGCCAGGAGACCGGCCCGCCGCCATGCGCACGCACAAATCCATGAAGGCGCATGCCAAAGGCGACAACGTCCGGCCTTGCGCCGTCATGACGCAGATCGTGCGGTGCAGCTCGGGTTGGATGATGCGTCGGTAGGTCACCTGGCCCACCCGGACCAGCGGCAGCAACGACAAGGGCAACACGCCCACGCCCAGACCGTTGGCGACGAACCCGATCACCGTGCTGGCATTCTGCACCTCGAACGCCGGGCGCAAGGCGCGCCCCTGTTCCACATACGCCGCTTCCAGCAGTTGCCGCACGCTGCTGTTGCCCTTCACGGCGATCAGCCGGTGCGGCAGCACCTTGCGCCAGGTCGTGCTGCGTGCGGCGGCCAGCGGATGATCGCTGCGGCACAACAGCATCAAGGTATCTTCGAACAGCGGATGCTGCGCCAGCATATCGTCGGCCGGGCTTTGAGGCGCCAACGCCAGGTCCGCGCGGCCTTCGCGCACCATGGCGATGGCCTGGTCCGACAGCACGTCGTGCAGGTGCAGGCTGACGCCCGGATGCCCGGCCTCGAAAGCGGTCACGACCTCGGGCAGAAATGCCGCCGCCAGAGACGGCGTGGCCGCGACGCTCAGCCGCCCGCGCTTGCCTGCCACGAAATCCGCCACGCTGCCCAGGGCGGCCTCGACGTTGCCGAATACGGAATCGACGGCGGACAGCAGCTCGTGCCCCACCGGCGTCAATGTGACATGACGGGTGCTGCGGTCGAACAGCGATGCGTCGAGCTGGTTTTCCAGCTTGCGGATGGCAGCGCTGAGCGCGGGCTGCGATAGGTGCACCAGGCGCGCCGCTTCGCTGAAGCTCAGCGTCGTCGCGACAGCCCGGAAGGCTTCCATCTGGCGCAGGGATATAAGTGGCCGCATCCGCTATATATAAATTGAACAGATAAAAATATCAAATAATGAAATTGGACAGATAAATCGGGCAGTCCTAAGGTGCCTGCATGTCAACACCGCAAGCACAAGGAGAGAGGCCATGACTGTCGCTGCCACCGCGCAAACTCTGCAGGTTGTCCCGTCTGACCGGACGTTGGGGGCCGATATCGTCGGCCTGGACCTGGCCGGCGATATCGGCACAGCCCAGATTGAACAGGTCCGCCAAGCCTGGGCGAACCACCTGGTGCTGCGTTTTCGGGGCTACCAGAATCTGCCGCTGGAGCGGCTGGCCGCATTTTCCCGCCACTTCGGGGAATTGGATGCCGCGCCGGTGGCCAGCAAGCGTATGGGCGACGATTTTGCCTGGCAACACCCGGAAATCACCGTCATTTCCAACGTGATGGTCAATGGCAAGCCCGTCGGCGACCTCGGGGCGTCCGAAGCCGTGTGGCATGCCGACATGACCTACAACGAAAAGCCGCCCATGGGCAGCTGCCTGTATGCCGTCGAGATCCCCCCGGAAGGCGGCAACACCGAATTCCTCAACATGTACGAGGCGTACGACACGCTGCCGGCCGACCTGAAGCGCCGCGCGCACACGCTGCAGTGTGTGCACGACGCCAGCCACAACAGCGCGGGCGAACTGCGAAAAGGCTATGTCGACAACGCCGACCCCAGCAAGACGGTAGGTGCCGTGCATCCGCTCGTGCGCGAGCATCCCGTCACCGGCCGGCCGTGCCTGTTCCTGGGCCGGCGCCGCAATGCGCATCTGGTTGGCCTGCCGGTGCCCGACAGCGACGCGCTGCTTGACGAGTTCTGGGCCCATGCCACGCAAAAGCGTTTCGTATGGACGCAGGTCTGGCAATTGGGCGACATCGTCATGTGGGACAACCGCTGCACGATGCATCGCCGCGATGCGTTCGATGCGTCGTGCCGGCGGCTGATGTACCGCACGCAGATCGCGGGCGATGCCGTGCGGGCGGCCCGCGTATGAGCGCAGCCGATTGGCGGATCGCCCATGCCTGCGCCTATCGGGTGGCATACCCCCTGGTCGAGCCGTACCGGCTGTCATCGGGCGACCTGACCGAGTTCGACCCGATACTGATCGAGTTGCGTGATGCCGATGGCCGCACGGGCTGGGGCGAGGCGCTCATCATTCCCGGGTACACGCACGAATCGACCGAAGGCAGCTGGCAGGTGGCCTGCCTGCTGGCCGAGCGCGCCATCGGCTGTACCGACGCGCAGGCGGCCGCCATGGCGGCCGAATGGCTGGTGCCCAATCCTGGCGTGTGCAGTGCGTTGCTGGCGGCGCTGGACATGCTGAGAGCCGATCCGTTGCTGGTCAACCCGCGCCAGGTGCGCATGCCGTTGCTTGCCCCCTGCCAGGCACACGAACGGGAGGCCATTCGCGATGAAGTCGACATGCTGGTGGGGCAGGGGTTCGGCACGCTCAAAGTCAAAGTCGGCTACGACTGGCGCGCCGATCTTGAGCGGGTAGGCTGGGTGCAGGAAGCCGCGGCAGGGCGCGCCACGCTGCGGCTGGATGCCAACCGTGGGTTCACGCCGGTCGATGGCGCCCATTTCGCGCGGGGCCTGGACCCGCGGGGGATAGAACTGTTCGAGCAACCCTGCGGCAGCGACGACTGGGAAGGCAATGCCCGTGTGGCGGCCGCTTCCGCGGTGCCGGTCATGCTGGACGAATCCATCTACGGGCTCGACGAAATCGCTCGCGCCGCCACCTTGGCCAATGTGGGGTTCGTGAAACTCAAGCTCAAGAAAATAGGCAATGCGGCGATGCTGCGCGATGCCCTGGAGCGCATTGGCGAATTGGGCATGACACCGGTGCTGGGCGATGGCGTCGCATTGGAGCTGGCGTGCTGGATGGAGGCATGCGTCGGGGCGCGCGTCGTTGCCAATGCCGGCGAAATGAACGGTTTTCTCAAAGTCAGGCAAGGCCTGTTCACCGAACCCTTGCAATGCCGGCAAGGCGCGATAGAGCTGCCCGCGAATTACTGGCCCGAGGTCGATACCGACGCCCTACAGCGGCATACGCTGCAGCGGCGGCCTTTTTCGGCAACCCGGCGCGTGCCATAGGCGTGCGGGCCGTCGCGGTGGCGGCCCTGGTTGCAGGCGTCATTGATTTTCACACCAGAGCGTTCCAGAAACGCCGACTCAAGGAGACACGCATGACCAAGATGTTCTCGTCCAGCGGGTTTTGCCGGCTGGCGCTGGCAAGTTGCATGGCTGTGCACGCGGCAGGGTGGGCCGCCTACCCGGACAAGCCTGTCACCATCGTGGTGGCGGGGGCACCCTCCGGCGGCACAGATTTCCTGGCGCGGCTCGTTGCAGAAAAACTCACTGCGCAATGGCAGGAATCGGTCGTGGTGGAAAACCGTGCCGGCGCATCGGGCCTGATCGGTACGCGCCACGTGCTGAAGTCGGCCCCGGACGGCTACACGCTGATCATGGGGCATTCGGCCACGCATGCCATCGTGCCGGCCCTTTACCGGCCCAAGCCTTACGATGCGATCGAAGATTTCCGGCCCGTCAGCCTGATCGCCACGGCGCCCGAAATCCTGGCAGTGGCTGCCGACTCCCCGGTCAAGTCGGTGGCCGACCTGCTGGCTCGCGCCAAGGCCGAACCCAAGTCGGTGACCTACGGTTCGCCCGGCGTTGGCTTGCCCCAGCATCTGCTGGGCTTTCGCCTGGGGCAGATAGCCGGAGTGCAGATGGAGCACGTTCCCTACAAGGGCAGCAGCCCCGCCTTGAACGACCTGATCGGGGGGCGATTGAGCGCGATGGTCGTCACCTCGGCCGCCGTGATGCCTTTCATCAAAGACGGCCGCGTGCGGGCGTTGGCCGTGAATTCGCCGGAGCGCATGTCGCTGCTGCCCGATGTTCCCACCTTCAGCGAACTGGGCATGCCCCAGCTGACGCAGATCGGCTGGTTCGGATTGTTCGCGCCGGCGGGCACGCCGCCGCAGGAGGTCGATGCCATTTCGCAGGCATGCATGAAGGCGGTAGCCTTGCCGGATGTGCAGCAGAAAATGCACGCGCTTTACATGGATCCCGTCGGCAGCTCGGCCAGCGATTTTGCCGCGTTTCAGCGCAAGGAAGTCGAGAAATGGACGCAGATCGTCCAGCAGTCCGGCCTGCACATCGACTGAACAAAAGGGGAGAACCATGCCGATCATCCGTGGCACGAAAGTACTGCCGGCCTGTGCGCTGGCCCTGATGTTCAATGCCGGCCATGCCGCCGACGCGGGCCAGGCGCAGAATGCCTACCCTTCGCGTCCGGTGGAGATCATCGTCGCCTACCCCCCTGGCGGAGGCACGGACATCCTGACCCGGCTGGTTGCCGAGCAGCTGTCGCTGGCCCTGAAGCAGCCGGTGCTGGTCGTCAACCGTGGCGGCGCGTCGGGCGCCATCGGCACCGAAGCGGCGGCACGGGCCAAGCCCGACGGCTATACCCTGCTGATGGGCACGTCGAACGTCACGATCAGCCCCGCCATCGATGCCAAGACGCGCTTCAATCCCACTCGCGACTTTGTGCCGGTGGCCTTGCTGTCGGAATCCCCCTTCGTGCTGGCGGCCAATGCGGCATTGCCGGTGCGCGATTTCGCCGACCTGGTCGCCTATTCGCGCCAGCACGAGGGCGAAATCAACTACGCGTCTACCGGGACCGGCTCGCCGCAGCACCTTGCCACCGAACTGCTGTGCAAACTGGCGGGCCTGCAATGGGTGCACATTCCGTACCAGGGGGGAGCGCCGGCGGTTGCCGACCTGCTGGCCGGGCACGTGCAAGTCATGCTCAGCAACGTGCTGCCCGTCCAGCCTTACCTGAAGGGCGGCAAGGCAAAGCCCCTGGCGGTGACGACCCAGGATCCGCTGCCCGCGCTGCCCCAGGTGCCCACCCTGGCCTCTCAGGGGCAGCCGGACATGGTGATCAGTTTCTGGACGGGCCTGCTGGCGCCCGCCGGCACGGCCCCCGCCATTGTCTCGAAACTCGAGGCGGCCGTGCTGCAAATCATGGAAAAACCGGAAATCCGCGACAAGCTCATCCGCGAAGGCAGCGTGGTGCGGCCCATGGCATCCCAGGATTTCGCCCGCTACATCGCGCAGGATGCCGCCCACTGGAAGCGCGTTGCGCAAACGACGCAGATCAGCGTGCAGCACTGACGATCAACGATTTACCCATCAAGGAGACGCTTGCATGAAACTGTTGCGCTACGGCCCGTGCGGCCAGGAACGGCCGGCGATGCTGGATGCCCAGGGCGGCCTGCGCGATCTTTCCGGGCTGTTGCCCGATATCGATGCCCGGGTCCTGTCGCCGGACGGCCTGCGCGCGCTGGCCGCCATCGACGCCAGCCGCTTGCCGCGGGTGGAAGGCGCGCCGCGCCTGGGCGTGCCCCTGGCGGGTGTCGGCAAGTTCGTGGCCGTTGGGCTCAACTACTCCGATCATGCCGCCGAGGCGGGCATGGCCGCGCCGGCCGAGCCCATCCTGTTCAGCAAGGCGATCAGCTGCCTCAGTGGCCCATGCGACGATATCGTCTTGCCGTCCGGTTCCGAAAAGACCGACTGGGAAGTCGAGTTGGGCGTCGTCATCGGCTTGCCGGCGCGTCGGGTCGATGAACGCTCGGCGCTTGCCCATGTGGCGGGCTATTGCGTCGTCAACGATGTGTCCGAGCGGGCCTATCAAATCGAGCGCAGCGGCGGCCAGTGGGACAAGGGCAAGGGCTGCGACACTTTCGGCCCGGTCGGGCCTTGGCTGGTGACGGCCGACGAGGTGCCCGACCCACAGGCCCTGTCGATGTGGCTGGACGTCAACGGGCAGCGGTGCCAGTCGGGCAATACGCGAACCATGATTTTCGGCGTGGCCCATCTGGTCAGCTACATCAGCCATTTCATGACCCTGATGCCGGGCGACATCATCGCCACAGGCACGCCGCCCGGCGTCGGCATGGGCATGAAGCCACCGCGGTATCTCGGGGCCGGCGATGTCGTATCGCTAGGCATCGACGGCCTGGGCGAACAGCGCCAGCACGTGCGCAAGGCATGACTGCCCCGTGCGGCCTTTAATCGCTTCAAAGGTGTCAGACACCCTTCGGGGTGTCTGACACCTGCGGCGGTGGCAACTGGCGTTGCCAGGTGGCATATCCCGTGCAGCAAGGCGCAACCGGCGTTGCCAGGTGTCGTATCCCGTGCAGCAAGGCGCCACCGGCGTTGCCAGGTGCCACATTCCGGTGCAGCAAGTGGCAATCTGCGTTGTCAGATGCCGTATCCCGGCGTGGCGAGCGGCAACCAGCATTGCCAGGTGTCAGACACCCCGAAGGGTGTCTGACACCAAACACCGGCAGCCCATAGCCTACCGCCGCGCGAACATCACCTTCTGTTCTGCCATCCCAGCCGCGCCATTTGCCGGCTCGTCCGCGCATCCGTCGCCCGTTTCGCCTTGCGGATCCACCGGATCGAACGCCGTGTCGCCCTCGGCGTCCGGCACGCCCGTGGGCTTCAGCCCCACGAAATCGAACAGATCGCGGTCCATCAGGTGCGACGGCACCACCCGCGATAGCGCGTTGAATACATTCCACGACCGGCCCGGGTGCCGGCGATCCCATTCCTGGATCATGCGCGCCACTTCCTGGCGCTTCAGGTTTTCCTGCGAGCCGCACAGGTTGCACGGAATGATCGGGAACTGCTTGAACTTCGCATAGGCCACCAGATCGCTTTCGGGCACATACGCCAGCGGCCGGATCACCGTGTGGCGGCCGTCGTCGGACACCAGCTTGGGCGGCATGGCCTTGGCCTTGCCGCCATAGAACAAGTTCAGGAAGAACGTGGCCAGGATGTCGTCGCGGTGATGGCCCAGCGCGATCTTGGTGGCGCCCAGTTCGCCCGCCACGCGGTACAGGATGCCGCGCCGCAGGCGCGAGCACAGCGAACACATGGTCTTGCCTTCGGGGATCACCCGCGTCACGATCGAATACGTGTCCTGCGTCTCGATGTGGAAGGGCACGCCCAGCGACGTCAGGTACGTGGGCAGCACCTCCGGCGGAAAGCCCGGCTGCTTCTGGTCCAGGTTGACCGCCACGATGTCGAACGCGAAGGGGGCGCGCTTGCGCAGGCTGAGCAGGATGTCCAGCAACGCGTACGAATCCTTGCCGCCCGACAGGCACACCATGACGCGGTCGCCCGGCTCGATCATGTTGTAGTCGGCGATGGCGCGGGTGGTCTCGCGCGCCAGCCGCTTGGTCAGCTTGTTGCCTTCGTGGCGGATCTTTTCCTCTGCCGGCGTGCGCATGGCGGCCGGGGTGTCGATAAGGTCTTGCATGGTGGCCGGCGGTACTAGCGGTTGATCTGGATTTCCACGCCCACCGCGGCGCAGTCCGAGAACGCCATGGGCTTGCTGATGCGCAGCCGCAGCGCGCGCACGTCGTCGAAGTCGCGCAGCAGGCGGTTGGCCACCTGCTCGGTCAGCGTTTCGATCAGGTTCACGTGCGCCTGGGTGCATTCCTCGACGATGGCCTCGCGCAGGCGCCGGTAGTCCAGGACGCTCTGGATGTCGTGGTCGTCCACCTGCCGGGTGATGTCCACGTCGAACTCGGCGTCGATGTGCAGCGGCTGCGTGGCCCGGCGCTCGTGTTCCAGGATGCCGATGCGGGCATCCAGCGCCAGTCCGGAAAGAATGATGCGGCGTGTAGGCATGATGAATACCTGGAGGAAAGAACCGGAATTGTAAGGCGGACGGGGCCGGTGGCTACAATCCCGCCCATGCGCCTGTTGCGGCGCCTGCAGCCATACACGGAACACAACAGTTATGCAGCAATACGACGCGGTCATCGTGGGCGGCGGCCCGGCCGGCGCCTCGTGCGCCATCTGGCTGGCCCGGCTGGGCCTGGCGCCGCTGCTGGTCGAGGCCGGCGCGCAGCCGGGCGGGCTGGCCAACGACAACCCGTTCGCCGACGACTGGATCGCCGTCCTGCCCGGGGTCACTGGCCAGCAGGTGGCCGCCAATATCGCCGCCAGCGTGCAGGCCGCCGGCGTGCCGCTGCGCCTGCGGACGCGCGCCTTGCAGGCCCGGCGCGCGCCTGCCGGCTTCGAAGTCGAGCTGGCCGCGCACGACCAGGCCCCCGTCACGGTGCGCAGCCGCGCCCTGGTGATCGCCTCGGGCGTGCGCGCGCGCGGCCTGCCGGGCCATCCGGCCGACGCGGCCTGGCCCGGCGTGTTCATCGGCCCGGGCTCGTCCATCATGGCGCAAGACTACGCCGGCCTGTCGGTGGCGGTGCTGGGCGGCGGCGACAACGCCTACGAGAATTTCATCTACGTGCGCAACCGCGGCGCGCGCAGTGTGCACCTGTATGCCCGCAGCGTGCGCGCGCAGCAGCAATGGGTCGCGCGTGCCGGGCACCAGGGCGTGCATGTCGGCCCTTATCGTGTCGACCCCGCGGCGCGCACCGTGGATGGGTGCGCCTACGACCTGATCCTGGTGTTCTACGGCTGGCAGCCGCAAGCTGCCTTTGCCGAAGGCCTGGGCCTGCGTTGCGACGAGCGCGGCTACATCCGCACCGACGCGGTTACCGCCGAGGCCAGCGTGCCGGATGTCTACGCCATCGGCGAGGTCGCGCACCGCATGCACCCCTGCGTGGTCACCTCGATGGCCGACGGCGTGGTGGCCGCCAAGGCCATCCAGCGCCGCTGGGAACGCGGCGCCTGACCGCCTTACAGCTGCGGGGGCATCGTCCCGCGGCCGGGAAACGTAGAGCAGTCCACCGCCATCTTCACGATGTGCTTGATGGTCGATTGGGCCTGCTCAGTATTCCACGCCACGACGAACTCCAGGTCGGGTTCGGGCAGGCTGGGGCACAGCAGCTCGAGCTCGCCGCGCGCCAGCTGTTCCTGCACCAGTGCGCGCGGCAGCAGCGCGATGCCGCAGCCGTTCAGGATCATCTTGACGACGCTGTGGATGTTGTCGCTGGTGTCGATGCTATTGGTCTCGACGCCGAAATCCCTGAGCGCGGCGGTCGTCATCGGGAAAATCGCCGACGGCCGATGCAGAGACCACACCGGAAACGACGCCAGCAATTCGGCAGGCGTGAGCTCGCGCCCGGCCACTGAGGCCTTCAAGGCGGGGGCGATGGTCCAGCTCATCGGCACCCGGCCCAGCGATACCGACTCGACCTGGTTCAGCGCGATGGGCGCCGCGACAATCGCGATGTCGATCTGTCCGTTTTCCAGGCGGTGCCGCATATTGACGGTCAGGTCCACCTCGATCTCGTAGCTGACCTTGGGCATCAATTGCTTGAGCTGCCCGATCAGGACCGGCAGCCAGCTCAGCGCCACGATTTCGCCGGCGCCAATGCGGACGAGGCCGCTCGCGGCGCTGGGGTTCTCCAGCGACACCAGCGCATCGTCTAGCGACAGCAGCAGCGGCTCGACCTTGCGTACCAGCTCGCGCCCCTGGATGGTCAGCATCATGCGTCTTCCCTGCCGCTGGAACAGCGGAACCCCCACGGCCGTCTCCAGGTCGCGGATGCGCCCGGAAATCGTCGGCTGGGTGGCGTTCAGGTGTTCCGCCGCCGCTTGGAAGGTTCCCAGGCGGGCGATGCAGCACAACGTGTCCAGGCTTTGCAGGTTGACATGTTTCATAGAAAAAACCGATTAAAAAACATAAAAAAAGATGTCTTTTAATTATGTTTCATGGCCTCTACATTTGCAATGCTGATTGCGATTCAAGCCATTTTTTCCGCTTGAAGCGCCCACAACGATGAGGCGAGATACGGATGAGAACAGCATTGCAGGTCGGCATGATCGGATGTGCCTTTCATGCCCCACGAAACCACGACACCGCATCGCTTGAAGAAGCCGTGCATCAGGCCACCCACAACGCCCTGAGGGACGCCGGGCTGGCGATCGACGACATCGACGGCATCGTGGTGGCCGCCAACGACCAGTATGACGGGCGGGCGATTTCCATCATGGCTGCCTCCGGATCGGTGGGCGGCGTGGGCCGCGACATTCTTTGTACCCCGTCCTGCGCGGAACACGCTTTCGTGCTGGCCGCGCTGCGCGTGGGGGCGGGCCAGTTCCGCACCCAGCTGGTCGTGTCCTGGAGCTCGCTGGAAACGACCGACCTGAGCGAAGCGCAGCGGCTGGGCACCGATCCCTATTTTCACCGTCAATTGCCGATCGACGACCTGTCGTCCCACGGCATGCAGGCCAATGCGCTGGAGGCGCGCGTTCCCGGCGCGCGCGAAGCGGCCATTGCCGTGACAGAGAGCAGCCGCAAGCATGCCGCGATCGCCTATCCGGAATTCGCGGCCAGCCCGGTCGACCCCCGGGTCATCGCCTCCAGCCGGGTGGTGCGCTGGCCTCTGACCGAAGGCATGGTCAGCAAGCCGGCTTTCGCGGTGGTGGCCGTGGTGCTGGCCAGCGATGCCTTCATCGCCGAGCGAGGCATCGGCCAGCCTGCCTGGATCCACGGCATGGGATGGGCGACCGAGCCCGGCTTCCTGGGCGACCGCGACCTGGCAGAGCTGCCGTCGTTGCGCTCGGCCGCGCAACAGGCCTATGACGCGGCCGGCATTACCCAGGCGGAATCGGCGTTCGACGTGGCCGAGGTGGCCGATGCCAGCCCCTATCAGCAATTGCTGGCGCTGGAAGCGCTGGGCCTGTGCGAGGCCACCGCATGGCAGGCCAGCATCGGCCGCGGCGATTTCCAGTCCGGCGGCCGGCTGCCGGTGAATCCTTCCGGTGGCGCCCTGTCGTTCAACCCGGTTTTCTGCACCGGCCTGATGCGCATTGCCGAGGCAGGCAACCAGGTGCGCGGCCAGGCCGGCAGGCACCAGGTTGCCGATGTCACCAAGGCGCTGGCGCATGGCGCCAGCGGTTTTGCCATGCAATACAACACCGTCGTCGTATTTGGACGCGACCGCAAAGAGGTTCAGCAATGAAGGCGCCCCGTGTCGGAATCATCGGAATTGGACAGTCGGACTACAAATCGCGTCGCGACGATGCGAACTACCCCGAACTCGTGCGCGAGGCCGTCGCGCTGGCATTGAAGGACTGCCAGCGCTCGCTGGAAGACATGGAGGCCGTGGTGTATTCGCTGGCGCCCGACGCCCTGCTGGGCATCGGCAACGCCGAGCGCCTGGGCGTGGATGCCGTGGGCGCGCGCAACAAGCGCTTCATGCGCATCAATACGGGCGGGTCGACCGGCATCTCGTCGGTGGCCGCCGCGCATTCGCATATCGCGGCCGGCGCGTGCGACATCGTGCTGGTGGCGGGCGCCGACAAGGTGGGCGAATGCGGCGATTCGCAGACCATCATGAACAAGATATGGGACCCGATCTACGAGCGGTCGCTGCCGCTGGGCACCATCACCATGCTGGCCATGTCGGCGCTGCGGTACATGCACAAATATGGCATGACCCAGGAAGACATGGCCCGGGTCATCGTCAAGAACCGCGCGCACGCCGCCCTGAACCCGCGTGCCCACCTGCGCAAGGAAACCACGATCGAAGAGGTCATGAGCTCGCGGATGATCTCGTGGCCGATCAAGCTGTTCGACTGCTGCCCGCAGTCCAGCGGCGGCTGCGCCATGGTGCTGGCTTCGGAAGAATACATCCGTGCCAACAACCTGGAAGCCGTGTGGATCACCGGCCTGGCCCATAGCTCGGAAAGCTATTACCTGGGCGATCGCATGGGCCGGGGATACACGGCGGACCATGCCGACGCCCACGCGCTGGGCGAGTCGTTCCAGCGGTCCTACAAGATGGCCGGCATCGCCGACCCCGTACGCCAGGTCGACGTGGCCGAGCTCTACGCGCCATTCAGCAACACGGAATTCCATGCCATCGAGGCTGCGGGGCTGGCGCCGATCGGCCGATCGCCCCAGATGCTCAAGGATGGCGAGTATTTCAAATTGGGCGGCCGCCTGCCCGTCAATCCGTCGGGGGGAACGGTCTGCTCGAACCCGATCGCGGTGACCGCGATGGTGCGGGTGGCCGAGGCCGCGCTGCAGGTATGGGGGCGCGCGGGCGCGCACCAGGTGCAAGGCGCAAAGGTGGCCATTGCCAGCGGCAATGGCGGTGACCATCAGTTCTTCGGAACGATGGTCGTGGAAGCTTGATGGAGAAGACGATGCAATTTCTGAAGCGCACTGAAAACTGGAACATCACCTACGAACACGCGCTGGGGGAAACCGCCAGCTGGTTCTATACGAAGATCCGCGACGATGCCGAGATCTACGGCCGACGCTGCCCGGAATCGGGTCGCGTGCTGGTGCCGCCGCGCGCGTTTTCCGACCAGACGCTGGCGCCCACCACGGACTGGGTGAAGGTGGGGCCCGAGGGCGTCATCGAGGCATTCACGATCGTCTACGACGCGTTCAAGAATCTGCCGCCGCCGCCTTATGCATTCGGCTACGTCATGCTGGAAGGGGCCGATACGGCCATCGGCGGCTACTTCAAGGGGGTGGACCTCGGCGATCCGGCCGCGGCCGCCCGGAAACTGGCGATCGGCACGCGCGTGACGACCCGCTTCGCCAAGGAGCGCAAGGGAGACGTCCTGGACTTCTGGTTCGAGACCGTCTGATCGCGTCCGCTGCACAGGCGGCCGTTCGCCAGACGGCCGCGACCTTGCAACAGGAGAAGCAACACAACATGGCCGCAACACTACCCGAGGGCCGGACATTTCCGGCCTTGCTGGCAGAGCAGGCTTTGCGATACGGAGCACGAGAGGCCGTCGTCGGTTCCGGGCAGCGCCTGACTTATGCCGAATTGCGATCCGAAGTCCTGCGCGTGGCACGTGGCCTGCTGCGCCTCGGCGCACGCCGCGGAGACCACATCGGCATCCTGATGAGCAACCGGCCCGAATGGATCGTGTCGTTCCTGGCTATCCACCAGGTCGGCGGCGTGGTGGTGGCGCTCAATACCTGGGCGACCCCGCGCGAACTGGAATATGCGCTGCATCATGCCGACGTCAGGATCATGCTGGCCATCGAGGGCATCCGCAGCCATGACTATCGGCACACGCTGGCCGAAGTCCGGCCGCGCCTGCCGTTGCTGCGCCACGTCGTATGGCTGGAGCCGTCGCGCCCCGTCGACGATCCCGACTATCAATGGAACGACTGGAACGCGCTGGCGCAGGGCGCCAGCCAGGCCGACGCCGAACGGCGCGGCACGGAAGTCCAGGGCGAGGACATCGCGTTCCTGCTGTACAGCTCCGGCTCGACGGCGGCCCCCAAGGGCATCCTGCTGCGCCAACAGGCGTCGATCGAGAACGGCTGGAATATCGGCGAACGCCAGCACACGACCGAAAACGACCGGATCTGGCTGGTCGTGTCGTTGTTCTGGAGCTTCGGCAGCGTCAACGCCACGGCCAATGTGCTGACCCACGGCGGCTGCCTGTGCCTGCAGGAAAAATTCGATGCCGCCGAGGCGCTGGCGATCATCGAGCAAGAGCGCTGCACGTTGTTCTACGGCACGCCCAATATGGCCTATGCGCTGCAAGACCACCCGGACCGCCCGCGGCGCGACCTGTCGTCCTTGCGCAGCGGCGCCACCATCGGCACCCCTGAGCAGTTGCGGCGCATCATGGACCTGGGGGTGCACCAGATCTGCAACGTCTACGGCCTGACCGAGACTTACGGTAATTGCGCGGTCACCGATGTCGATGACGCGCTGGACTTGCGCCTGCATTCTGTCGGCATGCCGCTGCCCGGTGTGCAGGTGCGCATATGCGACCCGGAAACCGGCGAGCCCCGCGCGGCGGGCGAGATCGGCGAAATCCGCATCAAGGGCTATCTGTTCGCCGGCTACTACAAGAACGAGGCCAAGACCCGCGAGGCGTTCGACGACGAAGGCTATCTGCGCTCCGGCGATTTGGGCCTGCTAGACGCTTCCGGCCGCCTGTACTATCGCGGCCGGATCACCGAAATGATCAAGAGCGGCGGCATCAACATCGCGCCGATCGAGGTCGAAGAGACCCTGATGCGGCATCCCGATGTGCATACCGCTTACGTGGTCGGGGTGCCGGACCCCGTGGTGGACCAGGTGCTTGCGGCGGTCGTGGTCACCCAGGGCGGCGCCACGCCCAGCGTGGCGGACCTGGCCGCGCTGTGCCGGCGCGACCTGGCCGCGTACAAGGTGCCCAGCCTGTATCGCTTCGTCCGGCAGGAAGACCTGCCCCTGACCACCACCGGCAAGGTGCAGAAACTCAAGCTGCCCTTGCTGTTCGTGGACGAAGCCCCCGGCGCCTGAGGCGCACAGGAGACCCGGCAATGTCTTCCGATTCCACCGCGCCGCAGGCGCTGGCCGGCATACGCATCATCGATGCCAGCCGGCTGCTTCCAGGGGCGCTTTGTACGCAGATGCTGGCGGACCTGGGGGCGGACGTCATCAAGATCGAGGCGCCTGGCGGCGGCGATTACCAGCGCGGCTTCGCGCCGATCAACCGGCAGGATTCCGGCACCTTCCTGCTGTGCAATCGCAACAAGCGCAGCCTGACCCTGAATCTGAAGTCGCCCGCCGGCAAGCAGGTCTTCATGCAGCTGGCCGAGCGCGCCGACATCGTGCTCGAAGGCTTCCGGCCGGGCGTCATGCAGCGGCTCGGCCTGGACTACGACACCTTGTCGGCGCACAACCCCCGTCTGATCTATTGCGCCATCTCCGGCTTTGGCCAGGACGGCCCGTACCGGCACCTGCCCGGCCACGACCTGAACTACATGGGGCTGCTGGGCGCGTTGCAGATGTTCGGCCGCGGCGGCGCGCCCGCCGTGCCGGGCACGCTGGTGGCCGACATCGGCGGCGGCTCGTTGATGGGCGTGTTCGGCATCCTGGCGGCGCTCGTGGCGCGACAGGCCACCGGAAGGGGGCAGATGGTCGACGTATCCATGTTCGACGGCGCGCAATCGTTCCTGGCCTACCACGCCGCCGAGCGGCTGTTCGCGGGCCGCGAGCCCCAGGGCGGCGAATACATGAACCTGGGCGGCGCCCCTTGCTACAACGTCTACCGCTGCCAGGACGGCCGCTACCTGGCCCTGGCGGCGTTCGAGGAACATTTCTGGCAGCGGTTCTGCGACGTCACCGGCCTGGCGCAATGGAAGGACCAGCAGTGGCCCGAGGGCCAGGCCCGCGATGCCCAGCGCCAATCGCTGGCCGCGTTGTTCGCTACCCGCACGCGCGATGACTGGTGCCGTGTTCTGGCGGACCATGACCTGCCGGTGACGCCGGTCAACACGATGGGCGAAGCCCTGGCCGACCCGCAAGTCGCGGCGCGCGGGCTGATCCAGCACATGGAACATCCGGTCGAGGGCACCATCCCCCAGCTGGGTTTTCCCGTGAAGTTCTCGGATACGCCGGGCCGGCTGCGCCGGCCGCCGCCGATGCTCGGCGAGCATTCCGAAGAGATACTCGCCGAACTGGGTTACGACGCCGCGGCGATCGAGGCGATGCGGGCCGGCGGCCAGATCTGAGGCCCGGCCCGCCCGGCCTCAGGCCGGCGCGTCGTCCGGCACGCATAAGGCGGCCAGTTGTCCGGCCGTCTGCCGCTCCAGCCGGTCGACCGCGTCGATGATGGCCTCGACGCGATGGCCGGGCAGGCGCAAGCTGGCGTTGGCCCGGAACTTGGCCTGCACGTCGGCCGGGCTCATCGGGTTCTCGGCGCTGCCGCGCGTATGCGGCACGATTTGCTCCAGCCGCCGGCCATCGCGGGTGTCCACGATGACCCAGCCCTTGTAGGCCCGGCTGTCGGGCGCGGTATCGTCGATGACATAGTCGATGCGGTCGGCCAGCGCCAGGATGGCGGGGTCCGCCAGGCAGGCCGCCGAATAGCTGCCCGCATCCAGCCGGCCGGTGTGCAGCGCCTCGGCCAGCGAATACTGCAGGCTGGTGCGCGCCTGGGCTTCGCCCAGCGGGCGGCGTTTTTCCTCGGCGGGCGCGCACACGATGCGCACCATGTATTGCGCAATGGGGCACACCACGCGTTCGACTTGGTCCGCGCGCAGCCCGGCGCGCCACATGTCCAGTATGGCATCCAGAAACGGATGAATGACGTGGGCGCACGGATAGGGCTTGAAGACGGTGTGCCGCCCTTGCCAGTCGTCGCCCAGGCCAGCCGTCACCGCGGTGAAGTCGGGCTGGAAATCGTCGCGCTGGACATGCGTGCGGAACAGGCCGAAGCGCCCCTCGAACACCGTGCCGGGGCCCGAATATCCATGCCTGGCCAGTGTCGCGGCCGAGATCCCGCTATGCGCCGCCCAGCCGGGGTGCATGATCTGCGCCCAGGTGCCGTCCGTCCAGCTTTCGTTGATGCCCGCGGCCATGCTCCCGGCGATGCCGGCGGCGTGGGCCATGCGCGCGGCATCCAGCCCATACAGCCGGCCAGCCGCATAGGCGCAGCCGAACGGCCCGGCGATCGCCGTGGGCTGGAAGCCGGCGGCATGGAAATTCCCTTGCGCCACCAGGCCGATGCGGCAGGCCAACTCGGTGCCGCCGATCAATGCCAGCAGCAGGTCCTGGCCGGTGGCGCCGGTTTTCTCGCCCGCGGCCAGGGTGGCCGCCAGCAGGGGGCTGGTGGGATGGACGATAGAGGTGCTGTGGGTATCGTCGAAGATCAGCGCGTGCGCCAGCATGCCATTGGCCAGGGCGGCCCACGCCGGGCCGGTGGTGACGCGCAGGCCCATCACCCGGCAGGGTCCGGGTTGTTCGAATTCGGCCACGGCCCGGTTCATGACCTGGCCGTACGGCTGCGCGCTGGCCGCCAGCGCCACGCCCACGGTGTCCAGTATGCGCAGCTTGGCGCTGGCGACCAGGTCGGGGGGAATCTGTTCCCAGGTCAGCGTCGACATCCACTGGGCCGCGATCTGATTGACGGTAGGCATCATGTCTGTTCGCCGCCTGGGCGGCCCTCGAGCAGTTCGCACAGGGAAGCGGCGCAGGCCAGGTTCTCCAGGTCCAGCACCATGCCAATGACGCGTTCGGCGGTGGCGGCAGGTAGCGACACGCCGGCGCAGGACCGGAACTTGGCCACGATATCGCGGTCGGCCAAGGGGCGGCTGGAGCCGCCGGGCGGTACGTCGCGCCGTTCCGCCCACACCTTGCCGTCCCGTGTTTCCACCCGCAGTTCGGCGGGAAATTCGCCATTGTCGGGAAGATCGTCCGCCACTTCGATGGCGATGGTTCGCATCAGGTCCCGCAAGGCCGGATCGTCGACCAGGCTGTCGTCGAACTGGCGGAATGTCAGTTCGCCGTATCGCAGCGCCGCCGCGATGCAGTACCGCATATTCACCCGGGCCTGCAAGGCATCGCGCGGTTCTTCTTCGCGCAGCGTCATGGCGTTCCAGGGGTGTACCAGGCAGGCGATGCGGCGGACCTGCCCCGGGTCGAAACCCGGGCGGGCGCGCAGCGCCAGCGCCGCGTCCACCGCGGCATGCGTCGGCGCGCCCGACGGATACGGCTTGAAGGTGATGCCCGAGGCCATCAGCTCGAGCGGCCGGCCGACATCCACCGGCGCGATGGCGCCGGTGGAGAAGGTCGGGAACAGGCCGTACTTGCCGTCCAGGGCCGCGCCATCGGCGCTCATGCCCGCCTGGGCAAGCAAGGTGGCATGCACCGCATCGCGCGCGGTCAGCCCCACGTGCAGGCCCATCGTCATGGTGCCGAAGTTCTGTCGCAGGCCGCTGGCCAGCGTGGCGGCAATCCCCAGCGCCGCCACCGTGCGTTCGGGGGCCAGGCCCAGCAGGCGGCAGCACGCGGCAGTGGCGCCGATGACGCCCAGTACCCGGGTCACGTGCCAGCCCTTTTCGTAAAGCGCGGGGTTGGCGGCGCGGCCCAGCGCCACGCCGACTTCGAACCCGACGCCATAGGCCTCGACCAGTGTGCGGCCCGGCAGGTTGTGCGCCTGCGCCAACGGCAGCAGGGCGGATACCAGCGGCGAGCTGGGGTGGGCGATCATGGGCACGCTGTTGTCGTCGAACAGTTCCGCGTGCGCCGACGTCCCGTTGATCAGGGCGGCGCTCAGCAGGTCGGTCTTTCCGCCCATGCCATGGATCGAGGCGACCGGCGCCGCGCCGCGCGCCCGTTCGATGCCGGCCACAATACGCGGCCCGTCGAGCCGCGCGCCCAGCAAGGTCACGGCCAGCGTATCCAGGTAGGCCCGCTTGACCAGGGCGATGGCCGGGGGTGGCAGATCCTGCATGCCGAAGCCCGCGCTCCAATGCGCGATCCGGCTGCTCAACGTGTCGTTCATGGTGTATTTCGCGTCGGTGTTGCGGCCAGTGCCTGTTGCATGGCCTGGAAAATCACGCCGATTTCGTCCAGTACGCCCGATCTCGCGCCGCCGGCAAAATGCGGGGTCAGGATGACGTTGTCCAGCGTCGCGTAGCGGTCGCGCGCCGGCCGCGGCTCGATCCGATGCGTATCCAGCCCGGCGCCGGCGATGCGGCCGGCGGCCAGGGCGTCGTAGAGCGCATCTTCGTCGACCAGCCTTCCCCGGCTGACGTTGATGAAGAAGGCCTGGGGGCGCATGGCCGCGAATGCCGCCTGGCCGATCAGGTTGGCGTTCTGCGGCGCGTTGTCGACATGCAGCGATACGAAATCGGCGGTCGCCAGCAAGTCGTCCAGCGGGGCGTATTCGATGCCCAGGGCATTTTCCTGGTCGCTCGGCAGGCGGTTGCGCTTGTAATACAGCACCCGCATGCCGAATGCGGTGGCCAGGCGCGCAACCAGGGTGCCGACTTCGCCCAGGCCGATGACCCCCAGCGTGCTGCCGTGCAGGCCGGTGGAACCCGCCAGATTGGCCCAGTTGTAGGACACATTCTCGATGGGATGCACGCGCGCCGCGTCATAGTGCCCCTCGCGCACCGCGCGGTCGGCCGGCAGCAGCCGGCGCGCCAGCGCCATCATCAGCAGCAGGGCGTGCTCGGCCGTGTAGCGCAATGTGCGGCGCGCCACGCACACCACTTTCACGCCCGCCGCCGCGGCGCTGGCCGCGTCGATCCCGTCGGGGCGTTCGCCCAGCCGCACCACCAGCCGCAAGCCGGGGTTGGCCGCCAGTACCCGGGCGTCCACCACGCCGCGGCGGTAGACGATGACGTCCGCGTCGCGCACCGGCTCCGCTGCCAGCTCGACCGTCACGCCATCGGCCTGGGTGATGCCCGCGGCCGCCCGCAGCGCCGGGGCAGGGTCGATGATCTCGGGGGCGAAGAAGTCGCGGACCCACGGGTCGTCGTGGCGGTTCTGCAGAATGTAGCGGGCGATGCGGATGACCGGGTCATCGTCCAGAAAGACTATCCGGGAAGACATGGCGCTGTTCCTCGTCATTGAGGCTCGATGTTGGCCTTGCGCAAGGCATCGGTCCAGTAGCGGGTCTGCTGGTGCAGTAGCTGGTTGAAGGCTTGCGGCGTGTCGCCCACCGGTTGCAGGCCCAGGGTCTCGAACGATTTGCGCAGGTCGGCCGAGGCCAGCGCCTTGACGGTCTGCTGGTGCAGGAACTCGATGATGTCCGGCGGCGTGCCCTTGGGGGCGGCCAGCCCGAACCAGTTCCCACCCACATAGTCGACGCCTTGTTCCTTGATCGTGGGAATGTCCGGGAACGTCGGCAGGCGTGCCTCGGACGACACGCCCAGCACCGTGATCTTGCCGCTGGCCAGTTGGCCAGCGGCGGTCGGCAGGGCGGTCAACATGAGTTCGACCGAGCCGCCATACAGACCCACCAGCGCGTCGCCCATGCCCTTGTACGGAACATGGGACAGCTCGATACCGGCCGCCTGCGCGAACAAGTGCGTGGCCGCATGGTTGGCGCTGCCGATGCCGGCCGAGCCGTAGTTGATCCTGCCCGGCGCCGCCTTGGCGGCCGCCACCAGGTCGGCCACGGTCTTCATCTTGGAACTCGAACTGGTGATCAGGGCATAAGGCGTTTCGGAAGAACGCGTGATGCCCACCAGGTCTTCGTCGATATTCCAGGGTAGCTTGGCATACAGGCCCGGGTACATGTTGTATGACGCATCGATGGCCACCAGGGTATAGCCGTCGTTGTCGGCCTTGGCCACATAGTCGTAGCCGATGCGGCCGCCGGCGCCGGTACGGTTTTCCACCACGAAAGCCTGGCCGGTCTGTTCGGTCAGTTTGGTCGCCAGCAGGCGGGCCGCGCCGTCGCCGATGCCGCCAGGCGCGAACGGCACCACGATACGGACGGCTCTAGCCGGGTAGTCGGCGGCGATGGCCTGGCCGCCGATGGCGGCTAACGACATAGCTAAGAGGGCAGTCCACAGTTTCATGTTGTCTCCGGATATTGTCAAAGTGAGTCGAAGCCCGGCGCTTGCCGTCGGGCGAAGTCGAGCGGCTAGCCGCCCATGTCCGGCAGGTCGAGCCGGTACACGCGTGCCGCCGTCTGGTGGAACAGTGCCGCCCTGTCCGCGTGGGACGCCGCGCCGGCCAGCCTTTTGTAGGCGTTCCATACGGCGCGGTAGCCGAACATGGCCTTGTCGACGGGAAAATTGCTTTCGAACATGCAGCGCGATGCGCCGAAGCACTCGATGGCGGTCTCGATGTAAGGCCGCCATGCGTCGGCCAATTGCGGCGATGTCGGCGGCCGGGGCTGCTTGTGGAAGTCGAAGCCGCTGATCGGCATGCCCAGCCCGCCCAGCTTCACCGTCACATTCGGGCAGCTTGCCAGCTGGCGGATGGCATGGCGCCATTCGGCGAAGGCTTCGGCGCGCCTGCCCCGATAGGGGCCGGCCGCCAGCGGGCCGCCCAGGTGATCGAGCACGATGGCCAGGCCCGGCATGGCGCGCGCCAGCGCGGTCACCTCGGGCAGTTGCGGGTGGTAGACCCAGGCTTCGAATACCAGGTCCATCGCTTCAAGCGCGGCCAGGCCGCGGCGGAACGCCGGGTCGGCCAGCAGGCCGGCCGGCGGCTGGTCCGGCACGCTGCGGCTGAAGGCCTCATGCCGGGCGGCCACGTGGCGTATGCCGCGCAAACGCCCCCGGGCTGCCTCGGCGTGCGCCTGCAAAACGGGCCGCACGGCATCGCCCAGGCACAGGTCCGCGTAGCCCAGGATGCCCGCGCACACCCGCGTGGGCGTGTTCCGGCGCAATGCCTGCTCGGCGATATCCGCCATCAGGGCCGTTTCCCCCACCGGCCGCAGGCAGGCAGGCCCCTGGTCGCGATAGCCGTAGCCGGACTGGCAGAACACGGTGGCCACGATGCGATGGCCGTCCATCGCATCGGCCAGCAGTTCGTCCAGCAAGTAACGCCGCCCGTGTTCCCACAGATGGTGGTGGGGGTCCACGATCGGCAGGGCGGGATCCAGGACGTCTTCGGCAACCTGGGCCAGCCATGCCTCGTCGTAGGCGCCGATCATGCCAGGGCTCCGCGGGGTGGTTGAACGCGCGTCATCGGGCGTCAGCGCTTGGCCCAGTGCGGCTGTGCCACGGCCAGATCGGGCGGATAGATCGGAACCGGTTTTCCATCCTGCCATTGCAGGATCACGGTTTCCGCCCCGACGCGCCGACCCTGGGCATCGAATTTCAACCGCCCGCCCGCGAAGTACTTCGCCGCGCCCTCGGTGGTGTCCATGGCGCGAATGGCATCGGCCACTTTGTTGCGGTCGGCCGATCCGGCGGCTTCCATGGCTTCCTTGAATATCCACATGTCGCCGTAGGTCGAGATGCTGTCCTGCGTCATCCAGGGTTCCTGGAAGCGTTCGCCGAACGATCGCGTCAGCGCCTCGTGGTGCTTGCCGCCCCAGTTGGCGATCACGACCATCACGCCTTCCAGGCTTTCCTTGCTCATCACCTTCAGCAGTTCCGGCGCGCCCATGTGCCCGCCATTGGTGATGACCGGCATCACGCCGTTGCCCAGCCGCATTTCGCGCATTTTTTCCAGCAGCAGCTTCGTGTCCGGCACGTTGGTCGACAGCAGGAAGGCAAAATCCGGCCTGCCGTTGCGCAGCCGCTGGATCATCGAGGTCGCATCCGACAGCGGCGGCGTATAGGTCTCGTCCACCTTCAGCTCCAGCTGTTGCTGCTTGAAGCCGCTTTCGCGCATCGACTTGGTGAAGCTGACCGGAGACGCGGTGTTGTCCATGATGATGCCCACGGTCTTGGGCCGCTTGCCGCCGTTTTCGGTGGCCAGCTTCATGGCAATGGGCAACGTGGCTTCCGCCTGCACCTTGGCCGACGGAGATGTCTGGAACACATACTTGAAGCCGCGCTCGTTGATCTGGTCCGAATAAGACAGGGTCAGGAACGGCAATTCCGCGCGCTCCGTCATTTCCGTGACGGCCAGCGTGAACGAACTGACGAAGCTGCCGGTCGCTCCCGTCAGATCCGGCTCGGACGCCAGCAGGCGTTGCGCCGCGCTCCGGGCCTTCTCGACGCTGTCGCCGGTATCGACCACCAGCAGCTTGATCTTGGCCCCGCCCAGTGCCTTGATGCCGCCGGCGGCGTTGATGTCCTCGACCGCCGCGCGCGCGCCTTTCACATGCAGTTCGCCGTTGCGCGCCCATGGGCCGGATATCGGCACGACCACCGCCAGCTTGACTTCGGGCGGCGCGGGCTGCGCCGTTGCCGGCCCGTGCGCGGCCGCCACCATGCCGGCCAGGGCGATGCCCGCCAGGTGCCGGCGTCGGATGAATCCAGGTGTCCGGGTATTCATGTTGTCTTCCTCCTGTTCTGATGAAAATGCCGTGTGATGCACTGCCGGGCCGGCCGGGCTACATGCCCAGATAGGCCTGTTTGATGCGTGGGTCGTTGACCATGGCGTCGTGGTTGCCCTGCAGGGCGATGCGGCCGGATTCCAGCACGTAGCCATAGCTGCAGGCGTGCAGGGCTTCCGCCACGCGCTGCTCGACCAGCAGCACGGCCATCCCGCTTTCGCGATGGACGCGCTCGATGCACTCGAATATGGCGTCCGCCACCGCGGGGGCCAGCCCCATCGACGGTTCGTCCAGCATCAGCAGCCGGGGCCGCGACGCCAGCCCGCGGCCGATCGCCACCATTTGCTGTTCTCCGCCGGACAGGGTGCCCGCCAATTGGCTGGTGCGTTCCGCCAGGCGGGGAAACAGCGTATAGACCAGGTCCAGCGATTGCTTCCATTCGCGCCGCGCCTGGTCGGTCTGCGCGCCCATTTCCAGGTTCTCCAGCACGGTCAGGCCGCCGAACACCTGGCGGCCTTCGGGCACGTGCGCGATGCCAAGCCGCGCCCGCCGCGCCGGCTCGACCTGCAGGATGTCGTGCCCGTCGAAGCGCATCGAACCCGACACGAGCGGAATCACTCCCGAGATGGACTTGAACAGCGTGGTCTTGCCCGCGCCGTTGGCGCCGACGATCGCCACGAAGGCGCCGGGCGCGACATGGATGTCGACGTTCTGCAGGGCGGTCAGGTCGCCGTACGACACGCACAGGTTTTCAATGCGCAGCATGTTGCACCCACTTTTTTCCCAGATAGGCTTCGATGACCGCGGGCTCGCTCGTCACCGCGGCGGGCTCGCCCATGAAGAGCGTCCGGCCGTGGTCCAGCACCAGCAGGCGGTCCGCCAGCCTGACCATGGCATGCATGGTGTGTTCGATGATGATCTGCGTCACGCCCAGCTGGCGCACGCGCAGCAGCACGTCGATGACTTGCTCGACTTCCTGGCCGCCCAGGCCGGCGAGTATCTCGTCCAGCAGCAGCAGCCTGGGCCCGGACGCCAGGGCCCGGGCGATTTCCATCAGGCGCAGCTGCACCGCCGTCAGGCTGCCGGCCCGTTCGTCGGCCCAGGCGTCCAGCCCCACTTGCTCGAGCGCGGCATGCGCGCGGTCGCGGGCGCGCCGATCGTCGGACTCGCTGGACAAGGCCGCCACCAGGACGTTCTCGAGCACACTCAGCCGCGTGAACGCGCGCGCCACCTGGAAGGTGCGGCCCACGCCCAGCCGGCTGACCGCGAAGGGCTTCAGGCCGGTCAGCGCGTGTCCATTGAAAGTCACGCTGCCGCTCGATGGCTGCACGATGCCGTTGAGCAGGTTGAACAGCGTGGTCTTGCCGGCCCCGTTGGGGCCGATGATGCCCAGGATCTCGCCCTGCCGCACGTCGAACGAGACGTCGCCGACCGCCTGCAGGCCGCCGAAGCGCTTGGACAGCCCGGCCACGCGCATGATGACCGGGGCGTCGGCGGCTTGCGGGCCGCCCGGCTCGCGCCGGAAAGCGGGCACGGCATTGGGCGCCTCGCCCGGGCCGCCCGGCCGCCGCGCGGCCCGGGGTTGCCGGCCCGCCAGCCTGGGCAGCAGGCCTTCCGGGGCTATCAGCACCACCAGGATGATCGCGATGCCGTACAGCACCCCCTGGATGCCGGGAAGGCGCGCGCCCACCGTGGCGCTGAGCAGTTCGCTCAACGGCAGCAGTATCGCCGCGCCGACGATCGGCCCCGCCACCCATCCCATGCCGCCGAACATGGTGAAGATCAGGGCCTGTGCCGATACCAGCAAGCCGAAGACGGATTGCGGCGTGACGGTGACCAGCACCACCGCGTACAGGCCGCCCGCCAGGCCGGCCACGGCCCCGGACAGCACCAGCGCCATGAGCTTCCAGCGAAACGGATCGATGCCGGCCGTTTCCGCCGCCATCTCGTTCTGTTTGACCGCCAGCAGCGACAAGCCGAAGCGCGACCGGCCGATCCGCAGTTGCAGCAGCACCGCCGCCACCAGCATGACCGTCGCGATCAGCACGTACACCCGATGATCGGAGAACTGCATGTAGGCGGCCGCCTGCTCGCGCTTCAGGGGCAGCGTCACTTCCTGCAGGCCCAGCCATTCGAACACGTACAGCATGGCCAGGGGGTAGGCCAGCATCGCCAGGCTGAAGTACACGCCCCGCAGGCCGAAGGTGGGGATGCCCACCAGCAGGCCCGCCAGCGCGCCGATCGCCGCCGCCAGCGGCAGCCCCAGCCAGGGCGTGATGCCGAACTGCGCGAAGGCCACCGCGACGGCGTAGGCGCCCAGGCCGAAGAACACCGCGTGGCCGAACGAGAGCAGCCCGGAATAGCCGCTGAACGTGTTCCACGACACGCCCAGGGTGGCCCACAGGGGCACCAGGGTCATGATCAGCAGAAGATACGGGTTGCGCACCCATATCGCTGCCAGCAGATACGCGGCCGCCAGGCCCAGCGTGAGCGCGATGGCGGATGTCGATCCCTTGAGGGCTTGGTGTTTACGCACGATCGGTGACCCTCCCGAACAGGCCTTGCGGGCGGCACAGCATCACCAGCAAGAACATCCCGAATATCGCGGCCCCCTGCAATTGCATGGGCAGCACCAGGCTGGACATCTGTTGCACCAGGCCGATCGTCAGCCCGCCCCAGAACGCGCCGCGTATGCTGCCCATGCCGCCCAGCACCACGCCCGCGTACATGATCACGACGAACTCGACGCCCACATAGGGCTGAAACGGGTAAGAAGCGGCCAGCAGCCCGCCGGCAATGCCGGTGATGGCCGCGCCCAGCGCAAATGCCAGGCGATGCGCGCGCGTGACGTCGATACCCATGTACATCGCCGCCAGCGCGTTGTCGGCCGAGGCGCGCAGGATCTTGCCCGTGCGTGTGCGGGTGATGAACAAGGCGACGCACACGGCCACCGCCAGCGTCACGCCGAAAGTCAGCACGCGGGCCTTGTTCAGGAACAGCAGGACGTCTTCGCCCATCAAGGGGCCGATGGTCCAGGCCGACGACGACAGGTCGGTCTGGATCGTGCGCGGCGAGGATCCGAACACAATCAGCCCGCCGTTGGCCAGCAACAGCGACAGGCCCAGCGTCAGCGTCAACTGCGGATAATGGCCGTCGCCCTCGCTGCCGGCCACCCGCGTGCCCGTGACCCGCGCCAGCAGCGCGGGGTGCAGCAACGCCCCGATCGCATACAGGATGACGCCTGCCGCCAAGGCGCTGGCGATCAATCCCAGCCACACGCCCAAGGCCGACCCGAAGCCCAGCGCCTGGAAGCAGAACAGCGCGGCGTACATCCCGATCATCATGAATTCGCCCTGGGCGAAGTTGATGACGCGCATCACGCTGAAAATCATGCCCAGGCCGACGCACAGCAGGCCATACACGCTGCCCACCAGCAAGCCGGTCAGCAGCGCCTGCAGGATGTTCTCGACGATGATGCCCGCCGTCATGTCCGCCCCCAGTCCCAATGGGCCGGGCGCAGCCCGGCCACGGGGGAATCGAAGACCGCCAGGGCATCGCCGGCCAGGCAACCCATGTAGGCCGTGCGCAGGTCCGGGCCGCCGAATGCCAGGCTGGTGATGTTCTTCAGCCGCCGCCCGCGTGCCGACGATAGGGTGGGGCGGTCCAGCGTACGGGCGACGAATGCGGCTTCCAGCCGTTGCACGGTGGCCTCGTCGGCGTCGTCGATCACCAGGCGCCGCGTTCCGTCGGCGCCGACACGATACAGACGATTGCTGCCCACGCACACGACCCATGCGCCACCCTCGGCGTCCAGCGTCAGGCCGTCCGGGAAGTCGCCGGCCTCGAAGCCGCTGACGACCTCGCGGCCGCCCAGGTGGCCTTGGGGGCCGATGCGGAACCGCGTCAGGCGCCGGCCGAACGTCTCGTTCACATACAGGTACGCGCCATCGGCGCTGACGCGGCATTCATTGGTGTAATGCAGGCCGTCCATGACCACGCGCGCGCCGTGGGCGTCGCACAGCACCAGGTATCCCGTGGCGTCGTCCAGCGGGTAGCGGTCGCCGCCGTCCGTGGCGCTGATGCAGGCCCACAGCCGGTCGGCGTGGTCGCGCGCGACGAAATTGACGCGCCCGATCGATTTGCCGTCGATCTCCATCAGCCAGGGGGTGGCCTGGCCGGCGGGGTCGACGCGCCACACGCCGCCATCCACGCCCAGGTTCGCCACCAGGAAGCCGCCGTCTTTTTCCAACGTGATGCCGTTGGGCAGCAACGCGGATTCGCCGATCAACTGTTGCCGGCCGTCGGCGCGCAGGCACAGGATGCCGCCCCGGCGGTCCGAGACGTACAGCGTGCCCGAACGGTGCGTCAGTACGCATTCGGGTCGCTGCAGCCCCTGGCCGACAAAGCGCAGGCCGCCGGCAGGCGCCGTGCCGGCGTCGGCGCGCAGCACCGTTTCCAGGTGCTGCCACACGTCTTTTTCCGTTTGCATCATGCTTACTCGAGGCTCAGGTTCAGGCGGTTGGCGATCTCGGCCCACCGGGCCACGTCCTGTTTCATCAGCGCCATGGTCGCTTCGCTGTCCAGGTAAGAGGTGTCCAGCCCGGCGTCGTGCAGCTTCTTGCTGACCGCCGGATCCGCCACGGCGCTCTTGAGCGCATCGCTCAAGGCCTTGACGACGTCGGCCGGCGTGCCGGCCGGCGCCAGCAGGCCGTACCAGATATCCAGGTCGAAATCGGCGATGCCGCTTTCGGCCACGGTGGGCACGTCGGGCAACTGCGAGAAGCGCTGGCCGGTGGTCACTGCCAAGGGCCGCACCCGGCCGCCGCGCACGGCGCCGTCGAATGCCGACATGGCGCCGAAGGCCACCTGGACTTCATTGGCCATCAGGGCGGTGACCGATGGCGCCGATCCCTTGTAGGGGACGTGGACCATCTTGACGCCGGTGCGATCGGCGAAGATTTCCCCGGCCAGGTGAGGCGCCGTGCCGGTGCCGGCCGAGCCGTAGTTCAGCATGCCGGGCTTGCTCTTGGCGTAGGCCACCAGCTCATCGACATTCTTGGCGGGCAATTCGTTGTTGACCACCACGACCATCGGCGACTTGGCATACCGGCCGATGGCGGTGAAGTCCCGCAACAGGTCCCACTTCAGGTTGCGATAGACGGTGGTGTTGATGGTGTACGAATTCACCGCCAGCAAGATCGTGTAGCCATCCGGTTTGGCCGTCGCGACCTGCGCGGCGGCGATGTTGCCTGCCGCGCCCGGGCGGTTTTCGACCACCACGGGTTGCCCCCAGGTTTCCGACATCTTTTGGGCCACGATGCGCGCCGACAAATCCGAAGCCCCGGGCGGGAATCCCACGACCAGGCGTACCGGCCTGTCCGGAAAGGCGTGGGCGGTGCCTGCCAGCAACGCCGTGCCGCCGAGCAGCCACGCCGCCATCGCGCGGCGGATTCCGTTGTTGCCCCATTGTTTCTTGTTCGTCTGCATACTGCCTCCTTTGATATCCGGCGCCCGCCCGGGTGGGCAGCCGCCGCTTGCCGTTTTCCGCCGGCTCGGTGTTGCTCGATGGCCGAGGCCATGGCTGGGCCTGCGGGCTTGTTTTAGGGAATCCGCCTTTCCACGGCGGCATGCGAGGTGGTGCTTGGATCCTGGTCGATGAACGTCGCGTAGCGTTCCAGGGGTTCGCGTTCGACGACCAGCGAATTCACGATGGCGTCCGGGTCGGCATGGCCCATGCTCATGCCGCACACGAATCGCTCTTGTTCGGGCAGGTTCAGATACGCGCGGATGATGCGGTGATAGCGCGTGAAAGCGGCCTGCGGGCAGGTATCGATGCCGCGGCCCCGGGCGGCGATCATGATGTTCTGCAGGAACATGCCGAAATCCAGCCACGATCCCTGCTCCATCGAGCGGTCCATGGTGAACATCAAGGCCACGGGCGCGTCGAAGAAGGCAAAGTTGCGGCCCAGTTGCGCGTGCATGCCCGCCTTGTCCTCGCGCGTCAGCCCCAGCAAGGTGTACATGTCCCAGCCGACCTTGCGGCGCCGTTCCAGAAACGGCGAAACCCAGTGCGTGGGGTAGTACGCATATTCTTCGGTTTCCCGCTCGCGGCGCACCGGGTCGTCATAGACCTCGAGCAGGGCGCGCGACAGGCCGTCGCGCGCGGCGCCGGTCAGGACATACACCTGCCATGGCTGGCTGTTGCTGCCCGAGGGCGCCCGGCCGGCCACGCGCAACACGTCCTCGATGTCGGTGCGCGCGATGGGCGTCGCCTTGAAGGCGCGTACCGATCGGCGCGACAGGATGGCTTCGTCGACAGCTTGCTGCCCCATGCTGCTCGAGTCTTGCATGATGCGGTTTCCGCTGCGTCAGGGCCGGCGCATGCACTCGGCCCGGCGTGGCGGTTGTCTCCCGATGTTTGTTTTGCCGGCGGTGCCGGTTGCCATTGAACTGCCACTCTATTGGCTTTAAATGATAATTAAAAGACATATATATCTATTAATATTCATTCGAATTTCCAATGATTTTGGGCGTGGCGACACGTCCCACCCGGAAGCAGGCGCGTTGCGTTGGTAGGGGGCCATATTGCGGCGGGTCGCCGCGCCGCGGGCGCGCCGGCCGGTGGCCCGCACGGGCGTGCGGCAGGTGCGGCGCAGATGGAATGCGCCGGGCGCACCCTGGCCCGCCGCTAGGCGGGCGGGCTCGGCAGGGAATGCCCGCGAACGATTTCGCCGGCAGGCCGGCTGGCGCTGCGGCGCCACTGCATTACTTCGCCGCCAGCACGCAGTCCAGCGCCGCCGGCGGCGCCAGCCGCACCGTGAAGGCGCGCAGCTCGTCGCGCCGGAACACGTGCACCGTCACGCGGTCGCCCGCGCGGTACTGGGCCAGCAGCAGGTCCAGCCCGGCGGGGGCCTCCACGCGCAGGCCGTCGATGGCCACCAGCACGTCGCCGGCCGACAGGCCGCCCTTGTGGCCGGCGCCGCCTTCCAGCACCGTGGCGAGCGCCAGCGATTCGTCCTGCTTGCGCGTGCGCACGTCCAGCGACGGGATGTTGACCGTGGGCTTCCATTGCAGGTTGATGCCGTGCGGCGCCAGCAGTTCCGCCAGCGGCACGTCGGCCGTGCCATCGGCGTGGCGCGCCACGAAGCGCCGCACGTCCACCCCGGTGGCCTCGCGCACCAGCGCCGGCAGGGCGTCTTCGGGCAGGCCGTGGGGCTTGCCGCGATAGAAGTCGCGGCCATAACGCTGCCACAGCAGCCGCATGACGTCGTCCAGCGAATGCGCGCCGCCGCTGTCGCGCCGGATGGTCAGGTCCAGCCCCAGGGCCACCAGCGCGCCCTTGGTGTAGTAGCTGACCAGCGCATTGGGCGAGTTCTCGTCCTGCTTGTAGTAGCGGGTCCAGGCGTCGAACGAGCTGTCGGCCACCGACTGCTTGCGCCGCCCGGGGGAACGGGCCACGCTGGTGATGGTCTTGGCCAGCAGGCGCAGGTAGTCGGTCAGGCCGATGCTGCCCGAGCGCAGCAGCATCAGGTCGTCGTAATACGACGTGAACCCCTCGAACACCCACAGCAGCCGGGTCAGGTCGGGTTGCTGCAGGTGGTAGGGCGCGAACGCGGCCGGCTTGATGCGCTTGACGTTCCAGGTATGGAAGTATTCGTGGCTGACCAGGCCCAGGAAGCCGCGGTAGCCCTCGCCCTGGCCTTGCTGGCCCAGCACCGGCAGGTCCTTGCGCGACGCCATCAGCGCGGTGCTGGCGCGGTGCTCCAGCCCGCCATGGCCGTCGCCCACCATCATTGTCATGAACACATAGCGGTCGCTGCTGTCCAGGAACGGCGCGCGGCGGGTGCGCGGCTCGAAGAACGCGATCTGGGCCTCGCAGATGCGGCGCACGTCGGCCGCGATGCGCGCCAGGTCCAGCGTGGGTGCCACGCCCGTGAACACCAGTTCGTGCTCGGCGCCGTGCGCGGTGAAGCGCGCCACCTGGGGCGTGCCCATTTCCACCGGGTGGTCGATCAGCGCGTCGTAGTCGGGCGCCCGGTACAGGCCGAAGCCGTGCCGCCGGGCGGCGCCGGCGTGGCCGCGCGCCTCGGGCAGGCTGGTGTAGACCTTCCAGCCGGCGATGCCGCGCGGCGGGGCCAGGTCCAGCAGGCAGGGGGCGTGTTCGCGGCCTTCCACGCGCAGGAAGACGCTGGTGCCGTTGAAGAAGCCGTGCGTCTCGTCCAGGTGCGCGCCGCGCACCGACAGGTCCCAGGCGTAGACGGTGTAGTCCACTTGCAAGGGCCCGTCGCACGGGGCGGCCTGCCAGGTGTGGTTATCCCGCTTGGCCACGGCCACCGGCCGGCCGTTCGCGCGGGCCTGCAGCGTCTCGACCTGGCGCGAGAAATCGCGGATCAGGTAGCTGCCGGGAATCCAGGCAGGCAGCGCCAGCCGCTGGCCGGCCGGATCGGGTTCCGGCACCGTCAGGGTGATCCGGTACCGGTGGCCGGCGGGGTCGTGGGGTTCCAGGCGGTAAATTACGGGTGTGTCCATTGCGCTATCTTACTTTCCTACGTTCATTTCTCCAGGAGACATCCTATGAGCGAGTCGTTTGTGCTGGTCGAGACCCGTGGCCGCGTCGGGCTGCTGACGCTGAACCGTCCCAAGGCGCTCAACGCGCTCAACGACCAGCTCATGGACGAGCTGGGCGCCGCGCTGCTGGCCTTCGAGGCCGACGACGGCATCGGCGCGGTGGTCATCACCGGCAGTGAAAAGGCGTTCGCGGCCGGGGCCGACATCGGCGCCATGAAAGACTGGTCCTACATGGACGTCTACCGCAGCGAATACATCACCCGCAACTGGGAAACCCTCAAGCGCATCCGCAAGCCGGTCATCGCCGCGGTCGCCGGCTACGCGCTGGGCGGCGGCTGCGAGCTCGCCATGATGTGCGACATCATCATCGCGGCCGATACCGCCCGGTTCGGCCAGCCCGAGATCAAGCTGGGCGTCATCCCCGGCGCCGGCGGCACGCAGCGCCTGCCGCGCGCGGTGGGCAAGGCCAAGGCCATGGACCTGGCCCTGACGGCCCGCATGATGGGCGCCGAAGAGGCCGAGCGCGCCGGCCTGGTGTCGCGCGTGGTGCCGGCCGGCAAGCTGCTGGACGAGGCCCTCGATGCGGCCACCGTCATCGCCTCGATGTCGCTGCCCTCGGTCATGATGGCCAAGGAATGCGTCAACCGCGCCTTCGAATCGTCGCTCGCCGAGGGGCTGCTGTTCGAGCGCCGCGTGTTCCATTCGCTGTTCGCCACCGAAGACCAGAAAGAGGGCATGGCCGCCTTCGTCGACAAGCGGCCGCCGGCCTTCCGGCACAAGTAACGCCTGTTACGCCGGCCACGCAGGGGGCCGGCGGGCGATCCGGGCAAGATTGGGACGGATGGTTTCGGGCTGTAACCTTTGAATTGCACCTTGTTGCCGTTTCCGCGCCTATCCTGGAACGGCGTTATGTCGAAGAGGCCGCTCCCTTCGGGCGGCCGGCTCGGTTGCCAACAACGAACAAGGAGCCCCCATGCATAGTCGTCCGATTTCCCCTTCCCGCCACTGGCCTCGCGCCGCCCTGGCCGTCGCGCTCGGCGCCTGCTTTGCCTGCGCCGCCCTGGCGCAATACCCGCAGCCGTCCATGCGGCTGGTGTCCGAAACGCCCACCGCCGCGTCCGGCCCGGTCGTCAGTGCCGAGGAATTGCGCGATATCGCGGTGGATGCCTACCTGTACGCCTACCCGATGGTGCTGATGGAGGCCACGCGCCGCGCCTCGACCCAGGTCCAGACGTCGCTGGCGGGCAAGGCGCCCATGAACCAGTTCGGCCACCGCACGGTGTTCCCCGACCCGGGCGCCACCGATGTGGCCTGGCCCAGCACCGACATGCTGTATTCCAGCCTGTGGTATGACGTGTCGCGCCAGCCGCTGATGGTGCGCGTGCCCGCTTCCGGCGGCCGTTACTACGTGCTGTCGCTGCTCGACATGTGGACCGACGAATACGCCTCGCGCGGCACCCGCACCACCGGCAACGGCGAACAGACTTTCGCCATCGTCGGGCCGCACTGGCAAGGCACGCCGCCCATCGGCGTCGAGGTGGTGCGCAGCCCCACCAGCATGGGCTGGCTAATCGCCCGCATCCAGACCGGCGGGCCGGCAGAATACGGCGCGGTCAACCAGTTCCAGGCCGGCATGACCGCCACGCCGATGGCGGCCCCGCCGCCCGCGCTGGCGACGCCGCCGCGGCGCGGCGCGGCCAAGCCCGCCACCTGGCCGCAAAGCCCGTCCAGCCCCGGCTACGTGCCGGTGGGCGCGCCGTCGACGCTGCCCCCGCCCATGATGCCGGCCTCGTCGGTCACCTGGAACGCCCAGGGTTCGCCGGGCCAGCAGGTGGCCGCCATGGACCCGGCCACCTTCTTCACCGTGTTCGCCGAGCTGTTGCAGGCCAACCCCCCGCATGCCAACGACAACGCCATCCTGTCGCGCATGCGCCGCATCGGGCTGGCCGGCCCGCAGCCGTTCTCGTACAGCCGGCTCGACCCGGTGGTGCAGCAGGCGCTGGCCGACGCGCGGCCCGTCGCCGGGCGCCGCATCGCCGATGCTGCCGGCAGCGTGGGCCGCTACATGAACGGCTGGAGCACCGTACTGACCGGCATCGGCACCTACGGCACCGACTACACGCGGCGCGCGGCCATCGCCTATGCCGGCCTGGGCGCCACCACGCCGCGCGATGCGCTGTACCCGGTCACCACCATCGACGACGACGGCGAGGCGCTGCGCAGCGACGAAGATTACGTTCTGCATTTCGATAAGGGGCAATTGCCGCCGGTCAATGCATCGTGGTCGTTGATCCTGTACAACGCCGATAACGGCCTGGCGCCCAACCGCATCGGCCGCTACGCGTTGCGCAGCACCGATCCCCTGCGCTACAACGCCGACGGCTCGCTGGACATCTACATCCAGCGCGACGACCCGGGCCCCCGCAAGGCGTCGAACTGGCTGCCGGCCCCCGACCAGGGCAACTTCATGCTGAACATGCGGTTGTACTGGCCGAAAGACATCGCCCTGGACGGCCACTGGGCGCCGCCGCCGGTCAAGGAAGACTGACCCGGCCGTCTCCCCCAGCGCCGGCGCCGGACTGATCCGGCGCCGGTTTCTTCATTTGCTCGCGCAAAAAGAATCACGCTATACTCTACGGGTTTGACGCTTGCGGGATAAAAACACGTGGCACACCCACCGTGCACGTCTTTGCCGCAGGAGCGGGGAAGCCTGATGCAAAGCCTGGTAGATGAAACTCCGGTGCTTACCGATGCCGATCGCGCGGCACTCGATGCCCAGGCTTGCCGGGGGCTCCTGAGGGTATTGGCGGCGCAGGGCGCCATGGGGCTCGCGGCGGCGGCAATTGCAGGGATCATTGCGGGTGCGGCGGCAGGGTTGTCGGCGTTGGCAGGGGCAGGGGCGTACTTCATTCCCAATGCGTTGTTTGCATTGCGCCTGCTCATCAACGTACTCAAATCGGGCCGAACCAGTCCCGTTACTTTTTTCCTCGGCGAGATGGTCAAGCTGCTCATGACGGCACTGCTGTTGTGGCTGCTGTCGCGTGTGGCGCAAGGCTGGCTGGTATGGCCGGCGGTGCTGCTGGGCCTGATCTTCACGCTGAAGGGGTATCTCCTGCTGTTGATGTTCCGCAAGTTGTCATAGCTGCTTAGAAATCATGCAAACGGCCGGCTCGCAAGGGTCCGGCCACACAGCAAACAGGGTAGGGTTCAAATGGCTGCTGCCAGCGACGTATCGCCTCAGTCCGCGTACATTCAGCACCACCTGGTGCACTTGAACAATATTGGCGAAAAGCAGTCTGTCATCGCCCAGTTCAACGTCATCAACTATGACTCGGTGTTCTGGTCCGCCCTGACCGGCCTGGTCGTGGTGCTGTTTCTGTGGCTGGCCGCGCGCCGCGCCTCGGCCGGCGTGCCGGGCCGCTTTCAGGCTTTCGTCGAAATGATCGTCGACATGGTCGACGAGCAGGCCAAGGGCATCGTTACCAACGCCAAGAGCCGCCTGTTCGTGGCCCCGCTGGCCCTGACCGTGTTCCTCTGGATCATCCTGATGAACGCGCTCGACCTCATCCCCGTCGACCTGATGCCCACCCTGTGGCGCTGGACCGGCCTGGGCGCCCATCACGGCGACCCGCTGTACTACCACCGCATTCTGCCCACCGCCGACCTGAACGTGCCCATGGGCATGTCGCTGGGCGTGCTGCTGCTGATGTTCTACTACGGCATCAAGATCAAGCACCCGGGCGGCTTCGTCAAAGAACTCTTCACGGCGCCTTTCCATGCCCATGGCATCGCCGCGCTGCTGCTGGCCCCCGCCAACCTGCTGCTCAACCTGATCGAATACGCCGCCAAGTCGGTGTCGCTGGGCATGCGGTTGTTCGGCAACATGTTCGCCGGCGAACTCGTGTTCATGCTCATCGCCCTGCTGGGCGGCGCCTGGACGGGCCTGAACGCGGCCAGCGTCGGCCTGGGCATCGGCCACGTGCTGGCCGGTTCGGTGTGGGCCATCTTCCACATCCTGATCGTGTTGTTGCAGGCTTTCATCTTCATGATGCTGACGCTGGTGTACATCGGCCAGGCTCACGAAGGGCATTGACCCCTTTTCCTGGCGCGGGCACGACGCCCACGCCGGGGGCGCAAGGTTTTCTTGCATTCCAGCAGTACCCGTTTTCTTACAATTTGACTTCAGATTTCTAACCAAGGAGTTGTCATGACCAACGTCGCTTTCGTTGCTCTCGCTTGCGGTCTTATCATCGGTCTGGGCGCTATCGGCGCTTGCATCGGCATCGCACTGATGGGCGGCAAGTACCTGGAAGCTTCGGCTCGTCAGCCCGAACTGATGAATGCGCTGCAAACCAAGATGTTCCTGCTGGCAGGCCTGATCGACGCGGCGTTCCTGATCGGCGTGGGTATTGCCATGCTGTTCGCCTTCGCCAACCCGTTCGTGGGCTAAGCCCGACGGTTCATGGCAACGCCCGCCGGGAACGGCGGGCTTGACGCCGGCGGTAGCGGAATCCCTCCGCTGCAGGTCGGCAAAGTATCGAGTGCTCCGCGACGCCTTTGGTGCGACCGGAGCCGCAAGGTGTTAAAGGAACGACCGTGAATCTGAACGCGACGATCTTTTTCCAGATGCTCGTGTTCTTCGTTCTGGGCTGGTTCACGATGAAATTCGTGTGGCCGCCCCTGACGAAGGCGATGGACGAGCGCCGCCAGAAAATCGCCGACGGCCTGGCCGCCGCCGAGAAGGGCAAGGCCGACCTGGCCCAAGCCCAAGCGCGCGTCAGTCTGATCGAGGCTTCTGCCAAATCCGAAAACCACGCGCGCATCATCGAGGCCGAAAAGCAGTCCGCCTCGATGATCGAGCAGGCTCGCCGCGAAGCCGAGGCCGAACGCGCCCGCATCATCGCCCAGGCGGCGCAGGATGCCGCGCAGGAAGTCCAGCGTGCCCGCGATGCGCTACGCGACGACGTCGCCGCGCTGGCAGTCAAGGGTGCTGAACAGATCCTCAAGCGCGAGGTTGACGCCCGCGCCCACGCCGAGCTGCTCAACCAGCTCAAGGCGCAGCTTTAATCCGGGAACGCCATGGCTGAACTTTCCACTGTCGCCAGGCCCTACGCCGAGGCACTTTTCAGCGCGGCACGCGACGACAAGGCCGGCTTGCCGGCCTGGGCCGACCTCATCGGCGAGCTGGCCCAGGTGGCCGCTCATCCCGACGTGCGCGAAGCGATGTCCGACCCGCGCCTGGGCGATGCCCAGCGCGTCCAGCTGTTCACCAGCCTGGTCAAGGCCGAATTGTCCCAGCCGGTTCGCAATTTCATCGAACTGCTGGTGGCCAACGACCGGCTGCTGCTGTTGCCCGACATCGCCAAGCAATTCGTCGCGCTGAAAAATCGCCACGAAGGCACGGCGCAGGCGGAAATCACCAGCGCGTTCGAGCTCAGCGATGCCCAGGTCAAAGAACTGGTCGATGCGCTCGAAACCAAGTTCGGTCTCAAGCTCAATCCCAGCGTCACGGTCGACAAGTCGCTCATCGGCGGCGTGCGCGTGGCGGTTGGCGACCAGGTGCTCGATACTTCCGTACAAGCCCAATTGGCCCGCTTGCGGGATACGCTGGCCGCCTGACGCGCGCACGGCCAGACAAACAGGATTCCAGGAGTCAATATGCAACTCAATCCCTCCGAGATCAGCGAACTGCTCAAGAGCCGCATCGAGGGCCTGGGCGCTTCGGCTGACATTCGTACCCAGGGCACCGTGGTGTCCGTGACCGACGGCATCACCCGCATCCACGGCCTGTCCGACGTGATGCAGGGCGAAATGCTCGAGTTCCCCGACAACGTCTTCGGCGTGGCGCTCAACCTCGAGCGCGACTCCGTCGGCGCCGTGATTCTGGGCGACTACACCGGCGTGTCCGAAGGCGACCAGGTCAAGACCACCGGCCGCATTCTCGAAGTGCCGGTCGGCCCCGAACTGCGTGGCCGCGTGGTCAACACGCTGGGCGTGCCCATCGACGGCAAGGGCCCGATCGACACCAAGCAGACCGACATCATCGAAAAAGTGGCCCCCGGCGTGATCGCCCGCCGCTCGGTGTCGCAGCCGCTGCAAACCG
>Ga0182736_1000513_pt1 | contig 57590 bp, 61 predicted proteins | sample eDN5th30CKraftBY_FD_128882 | JGI IMG/M metagenome (GOLD analysis project Ga0182736, IMG submission 128882) | Enriched backyard soil microbial communities from Emeryville, California, USA - eDNA 5th pass 30_C Kraft BY (version 2) (version 2) | ecosystem: Environmental > Terrestrial > Soil >... | reverse complement strand
GAGCCGGACCCGGAGCCGGAGCGGGCGAGCGACCCGGTGGAGGCGATGTTCGCCCAGCTGAAGGCGCAGCGCGACGACGAGCGCCCGCCGGCGCCCGAGGTGGTCGAGGCCCCGCCCGGTGAGGGATCCGAGGTGGCCGACGCTGCTGACAACGACGTCCTCGACCGGCGTGACGCCGCCACCGACGAGCTCGAGCGGCAGCTGGCCCGACGACTGAAGCGGGTGCTGTCCGACGAGCAGAACGAGGCGCTGGACCGGCTCCGCCGGATCCGCGGCCAGGCCACCGCCGACGAGGTGTTGCTCAGCCAGGGCGAGCACCTCGGTCGCTACCACGCCGCTGCGCTCGAGGACCTCGTGGTCGCCGAGCGCACCGGGGCCGCCTTCTTCGGCGAGGCGCCGAAGCGGTCCGCCGACGTGGGAGACGTTGCCGGCGAGTTCGCCGCCGACCTCGTGCGCCAGCTGCGGGGCCGGCTGGAGGCCGCCTTCGACGACGGCGGTGACGAGGCCGAGATCAGCGACCGGATCCGCTCCTGCTACCGGGAGTGGAAGACCCAGCGCATCGCCGATGCGGCCGCCCACTACGTGCTGGTCGCGTTCAACCGCGGCGTGGCCGAGGCGGCGGCGGCCGACAGCGGCTCGCGGTGGGTGGTCGACGACGGGGGCACGCCGTGCCCGGACTGCGACGACAACGCCCTGGCCGGCGCCGTGCCCAAGGGCGAGGCGTTCCCCACGGGCGACCTGCACCCGCCGGCGCACCCGGGCTGCCGGTGCCTCGCGGTGCCCGTCTGACCCGGTCGCAGACCCGCCTCGCCGGCCGTCGGAGGCGAGGCCAAGTCGGACAAGGGGACCGGTAGGCTCGCCGCCCATGCCCCCCGAGCAGGACCTCCCCGAACCGCCGCGGCGCGACCAGACGGCGTCGCCGCGGGAGGGTCGGGGCTCGGTGTTCGCCGGGCGGGGCCGGATCTTCCTCGGGGCGTTCCTCGCGATCCTCTTCCTGCTGCTGATCTCGCTCCGCGGGATCGCCGGCTTCTACACCGACTACCTGTGGTTCGACTCGCTGGAGCTGAGCCCGGTGTGGCGCCGGGTGCTCACCACCAAGGCGACGCTGTCGCTGATCGGCGGGCTGGTGTTCTTCGCCCTGTGCTGGGGGAACCTGCTGATCGCCGAGCGGCTGGCGCCGGTGTTCCGGCCGTCGTCGGGCGACGACGACATGATCGAGCGGTACCACGAGATGATCGGCCGGCGGGCGTGGCTGGTCCGCCTGGGCGTGGCCCTGTTCATGGCGCTGATCATCGGTGTGAGCCTGGGTGCGTCGTGGAACGAGTGGATCCTGTTCACGAACCGGGTGGACTTCGGCCAGACCGATGCCACCTTCCACACCGACATCGGCTTCTACGTCTTCCAGCTGCCCTTCCTGCTCTCGGCGGCGAGCTGGCTGTTCTCGTCGATGGTGGTGGTGTTCATCATCACGGTGCTCGCCCACGTCGTGAACGGCGGCATCCGGTTCCACACCCAGCTCGACCGGGTCACGCCGCAGGTCAAGGCCCACCTCTCGGTGCTGATGGGCATGCTGGCCCTGATCCAGGTCGGCCGCTACTGGCTCAGCCGCTACGAGCTCACGTTCTCCACGCGGGGCACCGTCGACGGCGCCACCTACACCGACGTGAACGTGGAGCTGCGGGCGATCTACCTGCTGATGCTGATCGCGCTGTTCGCGTTCGGCCTGTTCATCGCCAACATCTGGCGGCGGGGCTGGGTCCTGCCCGGCATGGCCGTCGGCCTGTGGGTGCTCGTGGCCGTCATCGCCGGCGGCATGGTGCCGGCGTTCGTGCAGCGGTTCCGGGTCGAGCCCACCGAGTCGTCGATGGAGCAGCCGTACATCACCAACAACATCCAGGCCACGCAGACGGCCTACGGGTTGGCGAACGTCACGTCACGGGAGTGGGACTGGCGAGACCAGGACATCTCCGCGGACACCATGGCGGCCAACGCCGGCACGCTCGACAACGTCCGCCTCTGGGATCCGAAGAGCATGCAGGACCGCCTGCAGGAGGATCAGGAGATCCAGCGCTTCTACGCGATCAACGACGTCGACGTCGACCGCTACACCATCGACGGCAAGACCACGCAGGTGATGATCGCCGCCCGTGACCTGGCGCTCGACGGGCTCAAGCAGAACTCGTGGGAGGCCACCCACCTCACCTACACGCACGGCTACGGCGTGGTGGCGGCGCCCACCAACGACCAGACCGCCAACGGCACGCCGGTGCTCGAGGCCAAGGACATCCCGATGAAGTCCGACGGCACCCTCGCCGTCGACCAGCCCGCCATCTACTTCGGTGAGAACAAGGCCGGCTACGTCATCGTCAACACGGACCGCCGGGAGATCAACTTCCAGGACGAGGACGGCAACACCTCGTACACGTCCTACGAGGGCGACGACGGCGTCGAGGTCGGTTCCGGCGCCACCGGGCTGCTGCGGAAGGCAGCGTTCGCGCTGCGCTTCGGCGACGTGAACCCGCTCGTGTCGGGCAACATCCGCTCCGACTCGAAGGTGCTGCTGGAGCGGGACGTGACGTCCCGGCTCAAGGCGGTCGCCCCGTTCCTCGCCTACGACCACGACCCGTACGCCGTCGTGCTCGACGGGAAGATCAAGTACGTCGTCGATGCCTACACGACCACCCGGAACTACCCGAACGCCCAGCGGGCCGACACCGGCGGGCTCGACCCGACGTCGGGCCTGTACGGCCGTTCGTTCAACTACGCCCGCAACTCGGTGAAGGCCGTGGTCGACGCGTACGACGGCACCGTGACCCTCTACGTCGTGGACACGAAGGACCCGCTGATCCGGGCGTACCAGAAGGCCTTCCCGGAACTGTTCACGTCGGACGACGAGGTGCCGGAGAAGCTGGCCGAGCACTTCCGGTACCCGGAGGACCTGTTCACGGTGCAGACCCAGATGTGGGCGAAGTACCACGTGACGAAGGCCGACGACTTCTACAACGGCAACGACGAGTGGAGCGTGCCGCGCGACTCGGGTGCCATCGAGAAGTCCGGTGACTCGAACACCCCCGTCGGCCCCGACGGCCAGGAGCTCACCAGCAACGACAAGTACCCCTCGCAGTACCTGCTGATGCAGCTGCCGGGGGAGGACGAGCCGTCGTTCGTGCTGCAGCGGCCGTACGTGACGTCGAGCGACGACTCCGAGGGCGGCGGCGACAACCAGCTGCGCGCGTTCATCGTGGCCAACAGCGACCCCGGCCCCGACTACGGCACGCTCAAGGCGTACAAGCTGCCGGTGAGCGACCTGCCCGAGGGCCCCAACCTCGCCGCCGCGGACATCCTCGCCAACGACCAGGTCGCCGCCAAGGTGAAGGACCTGTGCGCCGACAAGCGGGTCTGCACCTTCGCGGCGCCGTCGATCGTGCCGGTGGGCAACTCGCTGCTGTACGTGCAGAGCTTCCTGTCGGCCGCCGACAAGAACAACGCCGCCAAGGTCGAGTACGTCATCGTCAACTACCGGCGGCCGGGCGACCAGTCCGATGTGAAGCTGAGCACCAGCCTCTACGGGGCGCTCGAGCAGATCTTCGGTACCAAGGTGCCCGTCAGCGTGCAGGGCGGCGACGAGGCGTCGGTACCCACCGGCGGCGCCAACCCGGAGAAGCCCCAGCAGCAGACGCCGAGCGGCACCCTCACCGAACGGGAGGGGAAGCTGATCGACGACATCGTCGACGCGTTCGACGCCGCCGACGCCGCCGCCCGAGACGGCGACCAGGTCGAGTACGCGAAGAAGATCGCCCAGGCCTCCGACCTGGCCGAGCAGCTCCAGGCGCTCCGCGAGGAGAACGACGCCGAGGGGGGAGAGGGCGGCAAGACCGCCACCACCACCCAGCCGAAGTCGACCACCACCACGAACCCCGCCACCACCACCACGACCTCAGCAGGCACGTAGCCCCAGGTCAGCGGCACCGTCGGATGGGTCAAGCGGCCCATCGCCGGGCTTCCAGGTTGCAGTCCGCGAGGGCCGCTCGGTAGGGTCGTCAGCACGCCGCGGGGTGGAGCAGTCTGGTAGCTCGTCGGGCTCATAACCCGAAGGTCGCAGGTTCAAATCCTGCCCCCGCCACCAACACAAATACCTGGTCAGAGGCCCTTTTCGAGACATCGAGGAGGGCCTCTTTCATGCCCAAACGACCAGATTTCTACTGCTTCTTCTACTGTGCGGCCTGGGACGGGCCACGCAACAGCGGTGCGCAGCAGTACGAAACGGCATCCGGAGCCCCGCCTGAGGCCGTCCCGATCGGTGGATCGAGGCCCCTTGAATGCCGCGACGGGTTCGGTGCGGAACGATCTTCGGGTTCCGCAGGCCTAGATTCGAAGTCGCAGCGCCAGATCCCCGTCGGACGTCCCGGGATCATCGGCCACCGTGCCTGCCGGACGTCCCCTACCGGTTCGATCCGAAGGGGACGCTGATGCGCGGAACCATTCAAAAGAAGGGCAAGAAGTGGTACGCCGTCGTCTACGACGGCGTGAACCCGGCGACGGGCGAGTACCGGCGACGGTGGGTCCAGGCAGGGACTCGCCGAGGCGACGCCGAGAAGGTGCTCGCCGACTTGGTCAAGCGCAGCCATCAAGGCGAGACCGTGGTGGGCGAGAAGCTGACGCTTGCTGAGTACCTGACGGATCGGTGGCTCCCAATTCAGGAGGCGCGGCTGCGCAAGAGCACCCACGTTGCCTACCGACGCAACGTCGAGCTGCACGTGATCCCCGCGCTGGGGAAGCGGCCGCTCGACCAGTTGTCGCCCGAGGACATCGACATGTTCTACGCAGCCCTGCTCAAGGACGGGCGCAAGAAGCGTCCGGGCGAGAAGGGCCAACCGAAGGGCCTCTCTCCCAAGTCGGTCCACAACATCCACGTGATGTTGAACAAGGCCCTGGGGGACGCAGCACGCAAGGGGACGGTCGTTCGCAACGTGGTCGCCCTCGCCGATGCCCCATCGCTACAGGCTCGGAAGCGGCGAGAGACCAAGGCCTGGGATATCCACCAGCTCGTCCAGTTCCTCGACGCCATTGCTCCGCACCGCATGGCCCCCGCCTTCTTCGTCGCTGCTCACACCGGCATGCGACGAGGTGAGGTGCTCGGCCTGAGGTGGCGCGACCTTGACCTCGGTAGCGGGCGGCTATCAGTGCGTCAGGCTCTGGTGTCAGTGGCTTACGAGGTGTCGATCTCGGACGTAAAGACGGGGACCAGCCGCCGCGTGATCGACGTCGACGACGGTGTCGTGCAGGTGTTGGAGGACTGGCGCAACCTGCGCACCGCGGAGCGCGGCGGCGAACCAGATGGCGACGACCTCGTGTTCGTCAAGAGCGATGGCGTGTCGATGCACCCCGACGTTTTCAGCCAGCTGTTCGACCGCACCGTCGCCAAGATCGACGCGCCGTCGATCTCGCTCCACGACCTGCGGCACACGCACGCCACCTTGCTGCTGAAGGCCGGCGTGCACGTGAAGGTGGTCAGCGAACGACTCGGCCACGCCAACGTCGCCTTCACCATGACCGTGTACCAGCACGTCCTCCCCGGCATGCAGGCGGAAGCGGCAGACACGTTCTCGCTTCTGATTCAGGATCAGCGGTCCAAGGCCGAACGAGCCCGGTCAGGTGAGGCCGACGAAGCGGCCCCCACCGATTGTGGAGAGGAGAGTGACGCGCAGCCTTAGAGACCCCCGCACCCGGAGGATCCGCCTTTCGTGCCGGCCGGGGCAGTCACGCTCTTCTACGGGTACCAGGTCGCGACCTCAGCTTCGCTCGGGTCGCAGATCGTCTCGAGTGCGTCCTCCCCAGGGATTCCACGTTTGGGCCAGGTCAGCGCCGTTGTCGTGTTGGGTCGGCTACTGGTGGGCCAAAGCGGTAGGGCGGTGGAGCGGAGAGGTGCCGGAAGCGCCGGAGTGGAGCGGGCATGGGTTGAGTAGACCATTCGAACGGCAACCCGCCCGATCAGGAGCGTCGAGACGACGGCGACGCCGATCTGGCGCCCGCCAGGCTTGCGAAGCGGAACGTCACTCACCCGAGTGCGCACCTTGGTGTCGAGGCCATCGACCCGAAAGGCCGTGATCGCCATGTCAGGCGTCGGGACCTGCTGTTGGCGAATGAGGTCGCGGGCACCGGGAGGCACGAGTCGATCGGCCCGGCGGTGACGTTCAAAGACGGCATTGGTGAGGGTCTTGGCGCTCCACGCCGCCAGGGTGTCGGCATCGCTCTGGCTCACTGCGACGGCATCCTCGGCGAAGATCAGGTCGGACAGAACCGGCTTCACCCGTGTCTCCAACTGAGACATCCAGCCGTTGTTGCACGTGGCGCAGACCTTCAGGTCGATCTTGATCCGCTTGGCGGGTTGCGCAGACGGGAGATCCTCATCGTGCCAACGGCCGGGTCGCCGAATCGCAAAGTTGGGGGTTTGGGGCCAGAACCGCTCTTGGAAAAGGCGTGCGATCCACTGGGCGATGACGTCCTCGACCGTGGTGGGCCCGCTCTGGTCACACCAGACGCAATCTCTTGGAACCCGTTGCATCGGGTCGACGGTAGAGGTTGGCGATAGAGCCGTCCCCCGACCGGTCAGCCAGGACGGCCGAGCATGCGGTCGAGTTCGTGGCGGGGGACCCGAAGCGTGCGTCCGATCTCGATGCACGGGAGCCCCGCATCGCCGTGGGTGGCTCGCCACTGGCGGGCAGCGGCGTAGGCCGCGTTGCGGCTGATCCGCAGGATGGCCGCGGCTTCGTCGATGGTGAGCACCTCGCTCGAGGTCTCGGTCTCGGTGGCGGACATCGCGGTCTCCTCGATCGGGCTGGCTATCTGTCGAGATAGGCCGCGAAGGGCGGCTTCGCTTCGCGTGAGGTCTCAGAATCCGATTGCACGGCCTCGTTGCGACGGGCCCTCGTTCGGTGGATGGGCGAGCTCCCAGGCCGTCAGCTCGGCGGTCGACTGTGCCAAGCGATGCGCGATGGCTTCGTCGGCCGGTGCTGCTGGGACTCGCGGAAGCGCTTCGCCGTCGAGGGCATCGGTCGCCGTGGTGAGGTAGAGGTGGTTCGCCTGGCGCCCGCGGGTGATGTCGACGTAGGTCTCCGCTCGGGTTGTCGTCGCATCGACTCGGCTGGTCGACACCTCGCGGGTCGAGCCCTGCACCGCGTAACTCGTGAGCGCGTACGCGTGGTCGATGCCGACCTCCATGTGTCCGCCAGTGCCGCGGTGATGATCGAAGAACTGACGAGGCAGGTCGATTGGGCCGATGCCGTCAAAGTCGACCGTGAGGACATCCGCGTGGCTGTCCGGCTGCGACCCGATGGCGGTCACCGTGCCGAGCGCGCCGTTGCGGACGTAGGCATGGCGATCGTCGGCGACGTGCAGATGTCGAGCGGGTGCGCGAGCCGTCACTCGGTCGCCAACGGAGAACCGGCGGTCGCCGCTGGCGATGACCTCTTGATCTCCGACCTCGCCGTGGACGCGGCGGAGCTCGTGGGCCAGCCGGTTGAGCTGGCGGCGGGTGCTGTTGCGGCGATCGACCATTGGGTGATCGAGGCCGGCGAGGTGAGCGTCCCACCAGCGGCCGAGGACTTGGCGGTACATCGCAAGGTCGTCGCTGGCAAGGTGCAGGTGTCCCGCCGCCTCAAGGTGATCGAGTGCATCGTCGATGCGTCCCTCTCTGAGCGCTTCGGCCGCGGCGCGATCCGAAGGGTCCTTCATGCGGTAGGTCGTGGTCAGCTCCGGCGTCCGTGTCGCGTTGCGTTCGCAGAGCACTCTGAACATACCGCCGGCAGCGATCGCTCCGTGCTGGGCGGGGTCGCCGATCAGGCGCAGCGCCGCGCCGGAGCGTGTGGCCATAGTCATGATTGCATCGAGGTCCCGGTCGGCCAGGGTGGATGCTTCGTCGATCACGAGGATGGTCGTGGCGTCGAGGGGGAGATCCTCGGGGTCGTCGTGGGCGAGGTACCACGCGACCGTCTCGCACTCGATTCCAGTCGCTGCAGCCAGCGTTCGGGCAGCCTCGCCCTTCACCGCCGTTCCCACGACGCGAAATCCCTGCGCCTCCCATGCCGCGGCGGCAACTGCCACCGTTGTGGTCTTGCCGGTCCCCGCTCGGCCGATAGCGGCCTGGAAGCGATGACCTTGGGTGCACCATGCCGAGACCATCGATCGCTGCTCGTCGCTCAGGAACGGCGCCGATGCTTGGGCCTTGCGCACAGCGGCCTCGGACGCGATGCAGTGGCCCCGGTCGAAGCCGAGCGAGAACCGCCGTGCGATCTGCTCTTGGACCCCAAGCATCTCGACGGTCGTGTAAAGCGGCTCATCCCCACTGCTGACTTCAACTACGTGATCTGAAGTCAGGAACCTGTCGACGAGCACCTCTACCGCTGCGGCGCCAACGAGCAGCGGCTGGGACGGGCGCTCTGGGGACGAACTCACCGGATGGTTGACGAGAGCTACCAGCGCCTCGGAGCGGGTGAACACAGATCCCCCGGTGCAGATTCCGTCAGGGGCGGCGAGCGAAGTGAAGATCTCCTCGGTCGCAGGGGGTGACGCAAGCTCGACGATGCCGCAGATCTGTCTGATCGCGTCTGCGTCCAGGCCACGGGTGGCCGCTCGGTCTCGCCAGCCATCGACGAGAGTCGCTGCCGGGGTGTGGTTCTTGGCGGGACGGGTCCGGAGGACGATGTGTTCGATCTCGTCTGGGTGCGCCCCGCGGCCGATCTCCTCTTCGAGTTCTCGCAGAGCGTCATCAATCTCAGTCCGACGCATCGAGAACTCAGTCAAGATCTGGTCGCTTATCCCGTCGATCTCCCAGCCGGACTTCCGCCCCGGACGCCACCGCACGCCGAGTTGCCGGGAGAGTTGAAACCGCATCTCCGCTGTCGCCAGCGCGGACGCAGCTTGGGCGTGTCTGTACAGCCCTCGGGCGTCCAGACCCCGCCGACTGCCGTCCGGCATCGTGACCGAGTTGGCGATGACGTTGTGGTGGTGGGGGAACGGGTCCAACGCGCGGGAAGTGAGATGGCGGAATGACGCAACGGTCCACCCTTGCGCCTTCGTTGACGACCCGGTCACGCGGCCGAACGCAGCGCGCTCCTCCAACCAGCCGAGCGCAAGATCGTTCGAATCCTGAATCGCTTGGAGCACCTGGCGGGAGGTCGGAGCATCGCCAAGGAGTGCGAGGACTCCGAGGGACTTCTCCGTGGTGAGCGTCAGGTCGTACCCGACCCTGACGGCCGGTGGATGACGCCGTTCGAGGAAGTCGGCCAGGTTGCCCCGGGTCACGAGCCACTGGTTGCGGGTGCCTCGGTGCGCCACGAGGTAGGCCTTGCGAGGGCGGCGTCCAGCGTCGAGTGTTCGCTCGATCTCCTGGCGATGGTCCTCGTACCGCTTGGCGAGGTTCCTGAGGTACCGCGTCGTGGTTCCGGCCAGCCGAGCGGCTTCGTCGATCGGGAGTTGATCGTCGTCGTTTCCGGAGGCGCGCACAGATTCGGGATCGACTCCGGTAGCGAACTCGGCCTCGACCCTGGTGAGCTCGTTCAGGGCCACCCAGCGCGATCCATCGGGATCGGTGCGATGCCGGAGGTGTGAGCCGCTGACCTGCTCGGATGCCGAAACACGACCATCTTCACGACCGTTCGCACGACCCTCGTGGTCCGCCTCCCTCGCCTGTACGACTGCCCCCGCCTCGAGCAACCGGGCGACCTCCGCCCTGGTCATCCCGAGAGCTGCGGCGACGTCGGCCTCGCCGAACAGCAACTCACCTGACGGATCCCGCCTCGTGGCGTTCCCGACGCCCAGGTCGGGCCGACGGCCCGCTGACCCCTGGGCGGTAATCAGGCGCTCCCCAGTGTGGGGATCTCGCCCTGCAAGGACCGCTGCGAAGTCGCCTGGGCGGACCTCGCCAGTCAGGTTGGCTTCCTCAGCTGCGCGCCCGAGCCACCGGCCAGGCTCCTCGCCGCTGTCCGCGTAGTAGCGAGAGGGCCCGTCTGCCGTTGGCGCTCGTGTTCCACTGCCACCGGCGGGGGCGGTGGGTGGTGGTTGGAGGTACCGGACGATGCCATCGACCACGCGGGCCAGATCGCCTCTCGCCCCGCCCAGCGGGGTGACGCTGAATCTCACCGACCGACTCGCGTCGGACTCGACGCAGGTTCCCCGTAGGGGAACCTGCAAGTGTGTGATCGTCGGATCTGCCGTTCTGGGCGGGTCCGGTCGTGCTTGGGGCGGGGTGGTCGTGCGTGCCGGTTCTGGCTGAGGACGGTCATCGTTCGAGGGCCTTCAGCGTGGGGCTCGGCTGGGCTAGGGCGGGGTTGGTTTGCTGCGGCTGCTGGAGTCGGTCGAGCCGGCGCGTGATGTCGGAGACGTTCATGCCCACATCGCCCTGAGCGAGGCCGCGGAGGTGGTCGTCGAGCAGCCGCCCGTGGGCGCCCTGGGTCCACTCGGGCAGGCGCTCGAGCTGGCGCTCGTTGAGAGCGGGAACCTGGAGGAACACGGACAGATCGCGGCCGTCGGTGTCCCACTTCGCCAAGCCGAAGCGAACCGTTCGGTCCAGAGCGTGTCGGAGGCGGCTGTGGGCTCCGCTCCCAGCGCCAAGGCCGAGCGAGCGGGACAGCTCCTGGTGGGTGATCGACGCTGGCGCCTGCTCCTTCCAGAGCGTCGGGAGACGACGGAGCAGCATCGTGCCGCTCGGCCCGAGCACCGGTCCCCAGCACTGCTCGACGTACGGATCGCTCAGGTCGAAGCCAACCCGCTGGATCTTCGGGTCCGGATGACCGGCAGGGTTCAGGCTCAGCAACTCGTCACGTTCCATGACGGTCTAGGCCGGCCGTGGCGTGGCCGGCGCGCGGTAGAGCTGGGCCGTGGTTAGGGCTCGATGACCCTCAGCGGCATCCAATCTGGTTCGAGAACCTTGAAGATCTCGTCACGCTCTCGGCTGTCGAGCAGGATCAGGCCCGTCGGCGCGTCTGTTCTCCTGAGGGCCAACCGACGAGCGATCTCGGTGAGCCTCGCCACCCGGAGTTCGTCCAGATCATCGACCACTGCATCCATCGTTTGGTCGACGAGGGCGTATACCTGGTCGTCGGTTGCATTCTCGCCAAGCAGGAGCCTGGCAGTCTCAAGCGCCTGGGCATGATCGTCGACGCACGTGGCATCCTCACGAAGGTCCGCGCTCGAGGGCACTCGGCCAGCAACCACGGCTACCGCAACCACACCAGCGATTCCGATCCGGAGCCGACCCTGCAGTTCGAGGGTGCGTCGTTCGCTGATGTCTGCCAGGGCAGCGGCCACCGTCAACGGAAGGTCCTTGAACTCGCCAGCCAGCTGAGCAAGATCGGGCAGCAGATTGAAGTCCTCTGAGACAGCCCCGGGCGATCCGCTGGTGGTGGGCGTCCACCTCGAGCTCACCGGGGCCTTGGCCTCGTGCTGGGCACCCGATGTGGGACCTGGCCGGACCGATCGATCCCACCGAACGTCCGTTGGAGATCTCACTGGAGGGAGTTTAGGTGGTGGGCGTCTAGCCCCCGACCTCGGTGCAGGCGTCGTGGTCCAGGACGGTCAGGTCGTCGGTGGCGGTGGCGGGCTTGTGGGCGTCGATCACCTCGCGTTTGATCACGGGGGCGTCGCGGCCGGTGCCGTGGGAGCCGGGCGCTCGCCTGGCGGCCTGGTCGGCGAGGAACTTCTCCTTGACCGACGAGGTGGCCTCCTCGTGGTACTCCTCCTCCACGTTGACCTCCCACACGTCGTGGGTGGTGCCGGTGGTGATGTTCTCCACCGTCAGCATGGCGGTGAACATGGAGTGGTCCTGGTTGTTGTAGCGGAACATCCCGTTGCGGCCCACGGGGTGGACGTTGCTGGCGTGCTCGGCCAGCCAGGCCCGCAGGACGTCGACGTTCTTGCGGTAGCGCTCGTCGTAGATCGGGTACGCCTTGGCCTGGCGGACGACCCATCCGGCCTCGATGGAGCCGGCCTTGCACAGGCCGAGCTGCTCGAGCTCCGTCTTGGCCCGCTCGATCAGCCAGTCGTCATCGGCGTTCCACTCGTCGTCGCCCTCCCAGACCGTGTACTCGAGCCCGAGGGTGTTGCGCCCCTCCTTGACCATGTACGGCGACCAGGAGCCGAAGTTCTGGATGCGCATGGTGCGCACCTTCGGGTCGTGGATGTAGATCCAATTGTCGTCGAAGCCGATGAGCTCCTCGGGCATGGCGAGCGCCACGATCATGTAGTCGCGGTAGCGGAGGTCGGCGGCCGCCGCCTTCACCTCGGGCGCCACCGGCGGGTCCATCGCCTCGAGCAGGTGGGAGATGGGCATCGAGGAGATGACCTCGTCGCACGGGTGCTCGGTCTGGCCGCCGCCCTTGGCGGTGGCCACCACGCGGGTGGCCCGGCCGTCGGCGTGGTGGATCTTGGTCACCGAGGTCGCCATGGCCACGGTGGAGCCCTGGGCCACCACCTTGTCCCGGCACACCTCCCACATCTGGCCGGGGCCATACTTGGGGTACTGGAACTCCTCGATGAGCGAGGTGATGTCCTTCTGGTTCCGCTTGGGCAGCAGCGCGTTGACGATGGCGTTGCCGAGCGACAGGCCCTTGACCCGCTGGGCGGCCCAGTCGGCCGGCATCTCGCTGACGGGCACGCCCCACAGCTTCTCGGTGTAGGTCTTGAAGAAGGTGCGGTACAGGCGCCAGCCGAATCGGGCGACGAGCCAGCCCTCGTAGTTGGTCTGGTCCTTCGGCGGCCGGATGCGGGCCTTGGCGTAGGAGCCGACGCAGAGCACGGCCTCGACGATGCCGAGGTTCTTGAGGGCGTTGGACGCCTTCAGCGGGTAGTCGAAGTACTTGCCGCTGTAGAAGATGCGGCTCTTGCGGGGCCGCATCAAGAACTCCTCGTCGGGGAGGATCTCATGCCAGAGGTCCTCCACCGGCTGCACCTTGGTGAAGAAGCGGTGGCCGCCGATGTCGAAGCGCCAGCCGTCGCGCTGGGCCGTGCGGGAGATGCCACCCACCATGTCGTCGGCCTCGATGATGGTGGAGGCGACACCGTGCTTGTGGAACTGGAACGCGGCGCTGAGGCCCGCCGGGCCGGCCCCGATGACCACGACCTCCGGAGTGCGGTCGGCGCCCTCGGCGGGCTCCGTAGGGAGTTCGGCTGCGGCGGGGTCGGACATAGAGGAGTGGACCTTCCTGGAAGTGAGCTTGGAACAAGTGGCGGACGTCAGGTCCGAGAACGCCATCCCGCCCCCGCTCGCAAGAAGTCGGGTGGGGCGGCGTAGCGGACGATTGGTCATCCCGATGTCGGCGGGGCGGGTTCAGGCTTCAGCAGTTCGGGTGCATTGGCGGGGTCGACGGCGGTTTCGAAAGCAACGCCGAGGTCGTCTTCGATCGCTTCGAGTCCGACATGTGCAGACTCTCGGAGCGGCTTCTCGGGAAGGAAGAACATCAAGACGAAGCCGGCTGCTGCAACGGGAACACCGACGAGGAACATGACGTGCAACGCCTTCGCGAACGCGTCGAGCACTGTGGCCTGCACCTCGAGCGGCAGCTTGTGAAGCGCTTCGGGCCCCGCGTGGAGACTGTCCGGGTCCAGCTTCAGCCCCGGTGGGAGAAGGTCCGCAAGGTAGGCCTCGAGGCGGTTGTTGAAGACGGAGCCGAACACGGCGACGCCGAACGCGCCCCCCATGGAGCGGAAGAACGAGTTCGCGGAGGTCGCCGTGCCCAGGTCTTTCTGCTGGACGGCGTTTTGCGTGGCGAGCACCAGCACCTGCATGACGAGGCCGACACCGAGCCCAGTGATGACCATGAAGACGCCCTGGACGACGCGGCCGCTGTCGGCGTTGAGGCGGGACAACAGGTAGATCCCGATGGTGAGGGTGGCCATGCCGGCGATCGGGAAAGCCCGGTAGCGGCCGGTCTTGGTGATGATGCGACCGGATCCGATCGAGCCGACGATTAGGCCAAGCATGAGCGGTATCAGTTGGAGACCTGATTCGGTGGGGCTCGCATTGTTCACGATCTGCAGGTAGAGCGGGATGTAGATGATGGCGCCGTACATGGCGAACCCGACGATGAAGCCACCGAGACTGGCGACGGTGAAGACCTGGTTCTTGAAGAGTCGCAGGGGGAGGACGGGATCGGCGGCTCGCCGTTCTTGGAGGACGAACAGGCCAATGAGGAGGATGCCTGCGAAGCCGAGGCCCACGATGGTGGACGAACCCCACGGGTACTGGTTCCCGCCCCAGACCGTAACGAGTAGGAGGCAGGTCACCGCGCCGACGAGCAGCGCCGAGCCGAGGTAGTCGATCTTGTGATCGCGGCGGATGAAGTTGACCGGGAGCACGACACTCGTGACGATCAGCGCCGCAAGGCCGATCGGGAGGTTGATGAAGAACACCCAGCGCCAAGACAGGTTGTCAACGAAGAACCCGCCGACGAGGGGGCCAGCGACGCTGGCTAGAGCGAACACCGCGCCGGTGTAGCCCTGGTAGCGGCCTCGTTCCCGTGGAGAGACGATGTCGCCGATGATGGCCATGGCCATGGCCATGAGACCGCCGGCGCCGAGCCCTTGAACGGCTCGAGCGGCGATCAGCTCGGTCATGTTCTGGGCGACACCCGAGGCCAGGGAGCCGATGAGGAAGATGACGATGGCGGCCTGGAACATGATCTTGCGGCCGTAGAGATCGGAAAGCTTGCCATAGATCGGCGTCGATGCGGTCGAGGTCAAGAGGTAGGCGGTGACGACCCAAGACAGGTGATCGAGCCCACCGAACTCGCCGACGATGGTGGGGAGCGCAGTGGAGACGATCGTGATGTCGAGCGCTGCGAGGAGCATGCCTAGCGTGATGCCGCTGAACACCACGAGAACCTGGCGGTGGGTCAGATGTGTCGGTGCTGCCTCGGCAACGTCGCTCTCCATGTGCAGTTCTCCAGACCTCGTAGGACGGGTGGGGGTTTGGCGATCAGCTCGACGGAACTCAGTTGGCCCGTGCTGCCCGTCGTTCGACCGCTTGAACGGCCCTGGCTCTACGCTGGAGGTCCGCTCGTGAACCGGGTCGAGCACACCGTCGAGGTGTGTCGGCTGGGAGCGCTCCGACAACCCCCGCCGGTTGGTGGGCCCGTGAGGGGCGGCCGAGGCGAGTAGCGAAGCCGGAAGCCGACCGGGACCGTGCCACCATGGACTCGGGCGGCCGTTGAACCAGGGGTCGCCGTTGTTCTAAGGATCGGGAAAGGGCCGGATGCCGCTGGGCGCCGTTCGAAATGCGCGCCGCCGTTGTGGCTAGCCCGTGGCGCCGGCGATCGGGTTGACGTCGGACGGTGAGGCAGGCTGTCCGGAGGGCCACCACCGCCCCCCGGACCGACCCTGCTCGCGGTGCTGAAAGTCCGACCGACACATTTGTATTGTACAAGTAATCTCTTGTAGAGGTCAAACAATTTCCGGTGAGAATGGAGCGACGCGGCGATGACCCACACTTCGATCGGGGGACCTGACGAGCCGCCAGAGGCCGCTGGTCGGCGCGTCGGCGTGGCTTGGCGCGAACTGCGACGGCTGGCCGCTGCGCAGGCGATACGCCGACAGCTCTACGGGTTCGAGACCCCGCTGGACCAGGGGCAAGGTGATGCCCTGGAGTACGTGGTGAACCAAGGGCCATGCCGGATGGGCGATCTCGCGAAGTTCATGCGGGTCGATCCGTCGTCGGTAACGCGAGCGGTCGAGCGGCTCGAGACGGCCGGTCTCGTCGCCCGTACCGTCGACCCGCACGACGCACGTGCCGTGCAAGTCTCGTGCACCGACGATGGGCTCGCTGTCTATCGAGATGGGCGTGAGCGAGCTGTGGGCCTTCTCGAGCACGCATTGGCGGACTTCAATGAAGAAGATCAGTTGCTGCTTGCTGAACTCATGGAGCGACTAGTCACAGCGATCGAGATGATGGCCGACACGGGGGACTGACAGGTTCCATGCCGAGACGTGGGCTCCCGCAGCCCGGCGTTGCGTGGAATTTCGTCGGGCAGTACCGGTGCTGGATATGGACTGGCCGGTGAGGGCGCCGCGAGCGGTGGGTTACGACTCAAGATGCGTCGCTGAGGTGGGCCAAGCTGATCCGCCGGCCCGCGGGACGAGGAGATTGAGGGCTGAACGGCTACGGCGCTGTTGGTGCCACGGACTCCGCGACTCGACCTGAGCGCGTCGAGGCCGCTGCGGCTCCGTAGCAAGCCGCGCGAACGCAGCTCGCTTGCCGTCGACTGTCATCGCTGGTTGCGGCCGTCGTGCTGGCTGCTCGGCCTCACCGTGGCTCTGGTGGGCGGGGGGCATGGTCGGCGTTAGTGAACTTGGTGAGATCGACGGCGAGGAATAGGGCTTCGGCGCGCACGAAGACGCCGTCTGCGGACTCGCCGACGGCTTCGATCCACAGCTTTCGGTCGGCGCGGTCTCGTAGGCGAGCGGTGAAGGTGATCTCGACGCCGAGTGGCGCTGGTCCGATGTAGTCGATGGTGAGGCTTGCGGTGTAAGCCATCTCACCGATGATGGGTAGGACGTGGCCCATGGTCTCGTCGAGGATGGCGCCGACTATTCCGCCGTGGGCGCGGTTCGGTGCGCCTTCGAACGCGGGTCCGAGGGTCGTGGTAGCGATTGCGGTGTCGCCTCGTCGGACGACGTGTACGCCGATGCCCATGGGGTTGGTGCGTCCGGACACGATGGAGTCGCGGAACAGGTCGATGTCCTGGCCGTCTTCGATGATCGCCCGTTTCCCGCTGAGTGCGGCGGTGATGCGGGGGCTGGTCAGCATCTCGGCTGCCCGGTCTCGTGGTTGGCCGTGCCGGACGGCGGCGGTGTACTTGCGTGCCGCCTCGGCGATCTCGGTTGCGGTGGCGGTGTCCACGTGGTGGCTGACGAGAGCGTGGCCGAGTCCCTGCATCGCGGCAGCGAGGTAGGTGCGGGCGGCGAGCTGCTCGGGGGTTTCGTCAAGGTTCACGGGGTCTCCACGGCGGATTGGTCGGGTGGTCTGAGGTGTGCGGTGGGCTCGGCGCCTTCTATGTCGAGGTTCGGCAGGATCCGGTCGAGCCAGCGGGGTATCCACCAGTTGGCGTCGCCGAGGAGGCGCATCGTGGCGGGCACGAGCAGCAGTCGGATGACGGTTGCGTCGAGCAGGACGGCAACGGCGAGGCCGAGGCCGAACATCTTGATCTCGGTGCTGTCGCCGGCGACGAAGCTGGCGAACACGGCGAACATGATGGCGGCGGCAGCGGTGATGACCCGTGCGCTCGCAGTGAGGCCGTGCACGATGGCCTTCGTGTTGTCGCCGTCGGTGAGCCAGGCTTCGCGCACCCGCGACAGGATGAACACCTCGTAGTCCATGGAGAGGCCGAAGAGCACAGCGAACAGGGCCATCGGCAGGAACGAGATGATCGGGACCGTCTGTTCGAGACCGATGAGGTCCTTGGCCCATCCCCACTGGAACACGGCGACGATCACGCCGTAGGCGGCGGAGATCCCTAGGAGGTTCATGGCTGCGGCCTTGGCTGCGACGACTGGGGCTCTGAACACGGCGGTCAGCAGGACGAAGCTGAGCAGGACGACGGCGGCGATGAAGATGGGGAGGCGGTCGTTGAGTCGTTCGGAGATGTCGATGTAGAAGGCGGTCGCGCCGGTCACCTCGATCTGGGCTCCGGTGTCATCCTCGAGGTCGGTCTCGGCGCGGATGGCACGGACCAGGTCGGCGGTGGCTTCGTCTTCGGGGCCGCTGGAGGGGGTGACCTGCACGATCGCGCTGGTACCCGCTTCGTTCGGCAGGGCCGGTGTGGCCTGCTGGACCTGCGGGAGGTCCGCGAGCCGCGTGGTGATGGTCTCCGCGGCGTCGGGTTCGGCGTCTGTCAGGTCGATGACCACGAGCAACGGGGCGTTGGCACCGATGCCGAAGCCGTCGGTGAGCAGGTCGAAGGCGACGCGCGGGGGCGATCCCTCGGGTCGGTTGCGGGCGTCGGGCCATCCGGTGCGCAGGCTGAGCGCGGGGATGGCGAGCACGAGGAGGAAGGGGACCCCGACTGCGAGCGCTGCCCACGGCCGACTGGTGACGGCTCGTGCCCATCTGGCGCTCCACGCCGTGGTGGAGTCGGGGTCGACCTCGGCTCGGACCTGCACGAACGGGGTGCGGAGCCGGTCGATGTTGGTGCCGACCAGGCCGAGCATGGCGGGCAGGAAGGTGATGGCGACGAGTACGGCGGCAGCGACGGTGATCGCGACCGAGACGCCCATGCTGGCGATCAGCGGGATGCCGACCAGGGTGAGCCCGAGCATCGAGATCATGACGGTGACGCCGGCGAAGATGACCGAGCGGCCCGCGGAGTGGATGGCCAGCCCGATGGATTCCGTGGGTTCGAGGCCGTCGGCGAGGTGTTGTCGGTGCCGGGTGACGACGAACAGGGCGTAGTCGATGCCGACCGCGATCCCGATCATCGACGCCATGGTCGGGGCGACGGAGATGACATCCATGCCGGTCGCGAGGAGCCGGATGAGGAGCAGTCCGACGCCGACACCGAGGATCGCCCCGACCAGCGGGGCGACCATGGCGAAGACGGAGCCGAATGCCACGAGCAGGACGATCACGGCGACGATCAGCCCGATGATCTCCGAGGTCCGTGCTTGTTCGGGCTCTGTCCGCTCGACGATTTGGCCGCCGTAGCCGACCTCTATGCCGGCCGCATGGGCAGGGTCGGCGGTGGCGAACAGCGCTTCGAGCTGATCCTTGGGCACCGCTCGGACGCCGGCGTCGTAGATGATCTGGGCGTAGGCGACGGTCCCGTCTGGAGACTGCAGGATCGGGGCGGCCGGCCCGAAGGGGTCGATGATCTGGTGGACGCGATCGAGGGCCGCGATGCGCCCCAGGGTCTCGCGGATCGCGGCCTCGTTGGCGGGATCGTCGATCCGGCCGTTGCTGGTGGCGAACACGGCGACGGCCCGACCTCCGGCCTGGTCCGGGAAGCGCTCCTCGAGCTGGTCGAGGGCATGCTGCGACGGTGTCCCCGGCACCTCCAGGTTGTCGGTCGTTGCTTCGCCGAACGCGATGGAGAGTGCGGCGATCACCAAGATGGCCATCAGCCACCCGGCGATGACCCGCCACGGGTGGGTCGCCGAGAACCTGCCCAGGCGGTACAGCCGCGAGTTCACCTGTCCACCATTCGAGGTGGTCAAGTTGACGCCAGGTCGCGGTTGATGTTGCGCCAGCGGCCGAGTTCACGGGGCTCTTCGGTCCAGGCGATGGCCCCGAAGTAGTTGACGACCCGGGTCGCGATGCCGTCGTAGCGCTCCGCTATGGCATCGGCAATGGTGGCCCATGTGCCCTCGACGGTGAAGTTGGCGAGGAGGTCGTCGGTGATGACGGCGGTCATGGCTGCGATGTCGCCGCCCTTCTGGTGGGTGCGGAGGGCGGTTGTGGTGCCGTCGTAGCCGAGTTGGTCGAAGATGAACGAGTAGTTGGGGGTGGATCCGTAGAAGGCGACTTGGATGCGGGCGAGCTCACGCCACCGTGCCCGCTCGTCGGGGGTGTCACCGACGACGATGAACGCAGGGACGATGATCTCGAGGTCGGCGAGGGTGCGTCCGGAGGCCTCTGCGCCTGCTGTCAGCTCGGGTAGGACGGTGCTGCGCAGGTAGGTGGGGGTGTTGAGTGGGTGGACGTGGACGCCGTCGGCGTGCTGGCCGGCGGCGCGCAGCATCCAGGGGTTGACTGCGGCGAGGTCGATGGGCGGGTTGGGTGCGTCGATGGGGCCGGGTGACCACATGGCGGGTAGGAGGCTGAGGTCGTAGTGGGGCCCGTGGTGGTCGAGCGGGGCGCCGGTCCGGAACGATTCGAAGCAGGCGCGCACGGCGAGGAGGTAGTCGCGCATGCGGGGCCCGGGCGGGTCGAACGTCGAGCTGTAGCGGCGCTCGATATGGGCGCGGACCTGGGTCCCCAGCCCCAGCCGGAAGCGGCCGTCGCTGACATCGGCGAGCTCCCATGCGGTCTGCGCAGTCACCATCGGGCTGCGTGGGAACGCGACGGCGACGCCTGTGAGGATCTCGATGTCCACGGCGAGAGCAGCCGCGGCACACGACAGGTACGCGGTCCGGCCGGCCTCGGTGATCACCAAGCCGGCGAATCCAGCGTCGCTGGCGTGCTGGGCGAGGTGCTGCATCGAGCGCAGCGGCAGCCCTCCGGTCATGACGTCAAGCTTCATGGGCTGTTCCTACGGTTCGGGGAAGGTGAGGGGCAGGGTGCGGGGACCCCGGACCTGGCCGGCAGACCAGGTGACGGCGTCGGGGTCGGTGAGCGAGAACTCGGGGATCCGATCGAGCCACGTCTCGATGGTGACCCGCAGCTCCATGCGGGCGAGGTTGGACCCCAAGCAGCGGTGGATACCGACCCCGAAGGCGAAGTGCCGGTTGGCCGCCCGGTCGAGGATGACCTGGTCGGGTTGGTCGAAGGCGTCGGGGTCGCGGTTGCCCGACGGGAACGGGAGCAGCACCCGGTCGCCGCGTTGCATCGGGCAGCCGCCGACGACGGTGTCCTCGATGACCTCGCGGGCCATGGTGACTGGGGCGAAGGCCCGCAGGAACTCCTCGGTGGCGGAGTGAATCAGGCCGGGCTCGGCGACGAGGCGCCGGCGGTGGTCGGGATGGGTGGCGAGGTGCAGCAGCGACGATCCAATGGCGGACCAGGTCGTGTCGATCCCGGCGAGGAGCAGCAGGAGGCACACACCGAGGATCTCGCGGTCCTCGAGGGTGCGGCCATCGGGCATGTGCGCGTCGAGGAGGTGGGTGATGATGTCGTCGCGGGGTGTGTCCCGGTGATCGGCGACGTGTTCGGCGAGGTAGCCGCCGATCTCGAAGATGGCGTCGAAGGAGGCGTCGCCCGCCAGAGGGCTCTCCTCGATGAGGCGGTGGATCCAGTCGCGGAACCGGGCGTGGTCACTGTCGGGGATCCCGAGCATCCGGGTGATGACCTTGATGGGGACGTGCTGGGCGTAGTCCGCGGCTGCATCGCATTGCCCGTTGCTGATGAACCCGTCGATGAGGTCGTTGGCCAGCGCTCGGGTGATGGGCTCGTAGGCCGCGACGACAGTCGGCGAGAACATCGGTAGGAGCAGTCGGCGGATGTCGCTGTGGTATGGCGGGTCCTCGGTAATGGGCGGGGCGTGGAACCCGAGGTCTGTGGGCGACTCGACCCGATCGGTGATCAAGATCGTGCGCGACGAGAAGTGCTGGTGGTCATGCGCGATCGTGGCGAGGTCGTCGTAGCGGGTGGGGATCCACACGCCGTGGTAGCGGTCGGTGTGCGCGATCGGGCACTCGTCGCGCAGCTGGTCGTAGATGCGGTCGGGGTCAGCCACAAACGCGGGGTCGAGGTGGTCGAAGTCGGTGGCCCAGTCGGTGACGGGTGGTCGGCTCATAGAGTGATCTCCGGGATCGAGGGATCGGGGCGGACGGTGTGATGGAGACGTTGCCAGGGCACCACGGGTGGACGGCTGAGCCTGGCCTTCACCTGAGCGCTTCGGCGGGTTGGCTGGCAAGGGCGTCGAACTCGGCCGTGAGCCGCTGGCCGTCTTCGTGGGCTGCGAGCTCGGCGCGTACCTGCGCCAGGCGGTAGTCGAGGATGCGGTCGAAGCGGGCGCCGGTCTGGTTGTCCAGAGCGGACCGGCAGGCGGCGTCGACCAGGTCGGCCCCGGGGATGGTGCCGCCGCCGGTGGTCTGGACGGTCATGGTGGCCAGTTCGGCGAGGCCACACTGGAGGTAGCCGACGTGGATGTCCTCGTCGGTGCGGATGTGGTCGATGGTCGCCCGGGCGAAGTCGGCGTCGGCGCTGCAGGCCGGGTCGCCGAGGACCTCCGAGGCCCATGCGAAGGTGTGGTAGGCGAGCAGCTCGATCACCAGGATCTGGAGCATGGCCCGCACCAGCAGCTGCAGCTCAGGAGCGACGTCGTCGCGGAGCCCGTCGAGCATGCCGCCGACGGTGATCGCCTCTGGGGCAGGTTTCGCCGGGCCCTGGTAGCCGGGCGGGGGTGCGATCGGGAGGTTCTCGAACATGTCGAGCGTGACGGGCGGGTCTGCCAGAGCTGCGTTGCGGACTGCGAACCACATCTGGTCGTGGCCGGCTTCGTTGCCTCGCCCGGCCTCGTCGTTGCCGTGGGCCTCGAGGAGACCCTTGAAGAGGTGGCCCAAGCAGGTGTCGTCGATCGGTTCGACCAAGAACTGTTGGAGGTCCATCGCCGGTATGAGCTTGATGCCGTCGTTGCCGAACCCTTCGACGACCCCGATCAGGGTCAGGATCCGGGTCATCGCCCCGGTGGCGCCGTTGCGGAGCAGCATCTTCGCCTGCTCGGTGTTGGGCACGAACGCCCGGTCGACGGCGTCCGGCTCGATGACTCGGCTCGGGTGGCCAGCGCCGGCGAGCTGACCGGTCCACGCAGCGATCGCCTGCAGCCGGAACGTGGACCGGGGTGGCAGGTACTGGCCGTCGGCGTCGTAGCCGCCGTGCAGGAGGACGCCGTCGCGTTCGATGCGCTCGGCGTACGCCGGGTCGGTGAGCAGTTCGTCGTTCGTGTAGCGCAGGCGAGTGGTGGTCATCGAATGGTCCTTTCGGGGGCGGGAGTGAGGCCGTGCAAGATGAGGTGGTCGAGTCGCTGGGACATGGCGGGTGGGTCGACGGGTTTGCCCGTGAGGATGTGGTGGAGCCCGACCATGGTCACGGCTCCGTAGATGGCCGAGGCGGTCAGGTCGTCGTCGGTGCCGCAGAGCGAGCCGTCGTGCTCGCCGTCGTCGAGGAGCTTGCGGACAGGCTCGTGGAACGCTGCCCAGGTCGCGTCGGCCAGGACCGGGATGCGGGTGATGCGCCCGAGATCGGTGAGCAGCACGGCGCACAGGTCGCGGTGGTCGGCGAACAGCTGGAGGTAGGCGGCGATGATGGCGCCGAGTCGGTCGCGGGCGGGCTCGTCGCGGCCGACGATGTACGCGACGTCAACGGCCAGGTCGCTGAGGAGGCTCCGCAGGAGCCAGGCGAGGATCTCCTCCTTCGAGGAGAAGTAGTAGTAGAGGGTGGGGCGCGGGACGCCTGTCGCGTCGACGATGTCTTCCATGCGGGTGCCGTCGAGGCCGCGGGCTGCGAATACGGCGGCGGCCTTGGGCAGCGCGGCAGCCACGCTGCCGGTGACTTCCCTCATGCGTCACCTCCGCGATCGATGGCAGTCAACCCCTCCCCGCTGTTATAGACGTTGTTTAGACCTCGCGTCTAGACTTAGCGAGGAACCTCGTGAGGCGGCCCCGTGAGCCAGGTCGCACTCGGGGACGAGATCGACCACACCAGGAGCAGCGCTGTTGACCACCACCACCGGAACCGGACCGCCGGCGCAGGCCCCTGCGCACAACGATGAGGTCATCGTGGATCCGCGACGGCGACTGCTGATCCTCGCCGCCATGTGCGTCGCGCTCGTGGCCGTAGTCGCATCGGTATCGGGACTCAACGTCGCGCAGCAGGCCCTCGCTGAAGATCTCGACGCGTCGCAGAGCCAGCTGCTGTGGATCATCAACGGCTACACCCTCGCCCTCGCTGCCCTGCTGATGCCGGTTGGCGCGATCGGCGACCGGTGGGGACGCAAGCCGGTCCTCATGATCGGCCTCGTCGCGTTCTCGCTCCTCAACCTCGCCTCCGCCTTCGCGACTGAGCCGAACGTGCTCATCGCGCTGCGAGTGCTCGCCGGCGCATCCGCTGCGATGATCATGCCCGTCACCCTGTCGGTGATCACCACGAGCTTTCCTCGCGAGGACCAAGCCAAGGCCATCGGCACCTGGGCGGGCTTCGCAGGTGCAGGAGGCATCATCGGGCTATTCGCCTCGGCAGCCATCATCGACAACGCCACCTGGCCGTGGGTCTTCGCCCTACCGATCGCGCTGGCCGCCGTCTCCTTCGTGCTGACCACGGCGTTCGTCCCGCACTCCGTCGAGCACACCGAGGCAGGATTCGACATCGCCGGATCTCTCCTCTCCGCGCTCGCAGTGGGCGGGCTCGTACTGGCGTTCCACGAGGGACCCGAGCGAGGGTGGACCGATCCCCTCACCATCGCCGCGCTGGCTGCCGGGTTGGTCGGCTCCGTAGCGTTCGTGCTCGTGGAGCTCCGCCGGGAACACCCGCTCGTCGACGTGCGGGTCTTCGCCGTCCGTGGCCTCGCCGCCGGCTCGGTCAACCTGTTCGTGGTGTTCGCCGTCATGTTCTCGCTGTTCCTGGTGCTGGTGCAGTACCTCCAGGCCGTCCTCGGCTACTCGGCGCTGAAGGCAGCATCAGGGTTGCTGCCAATGGCGCTGATCATGATGCCGCTCTCCACGATCGCGCCGACCATCGCCGAACGGATCGGGTTCCGGCGCACCCTCGTCACCGGCATGCTGCTGCTCGCCGGGGGTCTCGTCCTCTTTGCGACGCTTGCGGATCCGGATGGCGGGTACCTGTCGGTGCTCCCGGGCATCTTGGTGCTCGGCACCGGTGTCGGACTCGCCATGAGCCCGTCCACCGCTGCGATCACGTCCTCGCTCCCCGAGGAGAAACAAGGTGTCGCCTCCGCGCTCAATGACACGGTTCGCGAGATGGGCGGTGCCGTGGGCATCGCCCTCATCGGCTCGGTCCTGAACTCCGCCTACCGGTCGAACATCGAGCCGACCGTCGCCTCCCTGCCGCCGGAGGTCGCCGAACCCGTGACTTCAGGCATCGGCGGTGCCTTGGCCGTGGCCGGGAAGATGGGCACTGGCGGAGCCGCGCTGGTGGATGCGTCCCGGCAGGCCTTCGTCGACGGCATGGCCCCGGCGCTGTACCTCGGCGCAGGACTCGCCCTTGCCGCAGCCGTCTTCACCGCACTCCGAGGCCCCAAGACCGCAGCCGAAGCAGAACCTCGCCTGCATGCGGGCGACCAGACCGCTCCACGACCCGATGTGCCCGATCTCTCGGTGAACCACACCGCCCGAAGCGGCTCCAACCACCCCAACGTGGAGTCCACCGGAGCCGAGGCCGCTGCACCCGGCGAGTCCAGCGGCAACATGACCGGCGTCATCGACACCGGTGGAGGCCCCCGGTGACGCGCGCCGCCAGTGGATGGCCTGAACCGGAGTCCCCGTCTGCGTCGAACGAGGACACAGGGGCGAGGCCGTGGACCGGCTAGCTGTCGTGGTGGGCATCGACGGGTCAGACAAGTCCCTGGTGGCGCTCGCAGCCGCAGGTCGCCAGGCCGCCCTGGCCGGCAACCGCATCGTCGCCATCCACGTCGTTCGCGCCCATCCCCTCCGCCTTCCCTCCGACGTCAGCTACGCCGGAGAGATCGCCGTCGCTGAGGACGCGCTCACGGATCGCTGCCACCTCGACTGCGAGGTGGTCCTCGCCGGCGTCGATGCCCCGTGGCAGTTCGAGGTCCGCCACGGCGACCCGGTCACCGAGCTGGCCCGGGCTGCAGCCGACCACGACGCCATCTGCGTCGCCATCGGACGCAGCGCCCGGCGCCGCTTCGGATCCCACCTGTCCACGAGCGAGCGTCTCGTGCAACGGTGCGACCGACCCGTGCTCGTCGTTCCTCCGGAATCTGGTAGCGCCGCCCCCGATGACCCCAGTTGAGGGCCGTCCCCTGTCTGTGCGACGTCAGCGCCGCGCTGCGAGTCTGATGGGGGCCGCATGACCGACGGTTCCGTCTGGCTCGATGAGCACATCGTCGTGGCTTGTCCTCTCCGCGAAGCCCTCGAGTGCTTGAACGGGCCGGTTGCGATCGCAGGCTGGTTCGGCTGCAAGCGCGCGGGATCCCAAACGACGATCGCCTCAGCGGGAGGCGACCTGGTCGTTGAACTTGCCCACGAGGAGTGGCTGCCAGACGATGGTGCGCTCTTGGTGATCGGGACTACCGGCGACGTCTGGCTACGCGCCCACCTCACCGTGCGTGCCGTCATGCAACCTGGCGCTCACCCGTACCTCCATCCCGGCACGGAGATCTGGACCCACCTAGAGCTCGGACCAGCCCGCCGAGCAATGCGTCTCACCGCGCTGCTCCAAGACGTGCTTCGCGACGGCCTCGAACACCTCCGTCTCGAGCTCGACACCTTCTGATCTCCGCCATCGCTATCAGGCGCAGGCTCTGAACGGTGACCGCACATCGCCTTCAGGATGCGGCGGGATTTCGCCAGGCCTATACGGACTCCTCGGCTGTGCCTAGTCCCTCGTTGGCTGCCTGCTTGTCGAGCAGTGGATGCTCAGCGCGAGACAGCATGTCGAGCAACGTGAGCGGTCGCTCGGGAGCGACGAACCGACCTCGCGATGCCACGGGGCCTACGTCGATGTGGCTCGCCTTCGCCCGCAGCGCCCCGACCGTGCAGTCCTCAGGTGCATGATGCTTGAACGGGTCGAATCCGAAGAGGCGCACCGCGTTGCCGTGTGTGATTGCGTCGACAGTCTCGCGGGGAAGGTGCGCGAGCTGCCCGGCCAGGCGTTCCGCGCTCACGGGCCAGGTCGAGTCCGAGTGCGGGTAGTCGGTCTCAACGCAGACGATCTCGGGTCCGATGAGGTCGAGCAGCCGGAGGCCTGCGGAGTCGGTGATGAAGCAAGCGATGAAGTGATCGCGGAAAACCTCGGATGGGAGACGGCCCCCAAAGTTCGACCCAGTCCAGCGGTCGTGGTTCTCATACACGTAGTCAGCGCGCTCGAGCAGGTACGGGATCCAGCCTATGGACCCCTCGGAAAGCGCGAAGCGGATGTTGGGGAACTCTTGAATGACCCGCGACCACAGCAGGTCAGCTGCCGTGTCCATGACCGCCGTGGGCTGCAGGTTCAACATCGTAGTGAAGGGTGCTTCGACGCTCGACAGCTTCACAGCGGAGGACGACCCGATATGGAGGCAGATCACCATCCCGACCTCGTCGCACGCGCGCCAGAACGGATCCCAGTGCGGGTTGTGGAAGCTGGGCACGCCGATCTTCTCAGGGTTCTCCGACCATGTGACCGCGCGTACGCCCAGGGCCGACACCCGGCGCACCTCGGCGGCCATCAACTCAGGATCCCAGTAGGGGACCAGCGACAAAGGGATCAACCGGCCCGGCGCGCCGCCAGCCCACTCTTCGATGTGCCAATCGTTGTACGCTTGGAGCACCGCGAGTGCGAGTTCCTTGTCCTCCGTGTTGGCGAAGATCTGACCGCAGAACTGCGGGAATGACGGGAAGTTCAGCGAGCCCAAGATCCCCCCAGCGTTCATATCGTCGATACGGGCATCGACGTCCCAGCATCCCTTGCGGATCTCGTCGAAGCGGGTCGGCTCGATCCCGTATTCCTCCTGCGGACGACCCGACACGGCATTGAGGCCGAAGTTCGGAATCTCGACGCCCTCGAAAAGCCACATCTCGCGCCCGTCGGAGCGCTCGACCACGCGTGGTGCGCGGTCTGCGTACTTGCGGGCCAGCCTCCCCTCGAACATGTTGGGCGGTTCGACGAGGTGGTCATCGACGCTCACAATCGTGAGCGACTCGGGATCAAGGGTCATCAGTCCTCCGGTAAACGCTAAGCAACCAAGCTCGGTGTACGCCGGCTCTGCGATAGCCGACCGGCTCGACGCATCTTAGACGTGGCATCTAGACTTTACGTTGAAGCCCCGGGTTTGGTGTGATGCGACATGCGTCCCGCTGTGCTGTTCGGTGGCAACTGGGGTCGATCATGCACGAGCGAGCGGCCGGGAGGGGCTGCGTGTCGATGGGTGAGCAGAGCCTCGGCTGAGCAGTTTCGAAATCACGAGGCCGGGAGGCTGGGGTTTGCGACGATCACAGAAGCGCGACTGGGTGAAGCGACTCGCACCCGAGCATGAGTACTACGAGTACAACCTCGAACGCCTCACTGGCCACGCCGCGACGTTGACCTGCGATGGCGCCGAGAACGAACTGGTGGTGACGATGCCGAAGATCCGTGGCCATCAGGTCGAGCTCATCGCAGATGAGCTCGCTACCTTGTGGCCCGGGTTCTTGGCGCCAGCAGGCGTCAGTCTTCGCATCAACGAGAACCAGTTCGGCGATGGCGAGGCCATGGCCCTCCGCTACCACGCCAACCGGGAGCGCTAGCAGAGGGTCGGCCTCCATGGCCCGTCAGCAGCCATGAGGCCGGGGGTCGAGATAGGTAGCCATTCCGTGAGGCGAGGACACCTACCCACAGTCCTTTCGAGGTCAGCGCATCCGAGTCTGACGGCCCGACCGTGACGCTTCTCTACCGATCCCAGTTGCTGACTCCGCAGAGGCCGCACCCCTGACAACCAACAGCTCACCTGTCCGTTCACGAAGCGTGCTCGATGCCTTGAGCGCAGACCGGAACTGGCCGCCGCTGATGCGCATGATGCGCGAGGGGGCGATGGTCTCGACACACGCCGACCGTGGGCGACCGGTGACAACCCCGATCTCGCCGACGAGCTGGCCGGGTGCAAGGTAGGCGAGTTGCCGGTGGTGGGAGTGAACGACGACGGCGCCGTCGAGGACCAGGTAGAGGTCGTTGCTCGGGTCGCCCTCGACGAGCAGCATTCGGCCCGCAGCTACGTCGAACACTTCGGCCTGGCGGCTGAGACGCCGGAGTGTCCCGGCGGCTTCAGTGCGCAACAGCGGGCAGGTGCGCAATGCGTCGAGCGAGCGGGTCATGGCCGCATCCCGGTCGTGCTGGCGATCGTCACATCGGGCGTCATCGGGACCTCTGCGGTGGGGGCTGAGCCGTTCGTCCACCCCGCTCGAGATGAGGGTGCGACGGGTCTGCACCTCCATTACCATCTTGGACGTGGCATCTAAACCTCTTGTCGATGTGTTGGAACCGACCGAAGCGGACCGCCTCGTGTTCGAGGTGCTCGGTGGTGGCGATGGGCGGGCAGATCCGTATCCGCTCTACCGCCAGCTCCGGGCCGGTGCGGCCGTTCACGAGTCGCCTTCGACCGGGGTGTGGTTCTTGTCCGGCTACGAGTTGTCCAAGCAGGTGCTGCACGATCCGCGGTTCGGCCGGGGCAACGGGTCGATGATGGGCGCGCTCGCCGATGCGGAGGTCGCGGATCGGTCAGGCGAGATGCGCCGCTCGTCGCAGAACATGCTGTTCGCCGATCCGCCTGAGCACACCCGGCTGCGCGGACTGGTCTCGAGGGCGTTCACCCCGCGCCGTGTCGAGGAGCTCCGGCCGAGACTGGTCGAGCTCCTCGATCCTCTGCTCGACGCAGTTGCCGACGCCGGCTCGACCGACCTGCTCGATGCTCTGGCGTTCCGGTTCCCGGTTGCTGTGATCGGCGAGCTGGTCGGAATACCCGAAGAGGACCGTGACCAGTTCCGATCGTTGGTCCGGGCGTCCACTGCGATGATCGAGGCGTCCCCCGACGTGGAAGCGCTCCGGCTAGCCGAGCGCTCCATGGCGGAGATGGGCGCCTACTTCCGAGACCTGGTCGTCCGGCGGAGGAGGGAGCCGTCGGACGACCTGATCTCGGCGATGATCGCCATCGAGGACGCCGACGGCGACCGGCTCAGCGGGGAAGAGATGGTCTCGACGGCGATCCTGCTGTTCGGCGCCGGCTTCGAGACGACTACGAACCTGATCGGAAACGGCACCCTCTGCTTGCTACGCAACCCAGATCAGACCCGCCGTCTCCGCAACGACCCGTCGTTGCTGCCGACCGCGGTCGAGGAGATGCTGCGCTACGAGAGCCCCGTCCAGCTCGATGCCCGCTCTGCGCTCGTCGATGCCGACATCGCCGGTCGACCGGTTCCCGCTGGAACCTCGGTGGTCACGTTCCTCGGTGCGGCGAACCGTGACCCCGGTGTGTTCGAGCACCCCGATGTGTTCGACGTCGCCCGCCACCCGAACAACCCGTTGAGCTTCGGATGGGGCATCCACCACTGCCTTGGAGCACACTTGGCTCGTGTCGAAGGACAGATCGTTTTCGGCCGGATGCTCGAGCGGTTCGCCACCATCGAGCTCGACGGCCCAGAGCCGCCGTGGCGCCAAAGCGTCACCCTGCGGGGCCTCGAGCACCTGCCCGTGACGGTGACAGCGACGGGTACCGGGGACCGGCGATGAGAGCTGTGCCGGAGGCGATGGCTGAAAAGCTCATGGCGACCGCAGGCGAGTTCGTCGCGTCGTGGGATGACGTCCGCATCGACGACATCGCCGCGGCCAGCGGCGTCCCGAGGGCGACGCTCTACTACTACTTCTCCAGCAAGGAAGACATCCTCGCGTTCATGCTGCGACGGATGCTGGACCGCCTCACCGAAGCGGTCGCGGCCGCGGACGACGCCGACGACGACCTGCCGACCAGGCTGGCTGCGGTGATACGGGCCCAGCTCTCGCACCTGGGCGAGTACCCGGCCACTGCACAGCTCCTGATCTCCAACCTCGGCAAGGCCGGCAAGCTCCCTGACATCGCCGCCGCGATCAACGCCTCGTTCCACGAACCGGTCCGGCGGCTCCTCGCCCAAGGCGCCGCCGACGGCTCGTTCCGGTCCGTCGAACCCGAGATGGCTGCGACCGCCCTGTACGGGGCTGTCACGATCATCGGTCTGCGCTGCCTGCTGATCGACGGGAGCATCGACGTCGACGCCGTCTCCGCCCAGATCGTGCCGATGTTCTGGAGCGGTCTGCGCCCCGAGGCGGGCGCATGACCCAAGCGATGCTTGTCCCCCAGATCGACGAACTCCCCGATGGCACCCTCCGCGCCACGCTCCCGACCCCGTTCCCGGTCGGCCCCGTCAACTGCTACCTCCTCCTCGGCTCGAACATCACGGTCGTCGACCCTGGGATGGTGTGGCGCGACAGCACCGACCAGCTCACCGCCTTCCTCGCTGAAGCCGGCCTCACCCCCGCCGACGTCGACACGATCGTGGTCACCCACGGCCACCCGGACCACTTCGGTGCCGCCGGGTGGCTCTCGGACCGAGCCGACGCACCGGTGGTGTGCGGCCGAGCCGAGGTACCCAAGCTGCTCGGCCCCCTCGGACGCCTCCAGAACGGTGAGCTCGGCGGTTCGCTCGGGATCCCCGACACTCTCCGCGACACCTTCGCCAGCTTCTACACCGGGGTCAGCAGGTTCACCACAACGATCTCCGACCACCGCGTCACCCCCGTTGATGACCTCGACACGCTGAGCCTCGGCGGCAGGACCTGGACCGCCCAGGTGACCCCCGGGCACGCCGCCGGCCACCTCTCACTACGAGACGAAACCGGCGACGTGCTCCTGTCGGGCGACCACCTGCTCGGCAACATCACCCCCAACCCGGTGATCGAGCCCGACCTCGAACTGCCCGACGGACGCCGTCGCAGCCTCACCGAGTACCTCGCCTCCCTCGACCGGTTCGAGGCCATGGCGCCAAAGCTCGTGCTGCCCGGACACGGACCCGGGTTCAGCGACGTCCCTGCGCTCATCGAACTGACCCGGAACCACCACGACCAACGCTGCATCGAAGTCCTCGACCTCGTCCGCACCCTCGGAACTCCAACCCCGTTCGACCTCTCGGTCGCGATGTTCCCCCGACTCGAAGGCTTCAGCCACATGCTCGGCATCTCCGAAGCCCTCGGCCACCTCGACCTGCTCGAGGACGCCGGCCAGGTCCACCGGATCAGCGACCAGCCCATCCGGTACCAAGCCGCATGAACTTCGACTCCTACAACCAAGCCGTCGCCGACGCGATCCTCGCCGGCACTCCCGGCCAAGCCGGGGGGCTCCCCGACTTCCTCGGGCTCCGCACCGTCGCAGTGGGTCCAGGCACAATGACCGCAGAGATCGATGTACGCCCCGATCTGCTCAACCCCTTCGGCTCGCTCCACGGCGGGGTTCTGTCCGCCCTCGTCGACCACGTGCTCGGCGCCGTGCTGTACCCGCTCATCCCACCAGGCACCTGGGCCGCCACCACCGAGTTCAAACTCAACCTCATCGCACCCGTCCGAGAAGGAACACTCTCCGCCAGCTCGGAGGTCATCGCCATGAGCCGCCGCACCGCCGTAGTGCGCATCGACGCAACCGTCGGAGAGCGACTGGTCGGGGCGGCTCAAGGCACCGTCACCATCACCGAACCAAAGCCTGCTGCCTGAAGTCGCACGCCCACCTCTCGGCGCAAGGAGACATCACCCAAGACCTGTGGACCAGCTCCTACCTCGTCGAGTTCGCCACCGTCCATGCATTCGTCAGGGGGCAGTACCACTGACAGCCGGAGACTGACCGATATGCGGTTGCCGCCCCGGCCGATCGGGCTGGTTCCGCGCACCACATGTCAGCGATTCCGGCGCCTTGCGCGCGGAACCTGTGCAGGTCGACGGCAGCGAAGGCCGGAATTCGTACTTGGAGTCAGACCTCGAACCAGACGACCTTGCCACCGTCGGGTTTGTCATCGAGGCCTACTCGCGTAGCCAGGTCGTGAACGAGCCCTAGACCACGTCCTCCCACCGACGTCATCGGTACTGGAGTGGGCCGTGCCGCCATGAGTGTGCGGAACGCAAGCGTGACGGGCGAACCATCGTGCACCTCGACCCGAATCACTGGGCCGACGGTGACGCAGATGGTGAACGGACCCGAGGCGTGGTGCACGACGTTGGTCACCAGCTCGGAGGTCATCAGGGCGACCGCACCGGGGTCGGCGCCGTGGCCCCGGGAGTGCTTGGCGACGAACGCTCGGGCTCGCCTGATGCTTTCCATGTCTGCAGGGAGTTCTAGTGATGGCACGACCAAAGCTCCGTCTCGCAGCGGACCGCAAATCAAGTCGCCCGCGGCGGACACGCAGAAGCAAAATCCTAGACGGACGGGGGTGAGTGAGTCTGGGCTGTCGCGGGATTTGAACATGCCAGCCAATCGGCCCCAGTTCGCTGCCCCGCTAGAGACAACCGGGGTTGCAATCAGCCAAGCTCCTCGAACCCGACGGTCTGGGCATACCAACCACTTCGCGGGCGGCAGTTGCGCCGCCCGGCGATCTTTAGGGACCCCGCCGCCCCCGTCGAGGCACCTGGTCGGTCGCCCCAGCGGTTCTACTGCCTTTTCTACTGTGCGGCCCGCTACAGCGGTTTACGCATTGGTACGGCTGCTGTAGAGTGAACGGTGAAACACCAGCTCAAGAGCATTATTTGGTATCGGTTGGTACGGGCTGAGATTCTGATTGTGAATCGCATAACGCGAAGGTCGCAGGTTCAAATCCTGCCCCCGCCACCATCTAAACAAGGCGAAAATGCAGGTCAGGCCCTACTCCTCGGAGTGGGGCCTTCTGCTGTCCGGCTACTTCGCAGCGATTTCTACTGTGCTTCTACTGTTCGGATCGGCGAATGCCCTGGTCAGGGCGTGATCGTCGGGCCACCAACCCGAAGATCATTGCCCCGGGGAACATCCGTTGCCGAGTGGCGTACGCGCACTGGGCCGAGGACGAATGCTCGTGGATGGGTCATCAATGCGCGACATCTCGAACCGACTGGCATCTGTGGGTCACCGGATCACGTGGCAGTCCCAACCGTTGACAGCGAGCGGGTTCGCTGGTTCAGCTCGTGAGGAAACCGGGTGACGCCGGCCATCGCCGACGATCGGGAGCGTTGCGTTCAGGTTCGTCGGGTGACCCGGCCGATAAGAGCGCGGACTCGGCGACACCAGGAGGAACGTTCCTCGGTTCGTGCCGCTGGTTCGTGCCCGGCTTGCTTGTTGGCAGGCTTGAGATGCCTGGTGTCTGGTCGACCGGTGAAGTCGCGCATCCAGCGGATCTTGTTGTGGTCGATCCAGTAGTGGGACCGGCATGGGAGCTCTTGGTTGCCGATCGACGGTGACACGCTGACGGTCTCGCCGTCGTAGGTGATGTGCCAGGCGCCCGGCCGGATGGGCATGACCACCTTGGTGCCGCAGCCGCAGGCGCACAGGTGCATCGATGTGCGGAACGGGATTGAGATGTAGAGGATGCCTTCAGTCAGTTCGGGCGGGGCGGACTCGATGAACTCGGGCTGCAGGCTGTTCAGTCGCAAGGGTCGTCCTCGGCTCCGTTGAGGAGCTCCTGGTTGATCACGTGGTTGGTTGCGATCTTGAGGGCGGTGAAGTGCTCGCCGGCGAGGTCGGCGTAGACGCCGCGGTACTTCTTCCAGCGGATGACGGCATCGCTTGCGTTGCGGGCGTTGAGCTCTGCGATCTGGATGTTCGACTTGTAGTCGCCGTCGGGTACGTCACCGACGGTCGGGATCGTTGCGAGGTGGTCGGCCTTGTCGGGTGTGACCATCGTGGTGCGGACGATGCCGCTCAGGTGCCCGTCGATGGCGTTGACGCCCATGCCGACGTCGATGAACGCGATGCCGGCGTCGACGAGTGCGGCGATGATCGGGGTCTTGGCGGCGGCGTCGTCGATGGAGATGAACACGAAGGTCATGGCAGCTAGCTCCGCCACGTTGGCCTCGGTCACTGCATAGGGGTGGGCGACAATCCCGTTGTGCATGCGGCTGTAGATGCCGGTGTAGTGGTCGACCTTGAGGGGCGCAGCGTTGAGCTCGTCGAGCGTGGGGGCGCCTGGTGCCCTGAAGGCGTTGTGGGTGAGCATGACGTCGTCGTCGAAGACGTGGATCTCCGGTGCCAGGGTCTTGGCGACGAAGTCGAGGATGTACTCGCCGGTGCCGCCCAGGCCCACGATCGCTACGCGTTCCTCGGCGAGCTTCTCGTTGATGGCGGTGATGCCGGCACGGGAGGACGCGGTGTCCTCGTAGTTGAACGGCGAGCCGGCGTCGGAGTCCGGCACTACAGGTCGATGCACCCGAGCGGTCGCCGACGGGTCAATGTCGGCGACGGGCGAGCTGATCGCCGCGACGTACTTCGCGACCTTGTCGTGGAAGTCGGGGTACTTGCCGTCGTTGGTCGTGGGCTTCATGGAGAAGGTGCACTGGGTGACGATCCCGTTGCCCTGGTCGGCGACTCCCTTGCCGTTGATGATCGTCGTCAGCTCCTGCCCCTTGGCATCGCAGGGGACACCGCCTGAGAAGCTGGCGGTGTGGTCGCCGGGGGGCTGGGCGGTCTCGCCGGCGAGGGTGAGGGCCATCACGAGGGCACCGTCGTGGTGGACGGTGCCCTCGTGATCGACGAACGGGATGTCTCGGACGACGAGCTTCCCGCCGGTGACCTCGACTGTGTACCCGTCGGCGACGAGCTGGCCGAGGTCTGCGCTACGAGAGATTGGTCGGCGTGACATCGAAGATCATCCCGTCCTTGGCCTTCACGGACTGGCCGGGTCCGAGCGACCCGGCCTTGTTGCCATTGGCCCGCTCGTAGAGGACCGTGTAGCCGGGGTTCTGGCCACCGTGCCCTTCGGGGTAGGCCAGGTGGACGACGTCCTCGTAGGAGATGTCGTCCTTCGCCACCTGGTGGGCGATCGTGTTGACGAAGATGGTGACGGGCTTCGGCCCGTTGCCGCCGCCGGGCGAACCCGGCTTGTCGTTGCCCTTGCCGGGCTTCTCGTTTTCCATGTGGATCCCTTCTGGCGGACCGCGTGCCCGCTCAGTTGCATCCACGGCTCACCTCGCCGGAAGTGTCCGGTGGCCTCAGATTCCGAGGCAGTCGTCGCAGATCGCAGGGTTCTGGGAGAAGTTCGACGCCGGCCGGCGCTGGAAGCACTCGGCGCAGGTCCGGTGCGCTGCGGCCGGGGCCGGGCAGCTGCACCTGCCGCAGCCGTGCTCGCCACGGTGGAAGTAGTCGCTGCAGGTGGGGCACGGAGGCCCGAACGCGGCGAAGTCGACGTCGCAGTGGGTGCAGGAGGCATCGGCCCTGGCTCCTGGTTCGGGAGGGAGAGCCAGACCGTGCTCCCACGGGGGCCGGTTCGCCATGAACACAGCAACGACGACGGCCTGCTCCTCGTCGTAGCGGGCGTCGACGAAGAACGGGCTGCTCGCGGCACCGCTGGCGTAGGTGACGGGGGAGTGGCCGCGAGCGGTCCCGAGCCGAGCCGCCCGCGCGGCGACGCCGTCGGTGCCTTGCGGGGTTCCTCGGCGGATCCGGAACGGGGTGCTGTGGCTCGCGGTGAAGATCGCCACTCCGTCCTTGAGGACCATCACGTGGCCGGGACCCTCGAGACGTTCTGCGGCGCGGACGCAGCACGCTTCGCGAGATGCGTTCGGCGTGGCCGCCACTAGGTCCAGCACCGTTCGGGCCGTTGGACCGGTGCCACCGAAGTGCGCATCGACGTGTTCGGCAGGGATGAGCAGCGTGCCGGCGATCGCGTCGCAGACATCCTCCTCGAGCTGGATCCCGCCGTCGGGTTCCTCAAAGAACAGGTCGTGGATGCCCGTGTCCAAGCGGATGGCTGAGTGGCCGAACTCATGGAGAGCCGAGAAGTGCTGCCGGCCGTTGCTCGCCGCAGCCACAACGGTGATCCGCGCCGGCGGGCCGTAGTCGATGGACGCGGCCACGGAGCACCCTTCGGGGATGGCCGGCTCAGGGCGCAACCGCATCTGGAAGCCGATCGACTCGAGTGCTGCGAAAGGATCTGCCGCCAGGCCGGCTCGGACCTGAGGGTCGACGGTGCTGAGGATCCGGTCGGCGAGCGCCCGGGCATCAGCCATCGAGGTATTGGCCGATCAGCTCCGACCAGGTGTCGACATCACGTTCCCCGGGGGTGGTTCTGGCCGGCATCGCATGAACGGCTTCAGCTGTCCGGAACCGAGCAGCGGCCTCGCTGATCCCATCGGCCACCGCTCGCTCCTCAATCGAGGCCCGGTGCACGGGGCGCTCGATTGCGTGGATGAGCCCGACCGGGAGATCCATGCCGGGACGGAGGCGCTCCGCAGGTACGTCGAGCGCCGCGCTCAGCGCTGCGGCCTCGTCGTCGGTGGGCCGGCGCGCCCGGCGGACCAGTGCTGTCACCTCCGAGACCGGGATCCCCGTCAGATCCGCCACGACCGACGGCCGCAGCCCCCGTGCTTCGAACACATCCCGCAGCGATACCTGTACGGCCGGCATGTCCGGTATCCAAGACGCTGCACCAAGGGATCTGACTGTGGCGGTCAGATCGAGACGGTCGAGCAGATCTGCGATGAGGTCCGGCTGGCTGTCGGCGGCCTCAATCGGGTCCACCGCGACAGTGGCCTCGATGACGGTCCGCAGGGCTGGTGCGCCATCGTCTACCCAGCCGAGAGGGCACCGGAAGACGCCGAGCGGGACGGTGGCGACCACTGGGAGCACCCAGACGGACACGGGGGGTCTGGCCAGATCGATCCGCTCCCGCGTGGACTCCGCCCTCGGCCCCTCCTGGGTCACGGCAGTCACCACGGCGCTGAGCTCGCTCCGCTCCAAGATCAGCACGGCTGCTGCGTCGTTCTCCCAGTCGAGTTGCCAGACCTCACCGATGCCAGGCTCAGCGGTTACGGGAAGCGGCACAAGAGGCTCGAACTCGTACTCGGTCACCTCAGGCGCGCCCTGACTACCGTCGAGGGGCGGAGCCACTCCGGCGATCAGCTCACGACATGCGGCGCAGCCGCTGACATGGCGCTCCACTGCCGCAGCCGCACCGGCATCGAGGTGGCCGTCGACGAACGACACGAGATCCTCGATCACCGGGTGGCCCTCGTCGGGTCGGGGCAGTCCCATAAAGGCACTCACGGCGAACCTCCTGTAGATCGTCCGGCGGACCAGCTCTGCTGGATCTCCAGCAGGCACCGCAGGGCAGTAGCGCCGTCGCGCGAGCCGAGAGCGAACTCGGTGACCCGGCGCTCGAGCTTCGCCTGCCGCGATGCGAGCGCCGACTTCTTCAACCCGAGGACGCCGGCTGCCGCGAGCTGGCGTACCGGCGTGCGGATGTCGGGCAGCAGGACGCGGTCATCCTCGGTGAGCTCATCCCAGAACGCCTCTGCCGCACCGGTGGCGCTGCTGTGCGCCGGAGCGTTGTCCGGCTCTGCGATGTTCTCCTGGCCGACACCCTCATCGACGACCGCTCCGTCGAACTGGATCACTCGCTCGACGACGATGCGGCGCACTGACCGCTGAGCGACGGGGCAGGCCGCGGTTGCGAGCACCGCGTCGCAGGCGGCATCGACGGATGCCCCGGTGGTGGCAGGGGGTTCGCGAGGGCTGTCTTCGGGCCACGGAGGAGGCGGGTCGATCGGCACCCGGCGCACGGCCTCCTCCAGCCTTTTGTCGTCGCCACCCCAGTGGGGTTGGGCCTGGAACAGCTCGAAGGACCAGTGGTCGGGGGTCACCTCGACGATGTCGTCGCGCTTCTTGACCCGGCGCTCCACGCGGCGGTCGAGGACACCCCTGGGCGTCTGGCGGTACCGGTCGATGATCAAGTTAGTGAGCGCCTGCTGGGTAGCACCGCGGAAGCGCCGCACGGCGTCCGGCCCGTATCCGGCTCGCTGAGCGAGGGTCTCCACCCGACCCTGCTGAGCGAAGAAGTCTCCGACGAGGTCGTCGACATCATGCGGCGACCAGTCGAACGAGTTGCTCGGCGTGCTGAACCTGCCGGTCCGTGTCAGCGCGGTTGCTGCGCCGCCGACCGACTCGATCACGTTGCGCGTGACCCGGCCGCCGTGGAGGTCACTCAGTGCTTGGGCAGCGAGGGCGTCGGGGTTAGCCATGTCGTCGCCCTGAGCCGCAGCCGTGGCGCGCAGTGCGCATCCGCAGCTGTGCGCCGCAGATCCGGGAGCACATCACCGGCCCGGCGGCATCAACCACTGGCCCCAGGAGCCCTCGACGAGTAGCGGCCTTCGTAGATCGGTCCTCCGAGAGCGAAGTACTTGGCGTAGAGCCTCCAGATCTGCTGCCACTGCTCAGACGACGGATCGAGCTTCGTGACGGGCAGCCCGCACGCAATGGCGTCATCGGCACCGAACACGGCCGCATGGTTCTTCGGTCCGTCGATAAGCGGGTCCTTCAGCTTGGCCAGCGCAGCCTTCGCTGCCTTGGCCGTCCGGTCCGGCGAGCTCTTCAGCGCCTCCAGCACCAGGTCGCTGCTGCGGTCGATCGCGGAACGGGCCTGCTGGACCATCAGCCCGCTGACGTCGCTCAGCAGTGAAGCGTGCAGGGGGTAGGTATCGGGGTTTGTAGCGATCGCTGCCTCCGCCGCGGCGACGGCCGCGATGATGTCCTTCGCAGCGACAAGGGAGCGCCCGTCAGCGAGCTGGAACTGCGGATCGACAGGACCGAGGTCGCTGGTAGGGCCCATGAGGATCTCGTGTGCTCCGAGGGCGAGGATCGTCGCCGCGCTCTTCGCCTGGTCGGGGACGATGACCGTGAAGCGAGCACACCGCGCCTGCGCGGACCGTGCGAGGCGCACAGCGGTCTCACCGTCGCCACCTGGGGAGTCCAGCATCATGTGCAGGTCCTCGGCCGGATCAGCGTCGAACAGCAGCTCCTCCAGGTATGTGACACCGTCCGGGAAGATGGCGTCGCGCATCACGATGAGGCGGCAGGTGTGCAGTTCCTCGTACTCGCGGATCAGGGACTGGCGCTCATATCTGGCAGCGTGCTCAGCTCCGAACAGCGGTGACTTCGCTACGCCTCGGGCTTTCGGGCGAGCGTCGACCGGGATCGGAACGTCGCCGGCTTGCCGCCCCGGATCGTCTTCGCGTCCTCGCGTGCCTGTTTCGCCCGCTCTGCCTTCTTCTGCCACGTTCCGTCCCCGTGCTTGTCTGGGGCGGTCAAGGCTGTCGAATTCATCATCATGGTCCCCACCCCTTTCATGACTCGTCGCGGATGGTACACGTGCAGTATTCCCAAGGGGTGCGACAGTCAAGCACGCGAGCTCATTGCTGCGACACTCGGCGAAGCACGATCGGCTCGAGGGTCCCTCGGGCGAACCCGCCAGGTCGCGTTACCCGAGCAGCGGCGCTCGAACATCCCGGTCTCTACCGACAGCCCGGTCAACGCGAACTGTCGGGCTGCAGCGTGAGGAGCCGCTCAGCGCCGGCGCTAGCTGTGCTCGCGGTTAAGGGCCACCGCCTCTCGGGGCGATGCACCCGATCGTGAACGCTCGGTCGCTGACCTTCAATCCAGGTTCTGGAGCCAGGTGAGACACGCAGTCGGCCTCACCCCACGGCTACGACGCCTCACTGGAGTTGACCCGCGTTCTTGGACACCCGATCCTCGCTGCCGGGTAGGCCCCGGGCAAGAGGCGCATCTCACCCGACAGCCGGCGGCGGCCGCCGGTGCGCGCCCGGGCGTCGAGCCGTCCGAGCCGCTCGGAATCCAGTACAGGGGTTACCGCCGGTTCGGGTTGGCCGCGGCGTGGACGAGCGGGACGCTGCCTTCGAGCGCGGCTGAGGTGCTGATCACCTGGACGCGGACCCTGGCGGCTTCGATCGCCCGTTCGATGAGTTGGTCGAAGTTCCTGGTGAGCACCAGCCGGACCTGGCCGTCAGCGACGAGCTGGGCCGCTGCCATCCCGACCCGACCTGCCCGCCCGGCGCCGAGTGGCGTCGCTCTACGGACGGGTGGCGAGGAAGTTCGGCACGGCGGGGTTGGCCTCGTGAATTGCCGCCAGTTCAGGGGCCATCCATTGCAGGAGCTCGACCGTCTGGTCCCACACGGTCTGTAAACCGACCATGGTCTGAGTGCCAGACACCCGAACGCCGTTGAAGATCGGCTCGTGATGCGCCGAACGGTTGCGGAGCCGCTGGAGGTTCGATGCTCGGAGGTGTACGGCGTCTCGTGTCGGCCGCCGGGCTCGGCCGCTCGGAGTGAAGGTTTCCCGTTGCGAAGCCGAATCGTAGGGCCGGACGCCAGAGGTTGGCCTCGTAGTCGATGGCCCGACCCAGAGCCGAGGTGCCGCCGCGGCTGAGCAGCATCACCCAGGTCCCCAGCATCAGGTCGGCGATGACCTTGCCGGGTCCGATCGTGCCCTTGACGAGCTGCTTCTTGTGCCTGCGGACGACATCGGTGAGCGTCTCGCTCGTGATGTCGTCGAGCACCAGGTCGGTGCTCGCCCACCAGTCTCCGCGCCCGAAGTGCGCTGCGAGATGGCCGTGGATCGTGTTGCGGAGGGTGACCTCGACATCGCAGGCCAGAGGCGTGAGGGCAGCCGCCAGGTCGATGTTCCATCGGTATAGTGCCCAGGCGTGGTCGTCATCGGCCGCGATCGCCCGGTAGGTCCCAAGCCTCGCCGCGCTGACCGCCGGCTCAAAGCGGGGGTTGAAGGTCACGGCTGGTCAGGGTAACCTGCGTGTAATTCCCCGGTGCCGCTAATGCCTTCGTGGCATGCGCCCGGGGTATTGCCTTTTTGGGATTAGCTCCCGTCCGGAAACTGAGGCGACCTGAGCGTGAGCCCGACGATCGCTCGACACCCGGCGTGCCCTCGGCGACGCGAGGGGCTTGGCGGTTGCCTCATGCTTGCGCGTCGGCAAGGGCATCGTGCCGTCTGGAACGTCAGTCGCTTCTACTGCTTTTTCTACTGTGCAGCCCGGTACGGGGATGTACAGGTTGGTACGTCCTCGGTAGGATGACCCGCGAAACACCAGCTCGAGGGCACTATCCGGGACTCGTTGGTACGGGCTGAGATTGCGATCGACGATCTCATAACCCGAAGGTCGCAGGTTCAAATCCTGCCCCCGCCACCATCGAACATGCAGGTCAGGCCCCACTTCTCGGAGTGGGGCCTTCTGCTGTCCGAGGCCATCGGCGCCGATTTCTACTGTGCTTCTACTGTTCGAACCGGCAAAGACCCTGGTCAGGGCGTGATCGTCGGGCCACCAACCCGAAGATCAAGAGGCGATGAGCGCCACGGCGGACGTAGGAACCCGCAGGCTCGGGGCGATGCGCTCGGCGTTTCGCCTGCCCTCGTTGCTGCCCCGTGCATCGAGGCGGGCAGGAAGATGTGGCTACTGGTCGTGGCGGGCGCCGCGAGCCATGCGGGCGCCGTTCGAGATGACGAAGAGCTCACTCAGTTCGTGGGCGATGACGGCCGCAGGAAGGGTGAGCAGACCGAGAACGGCGCCGGGTACGAGCACGGCGAGGATGAGCAGTGAGAGGGCGAGGTTCTGCCTGACGACTCGTCGGGTTCGGCGTCCGAGTTGGAGGGCTTCGGGGAGCTTGGCGATGTCGTCGGACATGAGGGCGACGTCAGCAGTTTCGAGGGCGGCGTCGCTGCCGGCTGCCCCCATGGCGATGCCGACGGCGGCGGAGGCGAGGGCGGGGGCGTCGTTGATGCCGTCTCCGACCATGGCGACGTGGCCGTAGTCGTTGCTGAGTTGGCGAATGGCGTCGACCTTGCCTTCGGGTTTGAGGTCGGCTCGGTGCTCGTCGGTGCCGACTTGGCGGGCGACGGCTGCGGCGGTGCGGTGGTTGTCGCCGGTGAGCATGACGACGCGGCGTACGCCGATGCGGTGCATCTCGGCGATGGCCGCTGCGGCGTTGGGGCGGATTGTGTCGGCGACCCCGAGCACGGCGAGGACATGATCCTGGTCAGCGAGGGCGATGGCAGTGGCGCCGTTGTCTTGCATTTGCTCGATGACGGGCCCGAACGGGTCGAGGTCGAGGTTGCGTTCGGTAATGAGTGCGGGCGAGCCGACGACGTAGGTGGTGCCGTCGATGGTGGCTTCGGCGCCAGCGCCGGTGAGTGACGCGAAGTCGCTCACCGCAGGGACCTCGAGTTGGCGGTCGTGGGCGGCGTCGAGGACGGCACGTGCGAGAGGGTGTTCGGATCGCTGTTCGATGGCGGCTGTGAGCCGGAGGGCCTGGTCGGCGTCCACGCCCTCGGCGGTCTCGATGCGTTCGAGGCGCGGGTTGCCCTCGGTGATGGTGCCGGTCTTGTCGAGCGCCATTACTTCGACCTGGGCGAGCTCTTCGAGGTGGATCCCGCCCTTGATCAAGATGCCGCGGCGTCCGCCTCGGCCCATGGCGGCGATGTAGGTGACGGGGATGGAGATGACCAGGGCGCACGGTGCGGCGGCGACGAGGACGGTTGCGGCACGGCTGAGTGCTTCGTTCCAGTCGTTGGTGACGATCCCCGCGATCACGGCGACTGTGGTGCTGAGCACGAGCACGGCGGGCGAGTAGCGCCGCGAGAAGCGGGTCATGAACTGCTCGCTCCTGCCCTTCTGCTCTTGGGCTTCGGTGACGAGCTGCACGATCTTGGCCAGCGTGTTGTCCGCTTCGGTGGCGGTGGCCTCGACCACGAGTGCACCTTGGGCGTTGAGGGTGCCGGCGAAGACCTTGGACCCGACGGCCTTGGCCACCGGAACGGCCTCTCCGGTGACGGCGGACTCGTTGACGCTGGAGGCACCGTCGACGACCTCGCCGTCGGTGGCGACCGATTCGCCGGGGCGCACGAGGAACCGGTCACCGGACTTGAGGTCCTCGATGGCGATGTCGGTTGCCTGGCCGGCGTCGTCGAGGCGCTTCACCCGCTTCGGGGCGAGGTCCATGAGCGCCCGTATCGCGCCGCGGGTGCGGTCCTCGGTGAACTCTTCGAGCGCTTCGGAGATCGAATAGAGGAACGCGAGCATCGCCGCTTCCTCCCACAGGCCCAGGGCGCCGGCGGTCACGGCAGCGGTCGTCATTAGGAGCTCGATGCCGACCTCCCGTTCGGCCCAGAGCTCCTCGAACGCCTCCAGAGCGAAGAACCGCACGCCTGCGATCGTCGCGGCGACCCATAGGGTAACGGCGACGGTCTCGTTGCCGGCGACCTGCTCGACCAGGAAGCCCACGGCGAGAAGCAGGCCCGATGCCGCCGACCACTGGACCTCCCGGCTCTGCCACACCCGCTCGGGGGCCTCGTCCGCCGCTTCCTCGTGGTCTCGTTCCATAGCCATCGGCTGATATCATAGCCCAATGGTGATCAGTTCAACTGCGACCGATGTGCAGACGGCGGCCAAGCTCTTCCGGAGCCTCGGCGACCAGACCCGCCTCGCCATCCTCCTCGCACTCTTCGATGGCGAGCGCCGCGTGACCGACCTCGTCCAACAGGTCGGAACCTCGCAGGCCAACGTCAGCAACCACCTGAGGTGCCTTCGCGAGTGCGGTCTCGTCGCAGCCCGCCCCGACGGCCGACAGACCTTCTACCGGATCACCACCGACGAGATCGTCACGCTCCTCGGGGCAGCCGAGGGCCTGCTGGCGCAGACTGGCAACGCCATCGAGCTCTGCAAGCGCTACCGGTGACCCCAGCACGACGAACCTTGATCGCCGTCGCGGCCGTCACCTTGCTGGTGGACGCCGCCACTAAGGCCTGGGCCTCGACCTCCCTCGAGAACGCCATCCACATCGGCGGGTCCCTGTCCCTCCAGCTCAGCTACAACCCCGGAGTCGCCTTCGGGGTGGGCCAGTCCCTCCCGACAGGCGTGCTCCTCGCGCTCAGCGGGGCCATCTGTCTGGCCGTCGCCTGGGCCGGCTGGACCGGCCATCTCGGACCGCCGGCGGCCATCGGTCTCGTTGTTGGCGGAGCAGTCGGCAACCTGCTCGACCGCCTGACCGGCGGATCAGTCGTCGACATGATCCACCTCACCTGGTGGCCGACCTTCAACGCCGCCGACGCCGCCATCTGCACCGGAGCCATCCTCCTGGTGATCGCCTCGCTCCGAGCACGGCCTGCATCGGCCAGCGACCCGACCCCATCGGGGCTCAACCGGTGACCCGTCAATTTCCAGCATCAGCGGGAGTGGTCGGTGCCCGGGGCGACCGCGACTGGGTAGCGAGGCGCCGGCGAGGGCCGCGATGTGGCGTCGCCCGTCGCCGGCTTCGATCCAAGCTCGAGTGCCGTGTGCCCCGTGTCCGCCGCGCACGACGGGCGGGCCTGGCGGCGACGGTGGATCCAGACGGCGAGCGGTACGACCACGGCGAGTCCGATGAGGCCGGCGGTGATGTAGGCGGCGGCGGTGAGGAGCCCAGCGGCGGCCAGGACGCCGAGGATCGGGCCGGCGCAGCATGCGGCACAGGCGGCGGCGCCGACACCGACGAGCCCGGCGCCTTGCTTGGTCACGTCGGAGGCCAACAGCCGGCGGTCCCGAACGCAGCTGTGAGTACCTCTGCGCCGTCCGGTGGTGCAGTGACCTCGAGGGCGATGCCCCGGTTGTCGACGGTAAGGGCGAACGCGAAGAACGGGCAGCACTCGTACTCTGCGGCGGCGAGCCGGACGATCACGCCCAACGGCGCGTCGTCGCCGAAGAGGAGCCGGATCCCGCCGTCGAGGTCCTCGCGACGCACGACGTGATCGGTGACGGCCTGCCAGTCGGCCAGGCGATCCGCCATGTCCCCGGCGGCCAGCGAGCAGGCGATCGGAACCCCTGCATCGACCGCCGTTCGAACGCCGAGCTGTACGGCGTCGGGACCCGCTTCCGGCCCGGCTCCTTCGGCGACGCAGGCGCAGCCGTCGCCGCACGCGCCGTCAACTGGTTCGGTCGCGAGTTGCGCGGCGGTCACCTGGAGCTCGGCGGTAAACGCCCTGAGGTCGGCGATCTGGGTTTGGGCGTCGTTGAGCTTTGATCCGACCAGGAAGCGGAGTTGGTGCTGCACGGGTGCGCACCGGTCGTGGTCCCACGACTCGACGAGGCCGCGGATCTCGTCGAGCGAGCAGCCGAGGCGCTTCGCTCGGGCGATGAAGTTCAGGCGCGCCACGTCGCCGTCGCCGTAGACGCGGTACCCGGCGCCGGTGCGGTCGGGGGCTGGTAGGAGCCCGATCTGCTCGTAGTAGCGCAGCGTGGGGCCTGAGAACCCGGTGCGCTCGGACAACTCGGAGATCCGCAGGCCCGTCGTAGTCGAAGTCATGGCCGGGACGGTACGCCTTCAAGCCGGCTTGAAGGTCAAGCAGTTCCTTCGAGACGAGGTTCAGGCGGGCCGTGGAGCGAACATGATGACGCCGACACCGACGAGGCAGATTGCAGCACCGGCCAGGTCGTAGCGGTCGGGTCGGAACCCGTCGGCGACGACGCCCCAGGCGAGGGAGCCCGCTACGAAGATGCCGCCGTACGCGGCGAGGATTCGGCCGAAGTTGGCGTCCTCCTGGAGCGTGGCGACGAACCCGTAGAGGGCGAGCGCGACGATCCCGGCGCCGATGAACGCAACCCCCCGGCGCTCGCGGACGCCCTGCCAGATCAGCCACGCCCCACCGATCTCCGCAACCGCGGCGAGGACGAACAGGACCAGGGTGCGCAGCACGGACATGGGCGGACGCTACGGGTTCAAGCCGCTTGAGGGTCCAACCTCCGCGGCTTGAGCGGATCGTGTCGTCTACAGGGACCGTCCGAACCGGAGCCGGTTCCCGAACGGGTCGGTGAGGGTGAACTCGCGCATGCCGTGGTCGTGGTCGGCGACCTCGCTCACTTCGAGGCCGCGGGTCGCGAGCAGTGCGTGCCAGCCGTCGGGGTCGGCGACCACGAGGTAGGCGCCGGCGCCCGCCGCAGCCGGTTCCAGTCCGAGGTCGAAGACGCTGTTGCCGTCGTAGGAGACGAAGGCGAACCCGTCGCCGTCGTAGACCCGGACCTCGAAGCCGGCGGTCTCGTAGAACTCGACGGCGGCGCCCATGTCGAGGACGGGCAGCGTCGGGGTCACGTCGATGGTTGCGGACTCCTCGACCAGCCACCCGATGCAGCTGCGGCACACACCTGGACGTCGGGGTGGCACCGAAGGGCGGTCAGCTCGGCGGGGTCGCGCTGCTCACCGCAGCAGGAGCAGGTCATGGCCAGACGGTACCGGTCGGTCCTCAGGACTTCGGGCGTTCCTTGATGCCCGCTTCGAGCAGGCGGACCACTTCGGCGAGGCGGATCGGCCGCTGGTCGGGTTTGCGTTTCGTTGCGGTGATCCAGCGGATGTAGGCGGTCCGGTAGAACTGGGCGAGTCCGTCGAAGAACTCGCCGGCTGCTGGGTTCGCTGTCAGGGCGGCGGCGATGTCCGGGGCGAGGTCGGTGCGCTGCAGTCCCTCGGGTTTGAGGCGGACCTCGACCGCGTCACCGGCGGCGAGGCCCCGGTCTCGGCGCCACGCCGGACCGAGCACGATGCCAGGCTCGCCGGCGAAGTGCTCGACCACGCCTCGGACATCGCAGCCTCCGACAGTGCCGGACAGGTGGTGCTCGGACTTGTGGCCCCACTGCTCGTCGGGGTCGAACGGCACAGGGACGTAGACCCGGCGGCTGGGTCCGACGGCGAGCGTGGTCGAGTACTCAACCACTGCCTTTGTCATGGGACTCGCCGACGGTCGAGTTCGGCGGCCAGTTCCGCGACAGTCGGCGGCGACAGTGCGCATGCAGGTGAGTCCACCGGCTCGCCCCGGAAGGGGTTGTGCCCGTTGATGAGCACCGTCGGCGACCCGGCGAAACCGTCTGGGACCCGCCCGTCCTCGGTGACCTCAACCGCGCGGACGGTCACGCCCGGCTGACCCGCCAGGAAGATGCGCAGCCCCTCGACGTTCGGACAGTCAGCAGTGAAGAGGATCTCCACGTCGAGTGCCGTGCTCGGGGGTGCCACGGCGACAACGTACCGGCAGTGGTACCGGCGGCGCCTAGGAGACAGGGACCTCGAGCGAAGCGAGTAGGGCTCGGACTCGCTGTTCGATGTCGTCGCGGATGGGGCGGACGGCGTCGACGCCTTGGCCGGCTGGGTCTTCGAGTTCCCAGTCCTCGTAGCGGGTGCCGGGGTAGAAGGGGCAGGCGTCGCCGCAGCCCATGGTGATGACGACGTCGGCGGCTTGGACGATTTCGGCGGTCCATGGCTTGGGGTACTCCTGGGTGATGTCGATGCCGACTTCGGCCATGGCCGCAACGGCGGATGGGTTGATCTCGATGCCGGGTTCCGAGCCGCCGGACCAGGCGACTGCGCGGGTGCCGGCGAGGTGGTTGAACCAGCCGAGGGCCATCTGGGAGCGGCCGGCGTTGTGGACGCAGAGGAACAGGACGGTGGGGAGGCCGTCACCGGACTTGCCTTCGACCTTGGCGAGGGCCTTGAGGCGTTGGCGGGCGAAGCGCTCGGCCATGAGGGGGAGGTAGGTGGGGATGCGGGCGTTGGCCGCGAACTGGTCGTAGCTGCTGACGAGGAACTGTTCGATGGTCTCGACGCCGAAGGTGCCGGAGAACTCGGCGGCGAGGTTCTTGGCTGCCGATGTCAGGGCGTACCGGGTGGTCTGGGGGAGGTCGTCGAGGGCGGTCATGAGGGCTCCTGGGTGGTGAGATCGGTGGTGGGGTGGGGGTAGAGGAGGCGGATCAGTCCGAAGGCGATGGCCGTGCCGATGAGCTGCATCAGGATGAACATGGGTGCCGATGAGGGGGCGATGCCGGCGAAGGTGTTCGAGAGGGTGCGGGCGACGGTGACAGCTGGGTTGGCGAAGCTGGTCGAGGAGGTGAAGAAGTAGGCGCCGGCGATCCACACGCCGACCGCGTAGGGCACGGCGTTGGCGCGGCCGGTACGGACGCAGCCCTGGATGACGAGCAGCAGGCCGATGGTGGCGATGACCTCGGAGAGCCACAGGGGACCGGAGGACCGGACGTGGGTGGACCGCTCCAGGGCCGGCAGGGCGAACATGACGTTCGCGAGGATCGTGCCGACGCAGGCACCGATGGTCTGAGCGACGATGTACAGCCCAGTGTCCCGGGTGCTGATCGAGCCGAGGCCGCGGTCGACGAGCGTGACCACCGGGTTGAAGTGGGCGCCGGACACCGCACCGAACATCAAGATGAGCCCGATGAGGGCACCGCCGGTGGCGGCTGCGTTCTCGAGGAGCTGCAGTCCCGTGTCGGTGGAGAGGTTGGTAGCCATGATCCCCGAGCCGACCACGGCGATGAGCAGGAACGCGGAGCCGAGCGCTTCGGCGGTGAGCCGCCGGGCGAGGTCGAGGCGCAGGGTCCCGGTACCGGTCTCGGGCAGAACGGTCAGCTCGGCCGGGGTCGGTTCGGTGGAGTCAGCCATCAGGCAGCGCTCGACTGGGCCACGGCGGCGATGCGCTCGGTGAGCTCGGCGACGGTGGCATCGAACGCAGCGTCGCTGCCGGTGCCCACAGGGTCAGGAACCGACCAGTGGAGCCAGCCCGGGTGGTCGGGCAGCTCCTCGTGAGCCCGGTCGCACACCGTCACAACGAGAGCGGGTACCTCGACTGCGTCGAGGGTCTTGGGGATGGCCGCGCTGAGGTCGAGGCCCGCGCGCTGCCCAGCGGCCACGGCCCCGGCGCTCACGGCCTCGGCGGGGTGGGTCCCGGCGGAGGTGGCGTCCCCACCGGTCAGCTCGTGCCACAGGGCGGCCGCGAGCTGGGAGCGGGCCGAGTTGAGGGTGCAGACGAACAGAGCCGGCCCGGTGCGGGCTCGGGTGCCGATCCGGAGGTCGGCGAGCGCCGGGCGGAGGAGGTGGACGTAGCGGCGGCGCCCGTCTCCGCTCGATCGGGTCCGGTTGATCAGCCCGACGCCGTCAAGCACATCGAGGTGGTGGGCGAGCAGGTTCGACTCGAGCCCGAACAGAGTGCGGAGCTCCACCGGCGACCGGTCCGATGCCGCGAGCTCATCGACGATTGCGAGCCGCACCGGGTCGCCGAGCGCGGCGTGCCGCGCGGATCGGAGCTGGACATCGGGAAGGTCGGGCATGCCCTGACCATTTCACACAACCAATGTTGTGTCAATTGTGGTTGAGCTATCAGCTCAGGTTCCGAGAATCTGCTGGACGAACTCGGTGTGGGCGGGCTCGACGCGCCAGTGCACCCACCGGCCGCGTTTGTCGCCGGCGATCAGCCCGGCATCGGCGAGGACCTTGGTGTGGTGGCTGACGGTCGGCTGGCTCTTGCCGAGCGGCTCCATCAGATCGCACGAGCACATCTCCCCAGCGGCGGCGATGAGGCTGAGCAACCGGAGCCGAACCGGGTCGGCCAGCGCGGCGTAGGTGTGCGCGAGCGCGAGCGCATCTGTCTCGGCGAGCGGTGCACCGGTCAGCGAGACGCAGCAGGTCTCCGGCTCGGCGGTCACGGTGCTGGGGCTGTGCTCATCGAAGGTCCTCCGCTGTCGGATTGACAGTTATCGATGTGTGGCTATGATGGACGCATCGACCACCGTGAATCTACCAGGAGCATCTCATGTCCCGTGTCCAGCTCGCTCTGAACGTCTCGAACATCGATGAGGCGGTCGCCTTCTACTCGAAGCTCTTCAACACCGAGGTCAACAAGCGCAAACCCGGCTACGCCAACTTCGCGATCGACGAGCCGCCGCTCAAGCTCGTGCTCATCGAGGGGAGGGCGGCGGGACCCTGAACCACCTCGGTGTCGAGGTCGAGACCGCTGAGGAGGTCGAAGCCGCCGAAGGGCGCCTGTCCGCCGACGGCGTCGCCACCACCGGCATCGACGACACGACCTGTTGCTACGCCCTCAAGACCGAGACGTGGGTCAACGACCCCGACGGCGCTCCCTGGGAGTGGTACGTGAAGACCGGCGACGCCGAGCAGATGACCAACAGCATTCGCGGCGCCGACGAGAACGCCCAGTGCTGCGCACCGAGCGCCATCAGCGAATCCGCCGCCATCGGCACCGCACCCGGCGCACCCTCCGGCTGCTGCTGACCCCGAGAGCCGACATGCCCTCCGCGCCTCCATCCGCCGGCCGGGCCCCGATCCGCACCGCTGCCGCCTGGCGCCCCAGCGGCATCGCGGACCCGGACGAGTGGACCGTGACCCTCACCGACGCCGAACGGGCTGAGATCGTCGACGCAGTCAGCGCGGCCCGCACCGCCGGCGCCACGGTCAGAGCGGTCGACGCCGCCGCGTTCCCGCTCCCGACCTTGTCGAAGCGGATGGAGGAGTGGTCTGCGCTGCTGAACGACGGGCGCGGGTTCCTGCTTCTCCGCCGCTTCCCCGTCGACCTCCTCGACGGGGCTGGGATCGAGCTCGCCTACATCGGCCTCGGCACCCACCTCGGCACCCCGTCGGCCAAGACGCCGACGCCACCGTGCTCGGCCACGTCCGAGACGAAGGCGTCGCGCGCACCCACCCCGGCATCCGCTTCTACCGGACCAACCAGCGCCAGGACTTCCACGCGGACGGCGCAGATCTCGTCGGGCTCCTGTGCCTGCACCGGGCCCGCCGCGGAGGCGAGAGCCGCATCGTCAGGTCCGCCGCCCTCTACAACGAGATCCTCGAGCGCCGACCCGACCTCGTCGAGGTCCTCTACGAGCCCTTCGCCTGGGACCGCAACGACGAGCAGTCCCCCGGTGAGGACCCGGACTTCGAGATGCCCGTGTTCACCGACATCGCCGGGAACCCGCGCGTCTTCTACATCGGCTGGTACATCCGCGACGCCCAGCGCCACCCCCAAGCGCCCCGCCTCACCGCCGAACAGATCGAGGCCATGGAGCTGCTCGAGTCGATCGCCAACAACGCTGCCTTCTACCTCGAGATGGACTTCGCTCCCGGAGACGTCCAGCTCCTCAACAACGCCCGCATCCTCCACGCCCGCGAGGCCTACGACGACCACGACGACCCCGCCGAGCGCCGCCACCTCCTGCGCCTCTGGCTCGCCGCCAACCACTTCACCAGCGTCGACGAAGTCCTCCAGGGCGGCATCCCCGGCTCGGTGAGTCGGTCAGCACGGCGGAAGCGGCGGCGATGGGCGTGATGGTGCTCGGTGTGTACCTGGTCGTGACCCAACGACACCGTCACACTCACGCCCGTCTCGATCACGATCACAGGCACCGCCACGACGACGGTCACCACGACCACCTTCACCCGGAATGCGAGGTCGTGGACGAGCACAGTCACCTGCACGAGCACGCAGTGGCCGTGCACAGTCATCCCCACGTGTCCGATTCGCACCACCGACACGACCACCGCTGACCAGACCCGCCAACCCGGCCGGTACCGTGAGGGGCATGTCACGCACAGGGTCGATCGCTCGACGCCTCGCCTTCGCCGTCATTGCGGTGGTGGCGATCGTGGCGATGCACGGTTCCGGTGCTGAGGCTCATACCTGCATTCCCGGCGACCACACGATTCAGCCCCCCGGCGATCACGGCCACACCGGCGGGCACGAGCCAGCGGGCTCAAGCGGGTCAACCCCGCAGCACTGCGGGTCGGTGGCGTGCACGGCGGTCGTCGCTCCAGCGCCCCCGGCCGGCACCGTTCGTGCGAACCCCTTCGCCTCGGTGCACCCTGAGCAGCACCGTTCCCCGTATGACACGCCGGCCGCACTCGAGCCGCCCGTTCCGCGGTCCTCCTTGCACCACTGACCCGCTGGCACCCGTCCGGGGCCAGCCCACTCACCTGCAAGGAGAAGCACATGAAGCACCAACGCGCCCTCGGCGCGCTGACGATCGCGACCGCCCTCGTGGTCGCCGCCTGCGGCAGCGGCGAAGCAGCGAAGTCGCCGACAGCCGCCAAGACCATCGAGGTCTCGATGACCGACAACGAGTTCACGCCGAGCTCGATCGAGGTCGCTGCCGGCCAGAAGGTCACGTTCCGGTTCGCCAACGACGGCAAGGTCGACCACGAGGCCATCGTGGGCACCGAAGCTGACCAAGCCGACCACGAGTCCCAGATGGCCGGCGACGGAGCCGGCGGCAGCGGCATGGACGGCATGGACCACGGGTCTGGCACCGAGGCAATCACCGTCAAGCCTGGCAAGACCGGGAGCCTGACCCAGACCTTCGCCAAGCCCGGCACCGTCCTGCTGGGCTGCCACGAACCCGGGCACTACGCATCCGGCATGAAGGCCACGATCAAGGTCACCTGACCGCACCTCACCAGGGAGTCGCCGCCGAAGCATCGGCGGCGACTCCCGAGCGCTTCGCAGCAAAACCGCATCAGCCGGAATATACCCCCCGGGGGTATCAGTTCTATCAGATGAACACCTGCCGCGCTTGGGCTGCGGCACCGATGGAAGGAAGCGACATGAACGTTGCCGTCGCACACGATCACGAGCACTCCGCCCACGAGGGGCACAGCCACCAGGCCGAGAGCCACAACGCCCACGCCGGCCATCACGTCGAGATGTTCCGGCGGCGCTTTTGGCTGAGCCTGCTGCTCACCGTCCCCCTGGTGGCCACCAGCCACATGGTCATGGACTGGTTCCGGTACACGCTCGACTTCCCCGGCATCGACCTGGTCGGTCCGCTGCTCGGCACGTTCGTGTTCCTGTGGGGTGGCTGGCCGTTCCTGGCCGGCGGCTTCGACGAGGCGCGCCGTCGCCAACCGGGGATGATGCTGCTGATCGCGATGGCCATCACCGTCGCCTACGGAGCATCGATGGCCACGTCGCTCGGCTGGTTCGACCTCGACTTCTGGTGGGAGCTCGGAGCCCTGATCTCGATCATGCTCCTGGGCCACTGGCAGGAGATGAAGGCGCTCGGCCAAGCCCAGGACGCGCTCGCAGCACTCGCCGCAATGCTCCCCGACGAAGCCGAGCGAATCGGCGCCGACGGCAACGTCGAGACGATCCCCGCGGCGGATCTCCGGGTCGCAGACAGCGTGCTAGTCCGCTCCGGAGCGCGAGTGCCCGCTGACGGCGAGATCGCCGAGGGAGCCGCCGAGTTCGACGAGTCGATGATCACCGGCGAATCACGCCCAGCGCCGCGCACAGTCGGAGACCGGGTCGTCGCCGGAACCGTGGCGACCGACTCAGCGGTGCGCGTGAAGGTGACGGCCATCGGCGACGACACCGCGATCGCCGGGATCGGACGCCTCGTCGCAGAGGCCCAAGCCTCCAGTTCACGCAGCCAGGTCCTCGCCGACCGAGCCGCCGCCCTGCTGTTCTACGTTGCCGCTGGCGCTGCAGTAGTCACCGCCATCGCATGGACCGCACTGGGCAACCCGAACGAAGCCGTCGTACGAGTGGTGACCGTCCTAGTCATCTCGTGCCCGCACGCCCTTGGCCTCGCGATCCCGCTCACCACCTCGCTGTCGAGCGCGCTCGCGGCCCGCCACGGCATCTTGATCAAGGACCGGCTGGCCCTCGAAGCCAGCCGCACCCTCGACGCCGTGCTGTTCGACAAGACCGGGACCCTCACCAAGGGCCAGCACGCCATCGTCGGAACCGTCGCAACCAGCCGAAGCGACGCGGCTGACGTGTTGCGCCTCGCTGCGTCGGTCGAAGCCGACAGCGAGCACCCCCTGGCCCGCGCCATCGTCACCGCCGCGAACACCAGCGACACGGCAGTTCCCACGGCCACCGACTTCCGATCGCTCACCGGTCGAGGCGTGCAGGCCACCGTCGAAGGACGCAACCTCGCCGTCGGCGGCCCGGCGCTGCTGCGCCAACGCAACCTCACCGAACCCGCCGACATCGCCGACCAGATCGCCAACTGGAAGGAACGAGGCGCAGCGATCCTCTATGTCCTCGACGGAAACGAGATCCTCGGTGCGCTCGCCCTCGAGGACGAGATCCGGCCCGAAGCCCGCCAGGCCATCGACGAGCTCCACGCCATCGGCCGCCAGGTCGTCATGATCACCGGAGACGCCCAGCAGGTCGCCGACGCCGTCGCAAGCGACCTCGGCGTCGACGAGGTCTTCGCCGAGGTCCTGCCCGAGGACAAGGCCAACAAGGTCGCCGAGCTCCAAGCCCGCGGTCTCAAGGTCGCCATGGTCGGCGACGGCGTCAACGACGCCCCAGCCCTCGCCCGAGCAGACGTCGGCATCGCCATCGGCGCCGGCACCGACGTCGCCATCGAATCAGCAGGGCTCATCCTCGCCAGCTCGGACCCACGAGGCGTCGTCTCGATCATCACCCTCGCCAAGGCCACCTACCGCAAGTCCCTCCAGAACCTCACCTGGGCGGCCGGCTACAACATCATCGCCATCCCCCTCGCCGCCGGCGCGCTGCAGTGGGTAGGAATCTCGATGCCCCCGGCCATGGGCGCCGTGTTGATGAGCGTCTCCACGATCGTCGTCGCCTTCAACGCCCAACTCCTGCGCCGAGTCGACCTGCGCACGCCGGAGGCCCGATGATGCACCCGCGGGTGCAGGGGCCCCGCTGCTGAGGACACCTGCTGCGTTGCCCGACGAGTCCGGTCCGGGCATCGGTGACCCTCGCCGGCTGTGATCGCCGCTGCGACCCTCAGCCCGGCTCGATGGCCTGCTTCCTCCCGCCGCCCTCGCCGGATGATCAGCTCCCGGCTCGGGTAGTGCGAACGAGCCCGTGCCTGCACCCTGGAGGAACCGATGTCCGGCTCACAAACCCCCGAAGAACCCACCACCGAGAGCCACGACCAGCCGGACGGCCGCACCAAGGACCGAACGAAATATGCGCGATTCGCAGCAATGATCGCCACGTCGACGGCGGTGATGTTCTGCCTGACCTACACCAACGTCTACGCATTCGATCACGTCCGGTGGAGCGAGGAGCGCGTCTACATGGCGCTGCTCATGGGCGGAGCGATGACGGTGATCATGTTGTCGTTCATGTGGGGGATGTACGAGAACCGCAAGGTCAACCTGGGCATCTTGGCCGGTGGGGTAGCGCTCATGGCGGTGGCACTGTTCCTATCCCGCAGCCAGCGCTTCGTGGACGACCGCGAATACATGAAGGGCATGGTCCCTCACCACTCGATCGCCATCTTGACCAGCGAACACGCCGACCTCGACGACCAACGGGTCTGCGAACTCGCCAACGGCATCATCAAAGCCCAGCGCGAAGAGATCGCCGAGATGGACTGGCTCATCAATGACATCGCCGCCAACGGCGAAGCCACCACAAAGGCCGAAGCCGACGAGCGACCCGTCCCCGAGTTCACCAGCGACAACGTGCGCGACGACTGCTGACGTGCTGGAAGCAACGAGCGAAGCCAGCCGCGAATTTCGCGTAGGGCAGTTGACCTGAGTGGGACCTCCTCCGCTAGCGGGTTTCGTGTCCACGACAGCGGGTAGCAACTGTCTCGTTGCCCCCACCTGAAAGCGCGAACCGATGCACGACATGCTCTCCGCACATCCCGACCCGGTCAAAGACCCCGCAGCGGTGGCCGCCGCGATCGAGGCCCTCAACGCCTGTGCAGCCCACTGCCGTTCCTGCGCGGACGCTTGCCTGGCCGAGGATTCGGTAGCAGACATGCGCGACTGCATCCGGCTCGATCTCGAGTGCGCCGACATCTGCGCCGCAACAGCGGCAGTCCTTGCCGGGTCGTCCGGCAGTCATGCCGCGAGAGTCGGCCTCATTGCGGTCTGCGTCGAGGTCTGCGACGCCTGCAGCAAAGAGTGCAGCAGCCACAGCGACCATCACGAGCACTGTGCCCTCTGCGCCGAAGCCTGCGCCCGATGCGCGGAGGCGTGCAGGTCGCTGCTCAGTTGACCCGCTCGAGGAGCGGCGACAGCGGGGCCGGTGAGGTCTCTCGTTCGCCGGTCCCGCACCGCCGCGCCAGCGCAATCGTCCGCACCGGACGTTGAATTGATGCTCCTCCTGTTGTCCGTGCGATCATGGCCGCTTCACCCACCAATGGTTGACGGTCCGCCTCGCGTCGACCCGCCCACGCGTTGCGATTGCCGTCGTAATGTTCGCTGGCTGGTGGGCTCACCGGCGATCCAACGCACACTTCATCATCACAACCCGCTATCCGTGACCGCTCTCGAAGGCGCGACGTCGACGGAGTCAACGCTGCCGGACCGTAGCGAGATCCTCGAGGCGGGTGAAGAGCCTGGTCAGGGTGCTGGCAATGAACAGCGTCACACCCAGAGCACGACGGCCAGGACGAAGAGCGGGTAGGAGGCGATGAGGATGCGGGCGGCGGTCTGATCGAGGTGCCCCGCCGCCCCGCAATGAGGACAGCGGCGAGGGCCAGGAGCAGAGGGCCCAAGGAAAGTAGGGAGTGCGAGCGTCGAGGAGCGATAGGGGCCGGGCCAGCGCCCCCGCTCCAAGGGTCATCGTGGCGTTGTAGGCGTAGGAGCCGATGACTGCGGCGACAACCGCTTCGCTCATGCCTCGACGACCGGTGGACCACGCGAGGACGACGAGTTCGAACGCGGTCGCGAACCCGACGATGGTGAGCCCGAGGACGGTCTGGGTCGACTCGACGCCCGAGATCTGCCGCACACCTTCGACGAGTGCCAGCGCGCCCACCGCCATAGCAGCGACGCCGGCGAGCAGGTAGCCGAGGTCGCGGCCGATCCGACTGCTCGCATCGCGTGCCTCGGCGAGCTCGCCGGTCTCGCCCAGCGATGGGGGGCTGCCGTTCGATCAACCAGATCGACGCCACGACGCCACGTAGGCGACCACCAAAACGGCGCCTTCGACACGGCTCACTGTGCCGTCCCAAGCCAGCGCAGCCGCCAGCGCGCCGGCCGGCAGGCCGGCCCAGGCGTAGCGGCGAACTCGAGGCGAGAACGGCAACGGCGCCAACAACGCGCCGACGCCGATCGCGACCAGACAGATCGCCCACATTCGCCCCGATCACATCGTCCAGAGCAATGGCGGGCGCTCCCCGAAGTGACGCGGTCACCGACGTGGCCAGTTCCTCGGGGCTCAGCCCCTGCCAGGAGCAGAGCCAAGGCGAACGAGCTGACACCGAGCCGCACCGATGCCGCCGCCAGATGCTCGGCGAACTGCTCGGCCCCCCACACGATCCAAGGCGACCCCGGCGCCCATCACCAGCAGCGATAGGACCGCGCTCGGGACTGCCGCGCGAGTCGGTGACATCTGATCTGTGGCGCCGAGAGGTGCCGCTGGAAGGATGTTCACCATGCCCAAGCCCTATCCCCGTGAGTTCCGCGAGGACGTGATCCGTGTGGCTC
>Ga0182736_1000512_pt1 | contig 57611 bp, 61 predicted proteins | sample eDN5th30CKraftBY_FD_128882 | JGI IMG/M metagenome (GOLD analysis project Ga0182736, IMG submission 128882) | Enriched backyard soil microbial communities from Emeryville, California, USA - eDNA 5th pass 30_C Kraft BY (version 2) (version 2) | ecosystem: Environmental > Terrestrial > Soil >... | reverse complement strand
GCGCAAGGCCAAGGCGCATGTCGTCGGCGTGTGCTGGCTGGTCGAGAACATGCCGGACGGCGGTGCGCAGCGTCCGGGCGATATCGTCACCACCATGTCCGGCCAGACGGTCGAGGTGCTCAACACCGATGCCGAAGGGCGGCTGGTCCTCTCCGATGCCGTCTGGTGGGCGCAGCAGACGTGGAAGCCCACGACGCTGATCGACCTCGCCACGCTGACCGGCGCGATGATCATTGCGCTTGGCCATGAGCATGGCGGGCTGTTCAGCAATGATGATGCTCTGGCCGACCAGCTTCTCGCTGCCGGGCTGGAGAGCGGCGACAAGCTGTGGCGCTTCCCCGTGGCGGAGTCCTACGACAAGCTGCTCGACAGCCCCATTGCGGACATGAAGAATATCGGCCCGCGCTTCGCCGGATCGATCACCGCCGCGCAGTTCATCAAGCGCTACATTCAGGATGGCGTCAAATGGGCGCATCTCGACATTGCCGGCATGGTCTGGGCCGACAAGCCCGGCGCCACCTGGGACAAGGGGGCCACCGGCTACGGCGTGCGCCTGCTCGACCAGCTGGTCCGCGACCATTATCAGGCGGCCTGACCGGCGCGGCATGACGGCGTTATCCTCCGCTCACGGCCACCTTGTGCTCCTGCGAAGGCAGGAGCCCAGGGCGGTTGAGGCCGCCAGCGTCTTCCCATATCGTTGGCGCTGACCATGCAGGTCGATTTCTACCAGCTCACTCGCGACCCGGCCGAGGCGGTGATCCCCGCCATCGCCCGCCGGGTGCTGGAGGGCGGGGGGAGGCTGCTGATCGTCTCCGCCGAGCGCGAGCAGCTGGACAGCATCTCCCGCGCGCTGTGGAGCGCCGGGCCGGAAACCTATCTCGCCAACGATCATGATGACGCGCCCGCGCCCGAGGCGCAGCCGATCCTGCTCTCCACCGCCTGCGCGCCCCTCAACACCGCCCGTCACATTGCCCTGGCCGATGGCCATTGGCGCGAGGAGGCGCTCAGCTTCGAGCGCGCCTTCTATTTCTTCGATGCCGCCACGATCGACGCGGCACGCGCGACATGGCGCGCACTCGCCAAGGCGGAGGATGTTACGCCCCGCTTCTGGCGGCAGGAGGGCGGGAAATGGCGGCAGGGTCCGTAGGCCGGGCCGATATCAGGAGCTTTCGCTGATTTCCCGGATCGGCGCCTGCTTGCGTCAGCTTGAACCGAACCGAATCGCACTCCAGCGCAGGCGGAGATTTTCATATCTCGCCGCCGCGGATAGCTTCAGATTAAGTCACACCGTGCTCCTGCGAAGGCAGGAGCCCAGGGCGCATGGGCAGTTCGCTACCGCCCTGGGCTCCTGCCTTCGCAGGAGTACTGACTCTACCTATGCAGGGAAGCCCAAGGCAAAATGAGCGATGCCCCGGCAACCACCCACGCCCCGCCTCACAAAATCTCCTTCACCCGCTCAGGCGGACGGCCAAGGCGGACGCCCTTTTCCGTCTCGATCAGCGGGCGCTCGATCAGGATCGGGTCGGCGACCATGGCGTCCAGTATCGCGTCGTCGCTGGCGTCCTTGAGCGCCTTGGCGCCATCCTCGCCCTTGCGCAGTCCCTCGCGCGGCGTGAGGCTGGCGCGGGCATAGAGCGCGGCCAGCCGCTCGCGGCTCGGGGGGGTCTTGAGATAGTCGACCACCTCGATCTCGATGCCGGGCGCTGCTTGCAGGATCGCCAGCGTCTCGCGCGATTTGGAGCAGCGCGGATTATGCCAGATGGTCGCTTTCATGGGGTCTCCTTACCGGGCGCCGGGAGCGCGCGCTGCATATAGACGATATCGAGCCAGCGGCCGAATTTGTAGCCCACATTTTCCATGCGCCCGGCATGGCGGAAGCCGAGCCGCGCATGGAGGGCGACCGAGGCCGGTTCGGCATCGCCGATGACGGCGAGCATCTGGGTGAAGCCGCTCGCGCCTGCTGCGTCCACCAGCGCGCCGAGCAACGCCGTGCCGATGCCATGCCCCAGCCGGTCGGCGCGGACATAGATGCTGTCTTCGCAACAATGGCGATAGGCGGGGCGCTCGCGAAACTGCGCGGCATAGGCGAAGCCCAGCAGGGCGCCGTCCGCCTCCACGACGAGGAACGGCCAGCCGCGCGCCCGCATCAGGTCGACCTTGCTGCGCCAATGATCGGCCGGCGGCGGTTCGGTGTCGAAGGTTGCGGTGCCGTTGCGGACGTGATGGGCGTAAAGGGCGGCGATCTGCGCCGCATCCTCCGGCCGCGCCGGCCTGATCGTCACTTCGCCTGCTGCCGCTCCAGCCATTGTTCCAGCCATTTGATCGAATAATCGCCATTCTGCACGTCCGGGTCGGCGATCAGCTTCTGGTGGAGCGGGATCGTGGTTTTCATCCCCTCGATCACATATTCCTCCAGCGCTCGCTTGAGCCGCATCAGGCAGCCCTCGCGCGTGCGGCCATAGACGATCAGCTTGCCGATCATGCTGTCATAATAAGGCGGCACCTGATAGCCCTGATAGAGCGCGCTATCGACGCGGACATGCATGCCGCCGGGCACATGATACATGCTGACCTTGCCGGGCGAGGGCATGAACGTCTCGGGGTCTTCCGCGTTGATGCGGCACTCGATGGCGTGGCCGGAAAAGACGAGGTCCTCCTGCGAGACGGAGAGCGGCAGCCCTTCCGCGATGCGAATCTGCTCGCGCACCAGATCGAAGCCGGTAATCAGCTCCGTCACCGGATGCTCCACCTGGATGCGGGTGTTCATCTCGATGAAGTAGAATTCGCCATCTTCGTAGAGAAACTCGATGGTGCCAGCACCGCGATAGCCCATGTCGGCCATCGCCTTGGAGACGATCGCCCCCATCCGCTCGCGCTCGGCCGAGGAGATGACGGGGGAGGGGGCTTCCTCCAGCACCTTCTGGTGGCGGCGCTGCAAGGAGCAGTCGCGCTCGCCCAGATGGATGGCATTGCCATTGCCGTCGCCGAAGATCTGGAACTCGATATGGCGCGGATTGCCGAGATATTTCTCCATATAGACGGTGTCGTCGCCGAACGCGGCCTTGGCCTCGCTGCGTGCCTGCGACATCAGGCTCTCGAACTCGTCCTCGGTCTGCACCACCTTCATGCCGCGCCCGCCACCGCCGGAGGCGGCCTTGATGAGCACCGGATAGCCGATTTCGGCCGCGCGGGCCTTGGCGGCGGCCACATCCTCGATGGCGCCTTCCGTGCCCGGCACCAGCGGCAGGCCGAGCGCGCCGGCGGTGCGCTTGGCCTCCACCTTGTCGCCCATGATGCGGATATGCTCGGGCTTGGGGCCGACGAACAGGAAGCCGTGCGCCTCGACAATCTCGGCGAATTGCGCATTCTCGCTGAGGAAGCCGTAGCCGGGGTGGATCGCGTCCGCGCCGGAAATCTCGGCGGCGGAGATGATCGCGGGGATGTTGAGATAGCTGTCCTTCGCGGCCGGCGGGCCGATGCAGATCGCCTCGTCGGCAAGGCGCACATGCATCGCCTCGGCATCGGCGGTGCTGTGCACGGCGACGGTCTTGATGCCCATTTCATGGCAGGCGCGGTGGATGCGCAGGGCGATTTCGCCGCGATTGGCGATCAGCAGCTTCTCGATGCTCATGGCGTGCGGCCCCTCAGCCGATCACGATCAGCGGCTGGTCATATTCGACCGGCTGGCCATTCTCGACCAGCAGCGCCTTGACCGTGCCCGCGGCGGGTGCGGTGATCGGGTTCATCACCTTCATCGCCTCGACGATGAGCAGCGTCTGCCCCACCTTCACCGTGTCGCCGATCTTGACGAAGGCGGGCGCGTCAGGCTCAGGCGTGAGGTAACAGGTGCCCACCATCGGCGACTTGATCGCCCCGGCGCTGTCCGGCGCGCTGGGAGCGGCGGCTTCCACCGGCGCCGCCGCAGCGGCCACGGGAGCCGGCGCGGGCGCCGCGACCGGCGCGGCATAGCTGGCGGCCTGCACCGTCTGGGTGCGCGCCACGCGGATCTTGCGGTCGCCGTCCTCCACCTCGATCTCGGTGAGGTTGGTCGCGTCGAGCATCTCGGCAAGCTCGCGCACGAGTTTGACGTCCACCTTCATCGCGCCTGCGCTATCGGTCTTGTCGGCCATTATTCGTCCCTTGAATTATCTTTGTTCTGGTTCATGCGATTGGCGCTCGGCCTATTGCCGTTCGCCGGAGAACGCAACAGCTTCCCCGGCGCATCCGCGATTGCCGCGCCTCAATCCATCTCCAGCGCGGCTTCCAGCGCCAGCATGTAGCCGAGCGTGCCGAAGCCGGCGATGGAGCCGCGCGCGGCCATGCCGACATAGCTGTGGTGGCGGAAGCTTTCGCGCGCCGCCGGGTTGGAGATATGCACCTCGATCACCGGCACGGTGATAGCCTTGATCGCGTCATGCAGCGCGAGCGAGGTGTGGGTGTAGGCGCCCGCGTTGAGGATGGCCGCCAGCGCGCTCTCGCCATTCGCCTCGTGCAGCCAGTCGATCAGATGCCCTTCATGGTTGGACTGGCGGAAGTCGATCTCCACATTGGCGCGGCGCGCCTCGTCCTCCATGCGCTCGGCAATGTCGTCCAGCGTTTCGAAGCCGTAAATCTCCGGCTCGCGCGTGCCGAGCAGGTTGAGATTGGGGCCATTGAGCACGAAGATTTTCCTGGGAGCCGCCATCGGCCGTCCGTCCTTTCGGTTGCGAGGCTTGGTGCCATCCCTATATGGCGGGCGGGACGGCTCTCAAAGCGAAAGGTGCAGGCAGGCGATGAGCGTGGACGGGACGATTGGCATCCATGTGAATGGCGAGCATCGCCGCGTGCGCGCGGGCCTCACCATTGCCGATCTCGCCAATGAGCTGGGACTGGCGCCCGAAAAGGTCGCCGTTGAGCGCAATCTGGAGGTGGTGCCGCGCGTCAGGCTCGCCAGCGTGACGGTCGAGGATGGCGATCAGCTGGAGATCGTCCATTTCGTCGGCGGCGGTGACGGGGCCGGTTCGCTGGCGGACGATAGCTGGAGCGTGGCGGGGCGGACGTTCCGCTCGCGCCTGATCGTCGGCACCGGGAAATACAAGGATTACGCCCAGAATGCGGCGGCTGTGGAGGCCTCCGGCGCGGAGATGGTGACGGTGGCCGTGCGCCGGGTGAACGTGACCGATCCCAAGGCACCGATGCTGACCGACTTCATCGACCCGAAGAAGATCACCTATCTGCCTAACACGGCCGGCTGCTTCACCGCCGAGGATGCGATCCGCACGCTGCGCCTGGCGCGCGAGGCGGGTGGCTGGGATCTAGTCAAGCTGGAGGTGCTGGGCGAAGCGCGCACCCTCTATCCCGACATGGTGGAGACGATCCGCGCGACGGAGATTCTCGCGAAGGAGGGTTTCAAGCCGATGGTCTATTGCGTGGACGATCCCATCGGCGCCAAGCGGCTGGAGGATGCCGGCGCGGTGGCGATCATGCCGCTGGGCGCGCCGATCGGCTCGGGGCTGGGCATCCAGAACCGCGTGACGATCCGCCTGATCGTGGAAGGCACCAGGCTGCCGGTGATCGTGGATGCGGGCGTCGGCACGGCTTCGGATGCCGCCATCGCCATGGAATTGGGCAGCACCGGCGTGCTGATGAACACCGCCATCGCCGAGGCGAAAGACCCGGTGCTGATGGCCGCGGCTATGCGGGCCGCGGTCGAGGGCGGGCGGATGGCCTATCGCGCCGGGCGCATGGGGCGCCGCATGTATGCCGATCCGTCCAGTCCGCTCGCCGGGTTGATCTGATCCATCGGCTCGGTTCGCCGCACCGCCCGGAACAGCTCGCAGCATCGTTCGTTCTTTCCTCAGGAGCGGCCAGCATGTGGCCGTCGTAGATGGAGAGAAACATGGGTGAATTGACCGACAAGGCCAAAGGCATCGCCAACGAAGCAGCCGGCAAGTTCAAGCAGGTGCAGGGCGACGCGACCGATAATCCCGACAAGAAGGCCGAAGGACTTGGGCAGGAGCTGAAAGGCAAGGCCCAGAAGGTCAAGGGCGCCATCAAGGGCGCGCTCGGCGACAAGATCTGATCTCTGGTGCTGACCAGGATGAGCAGGCCGCCCGGTTCCAGCCGGGCGGCCTGAGTCGTATTCCCGGGAGCAGCGCGAGGCACGCCTGCGATGATGGCCTGCGCACCGGATGCCCTCATTTCCTGCCGTTTTCGGCAAGGTTGCAGGTTTGACGCAAAGGCGGGCGCGCCCTATTGCCGGCTCCATCATTGCTCATCCGCGCAGGGAGTCGTTCATGAAGAAACTCTATCCCGATGCCAGTGCCGCGCTCGACGGCCTGCTGTTTGACGGCATGACCATCTGTTGCGGCGGCTTCGGGCTATGCGGCATCCCGGAGCGGCTGATCGACGCGATCCGCGACTCCGGCGTGAAGGACCTCACCGTCGCCTCCAACAATGCCGGCATCGACAATGAAGGGCTGGGCAAGCTGCTGCGCACGCGGCAGATCAGGAAGATGATCTCCTCCTATGTCGGTGAGAACAAGGAGTTCGAGCGGCAATATCTGGCCGGCGAGCTGGAGGTCGAGTTCTGCCCGCAGGGCACGCTGGCCGAGCGCTGCCGGGCCGGCGGCGCGGGCATTCCCGGTTTCTACACCAAGACCGGCGTGGGCACGCTGGTCGCCGAGGGCAAGGAAACCAAGAATTTCGACGGGCAGGACTATGTTCTGGAGCGCGGCATCGTCGCCGACGTCTCGATCATCAAGGGCTGGAAGGCGGATGAGAGCGGTAACCTCATCTTCCGCAAGACCGCGCGCAACTTCAATCATCCGATGGCGACCGCCGGCAAGGTCTGCGTGGCCGAGGTGGAGGAAGTGGTGCCGACAGGCAGCCTCGACCCCGATTCGATCCATCTGCCGGGCATCTATGTCAACCGCCTGATCCTCGGCGCGCCCTATGACAAGAAGATCGAGTTCCGCACAGTTCGTCAGAGGGAGGCCGCATAATGCCCTGGAATCGCGATGAAATGGCCGCCCGCGCGGCGCGTGAGCTGCAGGACGGATTCTACGTCAATCTCGGCATTGGCATTCCCACGCTGGTGGCCAACCATGTGCCGACCGGCGTGGAGGTGACGCTGCAATCCGAGAATGGCCTGCTCGGCATCGGCCCCTTCCCCTATGAGGGCGAGGAAGATGCGGATCTCATCAACGCCGGCAAGCAGACGGTGAGCGAGGCTCCCAACTCGGCCTATTTCTCCAGCGCGGACAGCTTCGCGATGATCCGCGGCGGCCATATCGACCTGGCCGTGCTCGGCGCCATGGAAGTCAGCGAGGCGGGTGATATCGCCAACTGGATGATCCCCGGCAAGATGATCAAGGGCATGGGCGGCGCCATGGATCTGGTGGCCGGCGTCAAGAAGATCATCGTGGTGATGGAGCATGTCTCCAAGAATGGCGACTCCAAGTTCATTCCCGCCTGCACGCTGCCGCTGACCGGCAAGAATGTGGTCGACATGATCGTTACCGATCTGTGCGTGTTCCAGCGCGCCGATCACCAGTCGCCCTTCCGTCTCGTGGAGCTGGCGCCCGGCGTGACGGCGGAGGAAGTGGCCGCCAAGACGACCGCAAAATATGAGGTGGCGCTGGCGACGGCCTAAGAGCCAACGCCAGCACCCAAGCACCTCCTGCTCCTGCGAAAGCAGGAGCAGGGCCGGTCGAGGTGCGCGGGTGGGTGTTAGGTCCGCTCGTGCAGGCCGCCGTCGTTCATAGCCATCCTCAAGACAGCCGAGCGCGACGAATCGAGCCAGCAAGCCCTGCCACGACTGGTTCGTCCGCAACCGCCGCCGCCCACACTCTCCATGACTCCCCTCCATTTTCCGTTGGCCTTTGCGCGGACCTCGGGCAACAAGGCGGCAAAACCATCAGGGGAGGGGCATGGCGTTCAATCTCATCAAGGAGCGTCCGCGGCTGGCGCTCGTGTTGCTGACGTCCATCGGCGTGATCGGCTTTGTCGACCGGATCATCATCAAGCTGACGCTATTGTCTGCTGCCGTGCTTCTCGTGACCGGCTGTGCATCCTCCCAATATATGGGCCTCTCTCTCATTCCCGGTGAAGCGCCGACGGACCTCCAGAACCTTGCCGCACGCGCCCATGCTGGCGACAAGCAGGCGCAACTCGATCTGGGCATCTTGTTTGAAGAGGGGCGCGGTGTGCCTCGTGATCGCAGGAAGGCGATCCGGCTCTACGAACAGGCAGCGGCCGATAGCGGCGGAACGACATGGGTCTATTCGCCGCCGGTGGGGAAGGAGGCGAGCGGGAGAGCCGTTCCGATCCGCGGTCAGCCAAAATCAGCGGGACTTGTTGAAGCAAGGCACCGATTAGATTTCATGAAATAGAAATCAATTTCTACGGGGGCGTGAGTAATTTTATATGATGTTTCTATCCGTTGTCACAAGAAAAGCATCCCTATGCGTGTTTTTCATTCTGTGCCTGTCATGGATATCCGCCTGCGCAGCCCAGGATCCCGCAGCAGAGAAGCAGGCACAATATATCACCCATGAATTTGAACGCTATGCGTTCAGCGAGCATTTCCCGAAAGTGATTTACAGGCGGGCACCTTATACCTTTCTCGGACAGCCTGGAACTCTGGACCGTAATGTCTACAAAATGTCATCAATGGCATGAATGTTTCTACCAGAATGACGCTTATAGCGACATATGAATGGGCTCCGTCGTGCGGAGGGGGGCATAGTATCGATGAACTGGAGAAAATATCTAAACAATTTAGATATGGAAGTACATCTTTTGTTTTACAAAGGGGGCTTGAGCCTGGGACCGTTCAGCGAACGAACGGATATTATGGGCATTGGACACTGAATTCATCGAATTTTCAAGATGAGAAAAAATATCTGGATCGTATCGGGGCGACGAGAGATGATTACGCGCTCCTCCCGATAACCGTGACGTGCGACGTAGCGGAGCAGAAAGCCGGCATTCAGGCGCATATGAGCGAGGGCAAGCCGGACCGCTATCTGGTGAGTGAGGATGGAGCCTGCTTCGTCTCGTTCAAGTTCGATCCGGCTGATCCTTATGCGATCCGGGGTGGGGAAGTCCGGGTGCTGTCCCACAAGGAGGGCAAGCTCACCGCCGACGATCCCAAGGCGCTGGCGTGCATCGTGCGCGGGCTCGCCATGCACAAAGGGGCGATGGGCGCCTGGGATATTCCCGATGCCGAATTGCTTGGGCCGCATCCCGAGGAGATCGTGGTCGCCATGGGCAACCGGGTGGAGATCGCCTCGGTCGGCTACGATGTGTTGATGTACGCCCCCTTTGGCCCGGGGATGTCGCGCGAGGCAGCCCTGCGCGCCTTACCCGAGGTGCGAAATCCGCTCAGCTGTACCCTGCAGCCAGGTGCCGAGGCTGCCTATGGGCGCCCCTTCTTTCAGGATTATAAGCGGCGGGAGTGCTAAGCCATGGGTGAGGCGAGCGGAACGCTGAACTACGGCCAGCTCACGGAGTGCGGTGTTGATCCGTTGACGTTGCACCGCGAAGAGCAGGCGGTGCGAGCGTAACTGGAGCGCGCGGAGCGTTTCTCCAGCGTTGTCTCGTCTTCCGCCTCCATCGTCGGCATGCGCCAGCCCCGATGGCGGCATGGATGCGAGCGCTGCCCCTCCCTCCATTTTCCGTTGGCCTTTGCGCGGGCCTCGGGCAACAAGGCGGCAAAACCATCAGGGGAGGGGCATGGCGTTCAATCTCATCAAGGAGCGTCCGCGGCTGGCGCTCGTGTTGCTGACGTCCATCGGCGTGATCGGCTTTGTCGATCGCATCATCATGAACGTGCTGGTGGAGCCGCTAAAGGTCGAATTTTCCCTCAGCGATACGCAGATCGGCATCGTCAACGGCCTGGCCTTCGCCGTCCTCAACGTCGGGCTGGGCCTGTTCGTCGCGCGGTTGGCCGAGCGCAAGCGGCGGCTGACCCTCATTTCCATCGGCACCGTGCTCTGGTCGATCGCGACGGCCGCCTGCGGGCTGGCCGGCAATTTCGTGCAACTGCTGCTGGCGCGGATCGGCGTGGGCGTGGGCGAGGCCGTCGGGCTGCCCTCCACTTATTCGGTCGTTTCCGATTATTTCCCACCGGAGAAGCGGGCCACGACCATGTCCGCACTCAATCTGGCGCCGCCCATCGGCGCGTTCCTCGGGGCGAGCGGCGGTGCGCTGGTGGCGCAGATTTACGGCTGGCGGGCGGCGCTGCTGGTGGCGGCTGTGCCGGGCATCGTGCTGGCGATCCTGCTGACCCTCTTCGTTGCCGAGCCGACGCGCGGGCGCCACGATGCGCAGAGCGACAGCGCGACGGTCCCGTCGCTCGGCATGGTGCTCGGCCGCTATGTCAGCTGGCCGACGATGCGGCATATGCTGGCGGGATCGACCATCGCCAGCATGGTCGGCTTCGGCCTCAATGCCTTTCTCGCCGCCTATCTCATCCGCCGCTTCGGCTTTTCGCTGGTCGAGGCGGGGCTTGTGGCGGGGCTGGTGGCCAGCCTGCCCTCCTCGCTCAGCATATTGGGCGCGGGCTGGCTGTCGGATCGGATGGCGGCGCGCGGCAACCGGCGCGGCTATGCGCTGATGCCAGCGGTCGGCCTGCTCGTCTCCGCGCCGCTCTATGCCTATGCGATCACGCGCGACCAGCCGGCGCTGCTGATCGCGCTGGTCGGCCTGTGCGGCCTGTTTCAATATACCTATCTCGGGCCGACGCAGGGCACCTTCCAGAACATGCTCAGCGCGCGGATGCGGGCGACGGGGACGGCGTTCACCTCGATGATCTACACGCTGGTCGGCGGCGGTTTCGGCCCGCTGCTGCTCGGCCTGGTGAGTGACAGCTATGCGGCAAACGGTATCGAGCCGGGGCTGGCGCTCGGTCTCGCCATGGCAAGCCTGTGTGCCTTCTATCTGTGGGCCGCTTTTCATTACTGGCGCGCCTCGCACAGTATTGAAGCGGATTACCGGCGCCCAATATAAGGCTTTAACCTTGCGCCCCACGGCGCTAGGGGCGACCTGTTATGAGCAAAGCCCGCACACTCTACGAAAAGATCTGGGACGCGCACGTCGTCGAGAAGCGCGATGACGGCACCTGTCTCATCTACATCGACCGCCATCTGGTGCATGAAGTCACCAGCCCGCAGGCGTTCGAGGGCCTTCGCCTCGCCGGGCGCAAGGTCCGCCGGCCGGATCTGACGCTGGCGGTGCCGGATCATAACGTGCCGACCACCCCGCGTATCGACGCACAGGGGCATCGCATCCCCATCGCCAACCCGCAGAGCGCGCAGCAGCTCGCCGCGCTGGAGCGCAACGCACCCGAGTTCGGCATCAAATATTTCGATGCGGTCGCGGCCGAGCAGGGCATCGTCCACGTCGTCGGGCCGGAGCAGGGCTTCACCCTGCCGGGCACGACCCTGGTGTGCGGGGATAGCCATACGGCGGCCCACGGCGCGCTCGGCGCGCTGGCCTTCGGCATCGGCACCAGCGAGGTGGAGCATGTGCTGGCGACGCAGACGCTGCTGCTCAAGCCCTCCCGCACGTTCGCCATCGAGGTGGAGGGGGCGCTCGGCTATGGCGTCACCGCCAAGGACGTGGTGCTGGCGATCATCGGCCGCACCGGCACGGCGGGCGGCACCGGCCATGTCATCGAATATCGCGGCTCGACCTTCCGGGATATGAGCATCGAGGGCCGGTTGACCGTCGCCAACATGGCGATTGAGGGCGGCGCGCGTTCCGGCCTCTTCGCGCCGGACGAGAAGACCTTCGCCTACATCAAGGGTCGGCCCATGGCGCCGCAGGGCGCGGATTGGGAGGCGGCGCTCGCCTGGTGGAAGACGCTGGTGACGGACGAGGGCGCGCGGTTCGACAAGAGCCTGCGTCTGGACGCGACCGACATCGCGCCCAACGTCACCTGGGGCACCAGCCCGGAGGATGTGGTGCCGATCACCGGCGCCGTGCCCGATCCAGAGAGTTTCGAAGATCCCTCCAAGCGTGCCGCTGCCGCCAAGTCGCTCGATTATATGGGGCTGAGCGCCGGTCAGCGCATGGAGGATGTGAGCGTCGAGCATATCTTCATCGGCAGTTGCACCAACAGCCGCATCGAGGATCTGCGCGCCGCCGCCGCGGTGCTCAAGGGGCATCATGTGGCCGACCGCATCAAGCAGGCGTTGGTCGTGCCCGGCTCGGGGCTGGTCAAGCGCCAGGCCGAGGCGGAAGGGCTGGACCGCATCTTCATCGAGGCCGGTTTCGAGTGGCGCGAGCCGGGCTGCTCCATGTGCCTGGGCATGAACCCGGACCGCGTGCCGAGCGGCGAGCGCTGCGCCTCGACCAGCAACCGCAACTTCATGGGCCGGCAGGGGCCGGGCGCGCGCACCCACCTCGTCTCGCCCGTCATGGCGGCGGCCGCTGCGATCAGGGGTCGACTTGCGGACGTTCGCGACCTAATGGGGAATGAACGGGCATAAAGAAGGGGCGCATGAAGAAAATCTTCTGGATTCTGGTGCTTGGCGCAATCGGAAGTGCCGCCATGGCCGTCGGGCTTGGGCAGGCGCAGGACCACCAGGCAGCACCCACCAGCCGCTGACGCCCCGCACGGGCGCGGATAGCTGGCAGCATGTGAGGGAGCGGGCGAGGGCGAGCCATGCCTGCGCCGTGTCCGGGAGCTTGACCCGCTCGGAAGGCTTATCCGGTATTTTCAGAGCCTTGGCGGATTCACACGCCTTCGCCCACATCATGCAAAGTGACGGTCGATCGAACCAGACTGCTGTAACCGTGCTCCTGCGAAGGCAGGAGCCTGGGGCGCACCAGCGCTCCATCGCCTCGTGGGTCACCCAAACAGCGTCGATCAAAGCGAAAGGAAGACGGAGACGGCTCACCCCCGTTCGTCACGCTCCCCACACACCCGCTCCGCAATCCTCTGCTCCGGGCCAGCACGGCACTAGGCATATCGCCCTCCTCCCGCTAGAGAGAGGGCCTCCAACGGCCGCGACCGGGGCGGCCTCCAGACAGATCAGCAGGTCCCATGCCGACGCCGCTTACCATCACGACCGCCATCAATTATCCCAACGGACGCCCGCATATCGGCCACGCCTATGAGGCGATCGCCACGGACGCCTTTGCGCGGGCGGCGCGGATGATGGGGCGGGATGTCTATTTCCAGACCGGCACGGACGAGCACGGCCTCAAGGTGGCGCAGGCCTCGCGTGCGCGCGGCATCGAGCCGCAGCAGTTCGTCGATGAACTATCATCTTATTTCAAGGCGATGGATGATAGGCTGAATATTTCATATGATCGCTTCATCCGCACCAGCGAGCCGCATCATCACCGCGCCAGCCAGGCGATCTGGGAGGCGATGGCCGCCAATGGCGATCTCTATCTGGATCGCTACGAGGGTTGGTATTCGGTCCGCGACGAAGCTTATTATGACGAGAGCGAGCTTGCTCCCGGCGAGGACGGGCAGAAGCTTTCCCCGCAGGGCACGCCGGTCGAGTGGACGGTGGAGGAAAGCTGGTTCTTCCGCCTGTCCGCCTATCAGGATCGGCTGTTGGCGCTCTATGCCGCGCAGCCGGATTTCATCCAGCCCGAGAGCCGCCGCAACGAGATATTGCGCTTTGTCGAGGGTGGCCTGCGTGACCTGTCCATCTCGCGCACCAGCTTCGATTGGGGCGTGAAGGTGCCCGGCTCGCCCGAGCATGTCATGTATGTCTGGGTCGATGCGCTGACCAATTATCTCACCGGCTGCGGCTACCCGGACGATACGGCGCGCATGGGGCATTATTGGGCCGAGGGGGGCGATATCGTCCACATCATCGGCAAGGATATCGTGCGTTTCCACTCCGTCTATTGGCCGGCCTTCCTGATGAGCGCGAAGCTGCCGCTGCCGCGCACCGTGTTCGGCCATGGCTTCCTGCTCAATCGCGGGGAGAAGATGTCCAAGTCGCTCGGCAATGTCGTCGATCCGATGGTGCTGGCAGAGACGTTCGGGGCGGACCCGCTGCGTTATTTCCTGCTGGCGGAGGTCAGTTTCGGAAATGATGGCAGCTATAGCGCGGAAGCTATTGTTCAGAAAACCAATAGTGACCTTGGCAATGCTTTCGGAAACCTCGCCCAGCGCACCTTGAGCTTCATCGCCAAGAATCTGGATGGTCGCCTTCCTGCGCCCGCGCTGTCGCCGGAGGATGAGGCGCTGCTCGCCGCCGTGCGTGCAGCGGCGCAGACCGAAATGCCCCGCGCCTTCGAAGCCTTCGCGCCGTCCGATGCCATCCAGGCATGGCTGCACGCCTGCTTCGCCTGCAATGCCTATATCGACGCGCAGGCGCCCTGGGCGTTGCGCAAGACTGATCCGGCGCGGATGGAGGCGGTGCTGGCGACGCTCTATGTGGCGATCGGCGAACTGGCCATCGCGATCATGCCGGTCATTCCGGCGAGCGCCACGGCCCTGCTCGATCAGATGGGCGTGCCTGCCTCGGCGCGCGGCTATGCGGCGCTGGCCAGCGACTGGTATGGTCCGCTGAGGTCTAGCGGTTTCACCATGACGCCGCCCAAGCCCTTGTTTCCGCGCCTTGAATTGCCGGCGGAGGCAGCCTGATGCTGGTCGATAGCCACTGCCATCTCAATTATGAGGGGTTGGCGGAGCATCAGCCCGCCGTCCTCGCCCGCGCCCGCGCTGCCGGTGTCGGCACCATGCTCAACATCTCCACCCGCGAGCGCGAGTGGGATGCGATCATCGGCGTGGCCGAGCGCGAGGCAGATGTATGGGCCAGTGTCGGCATCCACCCGCATGAGGCGGACGAGCATGTCCATGTCGATACGGCCCGGCTGGTCGCGGCCGCGCAGCATCCGCGTGTCGTCGGCATCGGCGAAACCGGCCTCGATTATTATTACGATCATAGCGACCGCGCCCAGCAGCAACGCGGTTTCCGCGCCCATATCGCCGCCGCGCGCGAAACCGGGTTGCCGCTCATCGTCCACACGCGAGAGGCGGAGGCGGATACCGCCGCCATCCTGCGCGACGAGATGGGGCAGGGCGCCTTCACCGGCGTCATCCATTGCTTCACCGCCAGCGATTCCTTTGCGGACATCGCGCTGGACCTCGGCTTCTACATCAGCATTTCCGGCATCGTGACCTTCAAGAGTGCCAAGGCGCTACAGGAGACGGCGAGCCGCCTGCCGCTGGAGAAGCTGCTGATCGAGACGGACTCGCCGTTCCTCGCCCCGGTGCCGCATCGGGGCAAGCCGTGCGAGCCGGCCTTCGTCGCCGATACCGCCCGCTTCCTGGCCGATCTGCGCGGGGAGGAACTGGCGGCGCTGGCGGCGGCCACCAGCCGCAATTTCTTCACCTTGTTCAGCAAGGCCCGCCCGGTCGCGGCGTGACGTCATGAGCCTCAAGCTGACGATCCTGGGATGCGGCACATCGTCCGGCGTGCCGCGCATCGGCGGCGATTGGGGCACATGCGATCCCGCCGATCCGCGCAATCGCCGCACCCGCGTCTCCATCCTGGTCGAGAGCGCGACCACGCGCATCCTGGTCGATACCTCGCCGGATATGCGCGCGCAGCTGCTCGCCGTCGGCGTCATCCACCTCGATGCCGTGCTGTGGACGCATGATCATGCCGATCATACCCACGGCATAGATGATCTGCGGCAGATCATGCACCATCGCGGTTCGCCAGTGCCCGGCTATGGCCACCGCGCGACGATGGCGCGCCTCAAGGGGCGGTTCGATTATGTCTTCGCCGGCGGGAAGGGCTATCGCCCCACCGTGGCGGCGCATGACCTACCGGAGGGACCGCTGATGATCGGCGATATCGCCGTGCGCGCCGTGGATCAGCCCCATGGGGAGATTCATTCCAGTGGCTTCCGCTTCGATCTCGATGGGAAGTCCGTGGCCTATGCCACTGATTGCCATGTCGTAACACCGGAGATGATCGCGCTCTATCGGGGCGTCGATTGCCTCGTCATTGATACGCTGCGCCGCAAGCCGCACCCCACGCACCTTCATCTCGATCAGGCGCTGGAGGCGATTGCCGCCATCGCCCCGGCACGGGCCATCCTCACCCATATGGATTGGAGCATGGATTACGCCACATTGGCCGCCACGCTTCCCGCGGGCGTCGCGCCGGGCTACGATGGGCAGGTGGTCCGGCTGTAGAATGGCCGGCTCTGTTGAAGCGGAGGACGCATCCTGCTCGATATCGCCGGAAACACGCTCTGGATCGTCATGGCGCTGGTGCTGGTCGGCAGCAGCCTCGCCCTGCGCCGTCTGCCGCGTGGGCGATTGATGGGGCTGGTCCTGATGTGGATCGGGATTTTCGCCGTCGCCTGGCTGGCCATACGACTCGCGACCGGGCAGGGTTGAGCGCTCCGCCTCTCGAAATACTCGCCCGACTCAGCGTAAGGCGCCCGCCGTTCGCATCCGCTCAACCCGGTTTCGCTCTCGGCCAAGCCAGCCAATCGCTCGCTTCCTAAGCTTCGTCGTCAGGGAGAGGAAAGCCGATGGCGGATCTGGAGTTCGATTATGTCGTGGTCGGCGCCGGCTCGTCCGGCGCGGCGCTGGCGGCGCGGCTGAGCGAGCGTGAGGTTGTCACCGTGGCGGTGCTGGAGGCGGGCGGCCATGATAGCCATCCCTTCATCCACATTCCCGCCGGGGTCGCGGCGGCGATCGGGACAAAGTCGATCAACTGGCGGTTCGAGACGGTGCCGCAGCCGGGCATGGCGGGGCGGCGCATCGGCGTGCCGCGCGGCAAGGTGGTCGGCGGCTCCGGACAGATCAATGGCATGGTCTATTTTCGGGGCCACCCCACCGATTTCGATGCATGGGCGGATATGGGCGCGGCGGGCTGGAGCTACCGGGAGGTGCTGCCCTATTTCACCCGCAACGAGCATAATGAGGATTATCCCGCCTCCGTCTTTCACGGCAAGGATGGGCCGGTCAACGTCAAGCTGATCCGCAACCCCAACCAGCTCAACTATGATTACATGGATGCGCTGGCCTCCCTGCAATTCCCCCGCTGTGACGATTTCAACGGCCCCAATTCGGAAGGTTACGGCTTCCGTCAGGGTCTGATCCGCGATGGGCGGCGCGAATCCACCGCGCGCTCGATGCTCCACCCGGCCGAGAAACGCCGCAACCTTACCGTGCTCACGCAGGCGCAGGCGGCGCGGATCAATCTGGAGGGCAAGCGCGCCACCGGCGTCACGCTGACGGATGGCCGGGTGATCGCCGCACGGGCCGAGGTGGTGCTGTGCGCCGGCACGGTGCAGTCGCCGCAGTTGCTGATGGCATCGGGCATCGGCCCGGCTGCGCATCTGCGCGAACTGGGTATCGACGTGCTGCACGATCTCCCCGGCGTGGGCGGCAATTATCACGATCATGTCGCCTGCCCGGTGCATATGGAGACGGATGTCGCCACCTCCTATGGCCTCAGCCTCAAGGCCTTGCCGCGCGGCCTGTGGAACGTGCTGCAATATCTCTACAACCGTACCGGGCCGCTCGCCGGCAATGTGTTCGAGTCGGTCGCGTTCCTGCGCACCGATTCCGCGCTCACCAAGCCGGATGTGCAGTTCGTCTTCCAGCCCGCCAAGCGCCTGACGACGAAGCTGCCGCTGCCCGTCGGCCATGGCTATGCGATCAGCCCGGTCGCGCTTTATCCCAAGAGCCGGGGCACGCTGCGCCTCGCCTCGGCGGACGTGCGAGAGGCGCCGCTGATCGATCCGCGCTTGCTCTGCGTGGATGAGGATATCGAGCCGCTGGTGCGCGCGGTGAAGATCGCGCGCCGGGCCTTCGCCGCGCCGTCCTTCGCGAAATATAGCGGCGTGGAGGTGGCGCCTGGGCCGGATGTGCAGAGCGATGAGGAGATCAAGGCCTTCATCCGCCAGAACGGCTATACCGTCCACCACCCGTGCGGCACCTGCAAGATGGGCGTGGACAAGGAGGCGGTGGTCGATCCCGATCTCAAGGTGCATGGCATTGCGGGCCTGCGCGTGGCCGACGCCTCGGTGTTCCCGCTGCTGGTCGGCGGCAACACCAATGCGCCGGCGGTGATGGTCGGCGAGCGCGGGGCGGACAAGCTGCTCGGCAAGGCGCCGCTGCCGCCGGCCGATCTGCCGCCCGAATCGCCCGCGCGCAAAGCATGATGCGAACACAAAAAATCCCCTGAGGAGAGGCCCATGGCGAAGGAACATGTCAGGAGCTGGCAAATCGGCGACGTCACTGTCAGCCGGCTTGTCGAGGTTTGGAAATTCTCCGATCACATCAACATGACCATCGCCGATGCGACGCCGGAGGAGGTGATCGCGATGCGCTGGCTCCACCCGCATTACGCCACGCCGCAGGGCGAGCAGGTCATGAACTTCCAGGGCTTCGTCGTGCAGACGCCGACGCTCACCGTGATGCTCGATACCTGCATCGGCAACGGCCGCGACCGCGCCTTCGATGTGTTCACCAATCTCGATACCAGCTTCATGGCGGACCTGGGGTCGCTCGGCCTCAAGCCGGAGGATATCGACGTGGTGCTCTGCACCCATCTCCACTTCGATCATGTCGGCTGGAACACTTATTGGGACGGCGCGCAATGGGCGCCGACCTTCCCCAATGCGCGCTACCTGTTCGGCCGCAAGGAGTTTGACGCCTGGGCCGAGATGCGCACGCATGAGGATCATGGCCTGCACGACGTGCGCCATTTCACCGACTCGGTGGACCCGATCATGGAGCGCGGCCTTGCTGACCTGATCGAGACCGATCACCGGATCAGCGAGGAATTGTGGGTGGAGCCGAGCCACGGCCACACGCCGGGCCATATCCATCTCTGCATCGAATCGAAGGGCGAGCGCGGCGTCATCACCGGCGACCTCATGCACCACCCGATCCAGACGGCGCTGCCGCACCGCCCCGCGCGCTTCGATATGGACCCGCCCGCCGGCAAGAAGACCCGCATGGATTTCGTGGATAAATACAAGGACTCCGGCGTGCTGGTGATCGGCGCGCACTTTGCCGATCCCACCGCGGGCTGGATCAGGACCGAGGGGGAGGGCACGCGCTTTTTCGGCATCGGGCTGGAGGGAAGCTGATGGCGCGCGAAATCCCCGATTATCCGCTCGATATCTTCACCCATGAGGCGGTGCGCGATGCCCGCAATGTGGACGATGCCCTGCGCGAGTTCGCCCCTGCGGTGCGGCTTGCGGACGGCGTCGTGATGATCGGCCGGCACGAGCATGTCGCCGCCGGCCTGATGGACTGGAAAAGCTATTCCTCCACCTCGCGCCCCTGGCACGATCCCAAGTCGCTGCGGCCGGAAATCCTGCTGACCGACGATCCGCCCGAGCATACCCGCGTGCGCCGGGTCATCGGTGACGCGCTCTCGCCGCGCACGCTCGATTCGATGCGGGATATCTTCACCACCGGCGCGGACAAGCACGTTGCGGCATTGCGCGCTCGCGGCGGCGAGGTGCTGGACGCGGTGGAGGAGGTGACGCGCAAATATGTCTATACCGTCTTCCCCGATGCGCTCGGCCTGCCGCCGGGCGACCGCACGCACATGCACGGCTTCTCGCACATGGTCTGGGCGACGATGGGGCCGGAAAATGCCTTGTTCCAGGAGGCGATGGTCGAGGATTTCACGCCCGTCATCGAGTGGCTGAACGCGGTCTGCGAGCGGGAGACGCTCGACCCGGACGGGTTTGGCGCACTGATGTTCAAGGCGGCCGATGAGGGCCGGATCACGCTGGCTGAGGCCAAGCTGCTGCTCCAGACGATCCTCTCGGCCGGCGCGGATACCACCTACATCACCATGGCCAACACGCTGCGCGCCTGGGCGGAGTTCCCCGAGGAGTTCGAGAAGGTCAAGGCCAATCCCAAGCTGCTCCGCAACGCCTTTGACGAGAGCCTGCGGTGGGACAGCCCCTCGCGCATGGCCGGGCGGATCACCACGGTCGACGTGCCGATTGATGACATGATCGTGCCCGCCGGCACCCGCGTCGGCCTGATGTTCGCCGCCGCCAACCGCGATCCGCGCTTCTGGGAGGAGCCGGAGCGCTACACGGTCGGGCGCGATCTCAAGCATAGTCTCGGCTTCGGCTATGGCGTCCATGCCTGCGTCGGCCGCACGCTCGCTTATATGGAGGCGGACGCGCTGCTCGGCGCTCTGGTTCGTGAGCTGGACCGGGTCGAACTGGCCGGCGAGATCGAGCCATGGATGACCACGGTCGGCCACGGTCCCGCCCGGCTGCCGGTGCGCCTGCACTTCGCATGAGCGACGCGCCGGCCCATCGCATCCACGCCATTCGCTACGCCCGGCACGAGCGGGTGGCGGCGGAGAATTTCATCGGCGGGGACGATCACGCCGCGCCGATGCCGCTCGATTATTATGTGTGGGTGATCGAGCGTGACGGCATGGCGCCGGTGCTGGTCGATACCGGCTTCGGCGCGGAGGCGGCGGCGCGGCGCGGGCGCACCATGCTCCGCCCGGTGGAAACGGGGCTGCGCGCCATCGGCATCGAGCCGGAGGCAATCGAGGACGTGATCCTCACCCATCTGCATTACGATCATGCCGGCAGCCTCGCGCTCTTTCCCAGGGCGCGCTTCCATGTTCAGGATGACGAGCTGGCCTTCGCCACCAGCCGCGCCATGGCGCATAAGGCGGTGCGCGCGCCGTTCGACGCCGGGCCGGTCGCGGAGATGGTGCATCTGCTGTTCGGTGATCGGCTCGTCTTTCATGATGGTGACGAGGCCTTCGCGCCCGGCATCACCCTGCGCCTGCTCGCGGGTCACACCGCCGGGCTGCAAGGCGTGGAGGTCGCCACCGCGCGCGGTCCGGTGCTGCTCGCCTCGGATGCCTGCCATCTCTACGCCAATCTGGTGCGCGAGACGCCGTTCCCCATCGTCGTGGACGTGCCGGCCTATCTCGATGCCCATCGCCGCCTGTTCGCGCTGGCGGGCGGGCTGGATCATATCATTCCGGGGCACGATCCGCTCGTGTTAACCGCCTTTCCGCCCGGCGCGGCGGACGACGTGTCACGGGTCGATCTGCCGCCGCTGCAACCCATTGGAGATCTGGTTTGAGTAGTGAAATGCCCATCGGTTTTATCGGTCTTGGCCGCATGGGGTCGGGCATGGCCCTGCGCCTGCGCGCGGCCGGGCTGCCCGTCCTCGTCCACGATGTCTCGCCCGAGGCCGTCGCCCGGCTGGTGGACGCCGGCGCGCAGGCGGCGCAGAGCGCGCGGGCCGTGGCGGATGTGGCCGGGATCGTGCTGGTCAGCCTGCCGATGCCGGACATTGTCGAGCAGGTGCTGCTCGGGCCGGACGGCATCGCGCAGGGCAAGGCCGTGAAGATCGCGGTCGATCTTTCCACCTCCGGTCCGCAACTCGCCCAGCGCCTCGCCGATGGGCTGGCGGAGCATGATATCGCCAGCTTCGATGCGCCGGTCTCCGGGGGGATCAAAGGCGCGCAAGAGGGCCGTCTTTCGCTGATGGCGAGCGGCCCCGAGGCGCTGTGGCCGCAGGTGGAGGCGATCCTCCAGCATTTCGGCAAGGTGTTCTTCATGGGCGAGACGCCCGGCGCCGGTCAAACGATGAAGCTGGTCAATAATCTGCTCGGCGCGGTCGCCATCGCGGTGACGGCGGAGGGCATGACCATGGGCATCAAGGCGGGGCTGGACCCGGCCAAGATGATCGAGGTGCTGAACCAGTCCACCGGCGTCAACGCCGCCACGCGGGATAAATGGCCGCGCTCGGTGCTGCCGCGCACCTTCGATTTCGGCTTTGCCGCCGCGCTTAGCTACAAGGATATGCGGCTGTGCGTGGATGAGGCGGAGGCGCTCGGCGTCCATCTGGCGCTCGGCACCCAGGTCCGCGACCTGCTCCGCCGCACGCTGGAGGAGGTCGGTGCGGATGCCGATTTCACCGCCATGGCCAAGGTGGTCGAGGCCGATGCCGGGCTGGACCCGGAGCGACCGGCATGAGCGCCGCTTCGCGCCTCGTCAGGCACGCTTCGCCTGTCGCCAAGCGACAGGGCGCGGCAAAGACCATAGGGTATCCGCAGCACCGGGAGAGCGGGAAGAGGAGTGCATCGTGACCATCAGCGAGAAGATCAACACGCGCGGCAACTGGTATGCCCTGCAAGGCTCGGTGGAGGATCGCTTCGCGCCGGTGCTGGAAGCCTTCGCCGAGAATTTCCGGCAGGAGGATGAGGTCGGCGCGGCCTGCTCCGTGGTGGTGGACGGCAAGACGGTGGTGGACCTGTGGGGCGGCTATCGCGATGGCGCGATGACCACGCCGTGGGACGCGCACACCACCGTCTGCATGATGAGCGTTGCCAAGGGCGTCACCGGTATCGCCTTCAACATGCTGGTGGATCGCGGGTTGATCGATCTCGACCAGCCTGTCGCGGCTTACTGGCCGGAGTTCGCGCAGAATGGCAAGGAAGGGCTTCTCGTCCGCTGGCTGCTCGATCACCGCGCCGCGATTCCCGTGCTCACCAACGATCCCATGTATCCCGGCGGCATGTTCGACCGGGAAGCCTATGTGAAGGCGCTGGAGGTGCAGGAGCCGCTCTGGGAGCCGGGCACCCGCGCGGCCTATCATGTCCATAATCAGGGCTATCTGCTCGGCGAGGTGATGCGGCGGGTGACGGGGCTGACCGTCGGGCCGTTCGTCCGGCAGGAGATCACCGGACCGCTTGGCGCCGAATATTGGATCGGCGGAATGAGCGCGAAGGAGCAGGAAACCGTCGCCGAGATCATGCCCAACATGAATGCGCGGCTGTTCGCGGCCAAGGATGTCGAGATGCCGGCCGACAAGGCATGGACCGGCGAGACGCTGCGCCCGCTCGCCTTCCGCCAGAACCCAGACGAGCCGTGGCACACCACCCTCAACAAGCCGCTCTGGCGGGAGGTGGAGGTCGCCAGCGGCAGCGGCCACGGCAATGCACGCGGCGTGGCGCGCATCTATGGCTCGGTGGTCAGCCCCGTCTCGATCAACGCGGTGACATTGCTCTCGCAGGAGGGCGTCGAGCGGATGATTACCGAGCAGCACAATCAGGTCGAGCTGATGCAGGAGCGGCCCTATCATCAGGCGCTCGGCGTCCTGCTCAACACGGCGGAGGCGGTCTATATGGGGCCGAACCCGCGCAGCTTCGGCCATCACGGCATTGGCGGCTCGATCGGCTTTGGCGATCCGGACGCGCGGATCGGCTTCTCCTACAGCTGCAACAAGCTTCACTCGGTGGGCGATAACGGGCCGCGCGCCCGCCGCCTGATCGACGCTCTTTATTCCGTAATTTGAAGGATCTGGACGATGGATAAGGCAATGTTCGACAAGGGGCTGGAAATCCGGCGCGCGGTGCTGGGGGATGCCTATGTCGACCGGGCGCTGGCCAACGCGAACGCATTCAACCAGCCGTTGCAGGAGCTTGTCACCCAATATTGCTGGGGTGAGGTGTGGGGCCGCGAAGGCCTCTCGAAGCGGGATCGCAGTCTGCTCAACCTCGGCATGATCTCCATCCTCAACCGCCCGCATGAGCTGAAGGCGCATGTGCGCGGCGCGCTCAACAATGGCCTGAGCCGTGAGGAAATCCGCGAGGTGCTGCTGCAGGTCGCCATCTATGGCGGCGTGCCGGCGGCAGTGGACAGCTTCCGCCTCGCCAACGAGGCTTTCGCCGAAATCGACGCCGAGCAGAAATAAGAGGGAGACTGGGGATGACCGAGGCAGAGATTGCCGGGATCGAGCGGGCCTGCGCCCGGCTCGTGCTCGAATTCGCCAAGTTTAACGACGATCTCGACCATCAGGCGCTGGCCGATCTGTTCGTGGAGGACTGCACCTTCGCCCGCCCGCTCGATCCTGAGCATCCTTATTATGGCAAGGAGAAGGTCCACGCGATCTTCCGCGACCGCAAGGCGCGGCTGACCCGCCACGTCATGACCAACATCCTCATCACCGTGGACTCGCCCACCCAGGCGCATGGCAACAGCTATGTGACGATGGTTTCCGCGCCCGATCCGGAGGCGAAATGGCCGCGCGAGGGCGAGGGCATCTTCATCGGTGCGTTCGATGACGTGTTCGTCAAGACGGACGGCGGATGGAAGTTCAAGTCCCGCACCGGCAACGTCGCGCTCTATCAGGGCGGCCACGTCCCGGTGCTGCCCGTCCCCACCATCGAAGAAACAGGAGCGCCGCGATGACCGTGAAGGCCAAGAATGCCAATGAGCAACTCGCGCTCGATTTCTTCGAAGCGCTCAGCACCGGCAATCTCGAAAAGCTCCGTCCCTTCCTCGATGAGAACAGCGTCTGGGAGCCGATGGTGCAGGATATTCCCGGTGCCGGCTCCTACAAGGGCGATGCGATCATCGACGAGTTCCTCGGCCCGGTACGCGGCATGTTCGCGTCCGGCGATCCCAAGGTTCATCCGCGGACCATCTTCTCGGACGGCGATTATGTCGCGGTGGAAAGCTATAGCGACGGCAAGCTGCGGGACGGGCGGGATTATTACAACCGTTACAGCTGGGTGTTCCGCATGAACAATGGCAAGATCGGCTCGCTCCATGAATATATGGACAGCCACTATGTCGCCCGGCTGTTCGGCCTGTGAGCGGGCAAGTGAACGGGCAAGTGAGCGGGCTGGCGGGCAAGAAGGTCCTCATCTCCGGCGCCGGGCGGGGGCTGGGCGAGGCGATCGCGGAGCATCTGGCCAGCCTCGGCGCGGTGGTGGCGGTGTGCGATCTCAATGAGGAGAGCGCGCAGGCCGTCGCCGCGCGGATCGTCGCGGCCGGCGGCAGCGCCGTGGCCTATGGCGGCGATCTCGGCAGCCGGCGGGTGTTCCATGACGTCATGGCCGCCTTCGCCCGCGCTCATGGCCCGGTGGACGCGCTCATCAACAACGCCTCCTACCTCGTCTATGAGCCGATCGAGAAGGTGACGGAGGAGACGCTGGACCGGATGATCGCCAGCGGCCTCAAGGCCGTGTTCTGGGGCGTGCAGGCGTTTCTGGAGCATCGCGATCCCGCCGCGCCCATCGGCCACATCATCAACTATTCGTCGCCCGTTGCCTATCGCGGCCGCCCCAATACCGGCGCTTATACGGCGATCAAGGGCGCGGTCGCGGCGCTGACCAACGTGCTGGCCGGCGAGCTTGGGCCGCGCGGCATCCGCGTCAACGCCATCGCCCCCGGCTCGGTGCCGACCCCGGCGACGGCGGGCTTCGTCAGCGCCGAGGACTATGAGCGGCGGGCGAAAAACATTCCGCTGCGCCGCAACGGCCAGCCGGATGACGTCTCGAAGGCGGTGGCCTTTTTGCTGAGCGATGAGGCGGAATTCATCAACGGCGCCATGCTGGCAATCGACGGCGGCATCATCGCGGCCGGTTGAACGGGAGAAAATGGATGAGCGGCTTCTGGCAGGACAGGCTGGACCATCTCAAGGCGGTGATTACGGCGGACGTCGCGGCGGGCGCCTATTTCGGCGCGGTGCTGCGGGTCGCGCGGCACGGCGTGGTGGGGTTCGATGAGGCGATCGGCTCGGCGGACGGGGAGGGGAAGGCGCCGCTGGTGCGCGACAATGTCTTCTCCATCTTCTCGACCAGCAAGGCCTTCACCAACATCCTCGTCCTGCGCGCCATCGAGCAGGGCCGGTTCGCGCTCACCACCCGCGTGTCGGATGTGCTGCCGGAGTTCACCGGCGAGCCGCGTAACCGGGCGACCTTCTTCCACCTGCTTTCCCACACGTCCGGCCTGCCCGGCGTGTGGATGCCCAAGCCGGGAATGTATCTGGACAGGCTGGATGAGCTGGTCGAGGCTGTGGTCGAGAATGTCCACGGCGCGGTCGAGCCGGGCACGCGTTGCGATTATTCGCCGCTCGCCAACCATGTGCTGATGGGCGAGGCGCTGCGCCGCACCGATCCCAGGGGGCGGCGCTACCGCGATATTCTGCGGGAGGATCTGTTCGAGCCGCTCGGCATGAAGGATACCAGCATGGGCCTGCGCGCCGATCTCAACGCGCGCCATGTGCGGCCGGATATGCGCGGGACGGTGCCCATCAAGCATCTCTCGCGCAATCTCCCCGGCGATCATGCGCTGTTCGAGGACCCGGAGGTGGAGGCCCCCCATGTCGGCTGCGCCTCGACCGTGCCGGACCTTTCGCGCTTCGCCGAGATGTTGCGGCGCGGCGGCGAGCTGGATGGCGTGCGTATCCTCTCGCCCCGCACCATCGAGATGGCGCGGCAGGTGTGGACGCAGGATTTCCCCAACGAACTCTATCGCACCGTGCATCTGCGCGCGGGCTGGGCGGAGATGCCGGCCTATATGGGCCTCGGCTTCAACGTGCGCGGCACGCAGATCGGCCCGCACCAGCTTGGCACGCTGACCAGCCCGGAGACGTTCGGCAATTATGGCGCGGGTAGCGCCTTGTTCTGGGTCGATCCAAAGCTGGAGGTCAGCTTCGCCTGTCTCACCGCCGGGGTGATGACGCAGGCCGCCAATATCGCCCGTTTCCAGAAACTCTCGGATATCGTGGTATCCGCCTGTATCTAGAGGATTACTCATGAGCGATTATGACGTTATCGCCATTGGCTCCGGCCATAATGGGCTGGTCGCCGCCGCTTATGCCGCGGTGGCGGGCAAGCGCGTGCTGGTGCTGGAGCGCAACGCCTGGTTCGGCGGCGGCGTGGTCACGCGCGAGCTGACCCTGCCGGGTTTCCGCCATGACCAGCATTCGATGAGCCACATCTTCATCCAGGGCAATCCCATGCTGGTGAATGATGAGCTGGGGCTGAAATCGAAATATGGCCTGGAATATCTGTTCCCGGAAGTGCCGATGATGTCGGTGTTCGAGGATGGCCGCACCCTCAAGCTGTATCGGGATAGTGAGAAATCCGCCGCCAGCATCGCGCAATTCTCGCGGAAGGATGCCGAGTCCTTCCGCAAGGTGTCGGCGCAGGCCGCCGCGTGGCTGCCGATGATCCAGGCATCGCTCTACACGCCGCCCATGCCGGTTGGCGCGGGCAACGCCATGCTGGATTCCAGCTATGAGGGGCGGGAATTGTGGCGCGTCATGCAGATGAGCAGCCACGATCATCTCTGCGAGCTGTTCGAGAGTGACGAGGTGCGCATGCATTTCGCCCGCGTCGCCGGGGAGAATCTTGTTTCGCCCGATGAGAAGGCGACCGGCATCGGCATGTATGTGTTCCTCGGCTTTCTGGAGAAGTTCGGCTTCGGCGTCGCGCGCGGCGGCAGCGGCAGTCTCACGGCCTCGCTCATCCGCTGCATCGAGGATCATGGCGGCGCGGTCATCGCCAGCGCTCCGGTGCGCGAGGTGACGGCCTCGGGCGGCCGCGCGACCGGCGTGGTGCTGGACGATGGCACGCGCCACAGCGCGCGTGATGCGGTCATCGGCGCCATCCACCCGCATCTCTTGCCGCAGATGGTGCCGGCCATGGCCCCACAGGCGGCTCAGGATGCGCTGCGCACCCAGATCACCGATGCGGCCTGCATCACCATCCACGCCGCGCTGGATGCGCCCTTGCAGTTCAGGGCGCCGGACGTGGACGCCGTGATGATCGAGTTGATGCGGGACAGCTACGAGACGCTGCGCCGCGCGTTCGACGATCTTCGCTATGGCGGTTTCGTGCGCACGCCGCTCATCGGCATCGGCTCGCTCTCGCAGTTCGATCCGAGCCGCGTGCCGGAGGGGAAGGCGATCCTCCACGCCTGGGACTATGTGCCCTATAACCGGCCGGATGGGCGCAGTTGGGACGAAGCCAAACCGGATTATGCCGATGTGATGATCGGCCGCATGGCGGATTTCATCCCCAATATCCGCGACATCATCCTGCAGGCGCATATCGATTCGCCGGTGGATATGGAGCGCACCTCGCCCAGCTTCCTGCGCGGCGACCTGCACGGCATCGCGACGACCACCTACCAGTCCGGCGCGCACCGCCCGACGCCCGAGCTTGGCCAGTATCGCGTGCCGGACGTTGACCGGCTCTATCTGGTCGGGCCGTTCCAGCATCCCGGCGGCGGCGTGTTCGGCGCCGGTCGCGCGACGGCGCAGGTGATGTTCGAGGATCTCGACGTCGATTTCGAGGATGTGCGCGTCTCATGAAGATCCATTCGGCCGATGGCGGCGAGCTGATGACGATCAGCAAGATCGAGCGGAAGGGCAATGAGCTGGTGCTCAAGGGCAAGGCGTTCGGCACCATGCCGCTCAACGCCCGCCTGCGCCCCGAGGAGGCCCGCGCGGCACTCAAGATGCTCACACCCTCGCTGATCCTGTTCCTGCTGACCTTGCCGTTCCGCAAGGCGAAGGGGGCAGGCAAATGACCATGCCGGCGGACAGGGCGGCAGTCGTGACCGGCGCGGCAGGGGCGAGCGCCTTCGCGACCACGCAGTTGCTTGTTCGTGAGGGCATGCGCGGCGTTCCGGTTGCCCACGCCGTCGCCGATCTGTCCCCACTGACCTTGCCGAAGGAGACACGCTAATGACCATGCTGAGCGATAAGGTGGTGATCGTGACCGGCGCGGCAGGGGCGATCGGCTTCGCTACCGCGCAAGTGCTCACCCGTGAAGGCGCGCGCGTCACGCTGGTCGACATCAATGGCGAGGGCGTGCGCGCGAAGGCGGCCGAGCTTGCGGCAAGCGGCGCCCAGGTCGAGGCGGTGGAGGCGGACTGTTCATCGGAAGCGGACGTGCGCCGTTATGTGGAGGCCACGCTGGCCCGTTTCGGACGGATCGACGGGCTGCACAACAATGCCGGCACCGAGGGCAAGCTGGCGCCAACGGCGGACTATGAGGTGGAGGAGTTCGATCGGATCATCCGCATCAACCTGCGCTCAATGTTCCTCGGCCTGCGTTTCGCCTTGCCGGTGATGCTGGCGCAGGGGAGCGGCGCCATCGTCAACACCGCCTCCATCGCCAGCGAGCGCGGGCTGGCCGGGGCCTGCGCCTACAACGCCACCAAGCACGGCGTCGTCGGCCTCACCCGCACGGCGGCCAGCGAGCATGGCGGGCAGGGCGTGCGGGTCAACTGCGTGATGCCCGGCGTGGTCGAGACGCCGCTGCTCAACGCCATGCTGGTGCAGATGTTCCCCGGCGGCGTGGAAGAAGGCCAGCGCGCGCTCGGCAAGGTCGCGACCATGGACCGCATCGCCCAACCCGCCGAGATTGGCGAGGTGGTCGCCTTCCTCCTCTCCGATCGCGCCTCCTTCGTCAACGGCGCTGCCTGGGGCGTGGACGGCGGCGCGCTGGCCACCATCCGGCATTAGAGGGCAGCGTTGTTGTGGGGACGGCTGCTTCAAATTGCGCCTATATCAGCCCGCTCGCCTTGCGCTAACCACATCGGCAGCAACCTGAAAGCTCGTGCTCCTGCGAAGGCGGGACGCCAGGGCGCACAAGCGCGTCCTTTCCCGTTCGGCGCCCAGCCATTGCCCTGTCCTACAGTGCGGGCCACATGCTATCGTCGGCCCTGACTTGGCTCATTCTCAAGCGACAGGCTGATCGGTTCCCTCACTCACTGGGTGCGCTTTTTCTCCACCCAGAGGTGTAACCTTCAGAACCTTCGCAACAATATTGCGCGATGTCGATCGACCTGCTCGATCAATCCACCGAGCGGCGGCAACCCATCCCAAAGACAAGACCACCGTTTCAGGAGGCTCTCCGCGATATCATCCGCCGCAGACCTTCGCGCTCTGCCCACGTCCGCTAAAGCACCAGTTCCCGCACGCTCGGCTTGCCCCGTCCGGCGCGATAATCGCTGGGGCTCATGCCAAAGCGCCGGCGGAAGGCCCGGCAGAAGCTGCTGAGGTCGTTGAACCCAATGTCGAAGGCGATGTCGGTGATCGTGGCCTCGCCGCCTTCCTTGTCCAGCCGCGAGGCTGCGCGGTCCAGCCGCCGTTGCTGGATATAGGCGGATGGCGTCATCCCCATCTCCGCGAACAGCAGCTGGATCGAGCGCGCGCTCACGCCCACCCGGTCGGCGATCTGGCGCGTATCGAGCCGCGCATCGCACAGATGCGCTTCGATCAGGTCCAGCACCGCGCGCCGCCGCCGGTCGCGGCGGCCGGCCTCCGGCTCGCTCGGGCGGATGGAGGAATAAGCCAGGTCGAGCAGGGGCCAGATGACGTCGCTCATCCCGTCGCCCCAGTCATTCTCGCCCGTTTCGATCTGCGCCCAGGCCGCGCGCAGGAAGCGGGAGAACAGCGCCCCGGCGCCGCTATCGCCGCGGATCGGAATGCCGACCATGCGCCGCAGCCGGGGCATCCGCGCCTCGATATAGGCGACGGGCAGCCGCAGCACGATCGTCTGCGTCGGCTCGGTGAAGGTCAGTTCCAGCGGCTGCGCGGGGTCGAACAGCAGGAAATCGCCCTCGTTGAGCACGCTGGTCCGCCCACCGGTGTCGTTGATGCTACGCCCGGCATGCTGGAGTTGCAGGTTGAGCATGCCCACATCGTTGCCCGCGCCATTGTAAATGCGCGCCGGGGATGAGCAGGGGGAGATGATTTCGCAGTCGCGTAGCGCCGCGCGATACATGCGCGCCTCGAATGCGCTGTCGTCCGGCACTTCGATCGTCAGGGGCGCGATGAACCGATCGGCCAGTTCCGTCCAGAACGGCAGCCGGTCGCGCGCGGCCACGCTGCTTGTGTCGATCGACTGGAGCATCATGGGATGCGCTCCTCTCCCGTTTCCGTTTTTCGTCCCGCACCCTCCTCTCATGGGAGCGGTCGCGGGTCGCAGCGGATAAGCCTAGGCGTAAACGGGATGAGCGGCAAGGCTCCCGCAAGGGCGCTGCGATCCGGCCCGCGCCCCTATATTGCCGGCGTCTCGCCCGGCGCCACGGTCATCACGTCCTGCCAATCGGGGTTCTTGGCGTAGCGCGCCCGCACATAGGGGCAGAGCGGGATGATCCGCAGCGTCTCCGCCCGCGCGTCGGCGATGAGCCGGTCGACCAATGCGGCCGCCGCCCCGGTGCCGCGCAGTGCCTCGGGCGCGCCCGTGTGGTCGGCGCTGATCCGGCCGGGGCCGCGATGGGTGAAGGTGAGTTCCGCCTCCGCGTCGATGCCCGCCACGCGCGCGACATAGCGGCCATGCCGGCCGTCATCTTCCTTGTCGATGCTGATATCCGCCATCCGCACTCTCCCGATCCCTCATCATAGCACGGTCCCGGCGCGAGGGCACGGGCAGCCTCAATCCCCCAGCACGAACCGCGCGCCGGCCTCGGCATGGATGGTGGTGCTGTCGTAGATCGGCAGCACATTGGCGTTGACGTCGACGATCAGGTCCAGCTCGGTGCAGGCCAGCACCGCAGCCTGCACCTCCTCCTTGGCGATGTCGGTCAGTTCCGATTTCATGAACCGCTCGGCATCGCGCGTGATCTTGCCGGCGGCCAGCTCCTCATAGACCATGCGGTCGATGCGGGCCGCCAGTTCGGCATCGGGAGGCAGCAGCGAGACGCCGCCCGCGCTCACCAGCTGCTGGCGATAGTCGCGGTCGATCATCACGTTGCTGGTGCCCACCAGCGCCACGGCCTTCACCGCATCCGCCTTCAACCGCGCGCCGATCTCGTCGATGATGTGGATGAGCGGAATCTTGATCGCGTCGGCAATCTGCCCGCTCACCTTGTGCAGCGAGTTGGCGCAGATCATCAGCCCGTCCGCCCCGGCGGCCTCAAGGCGCTTCGCTGCGCCCAGCATCTGCCCGGCGGCGCAGTCCCAGTCATTCGTGCTGGTGCAGCGCGCCACCTCGGCGAAATCGAGGCTGTCGATGAGCAACGATGCGCTGTGCAGGCCGCCCAGCCTGCGTTGCACCGTCTGGTTGATGATCTCGTAATAACGTGCGGTCGAGGACCAGCTCAGCCCCCCGATCAAACCCAGCTTGCGCATCAATGCCCCAATGCTTTTACAATATCTTCCACCATCTTCTTCGCATCGGCGAGAAGCATCATGGTGTTGTCCATGTAGAAGACGTCATTGTCCACCCCGGCATAGCCGACACCGCCCATGGAGCGTTTCACGAACAGGACGGTTTTGGCGGCGGCAACATCGAGCACGGGCATGCCGTAGATGGGAGAGGTCTTGTCGGTCTTCGCCGCCGGATTGGTCACGTCGTTGGCGCCGATGACGAAGGCGATATCCGTCTGGGCGAATTCGCTGTTGATATCCTCCAGCTCGAACACCTCGTCATAGGGCACGTTCGCCTCGGCGAGCAGCACGTTCATGTGGCCCGGCATGCGGCCGGCGACCGGGTGGATGGCATATTTGACCGAGACGCCCGCCGCCTTGAGCTGGTCGGCCATTTCGCGCAGCGCGTGCTGCGCCTGGGAGACGGCCATGCCATAACCGGGCACGATGATGATGCTCTCCGCCTGCTTCATGAGGAAGGCGGCATCCTCTGCCGATCCGCGCTTCCACGGGCGCTGTTCCTTCGCTTCGTCGCCGCCGGAAGCCGCCTCCGCGCCGAACCCGCCCGCGATCACCGAGATGAAGCTGCGGTTCATCGCCTTGCACATGATGTAGCTCAGGATCGCGCCGGATGAGCCGACCAGCGCGCCGGTGACGATCATCGCGCTGTTTTCCAGCGTGAAGCCCATCGCGGCGGCGGCCCAGCCCGAATAGCTGTTCAGCATCGAGATGACGACCGGCATGTCCGCGCCGCCGATCGGGATGATGAGCAGGAAGCCGATGAGGAAGGAGAGGGCGACGATCGTCCAGAACAGCCACGGCGCCGCAGCGGGATTGGGAATCGCATAGAAATAGCCGATCAGGCCGATGATCGCGATGAGCAGCCCCAGATTGATGAGATGCCGCGCCGGCAGCAGGATCGGCTTGCCGGACATGTTGCCGTTGAGTTTGAGGAAGGCGATGACCGAGCCAGAGAAGGTGATGGCGCCGATGGCGACGCCAAGGCCCAGCTCGATCCGGCTGATCTGGTGGATTGCGCCCAACGCCTCGTCGAAAATGCCGAAGGCCGCCGGGTTGCGATAGGCGGCCGCGCCCACCACCACGGCGGCCATGCCGACGAGGCTGTGAAAGGCCGCGACAAGCTGCGGCATTGCCGTCATCGCAATCTTGCGGGCGATGATGAAGCCGATCACGCCGCCAATGGCGATGGCGGCGACCAGCTTGGGCAGCGCGACCGCATCATGGGTGGCGAGGGTGGTGCCGACCGCGATGAGCATGCCGAGCATGCCGAAGCGGTTGCCCCGCCGGCTGGTCTCCGGGCTGGAGAGGCCGCGCAGCGCCAGGATGAACAGCACGCCGGAGATGAGATAGGCCAGCGCCACCAGGGGCGCCACGGGCAGGCTCCCCAGCATCACTTGCGCTCCTTCTTCTTATACATGGCCAGCATGCGCTCGGTCACGGCGAAGCCGCCGAAGATATTGATCGAGGCGAGCACCACGCCGGCCAGCCCCAGCCACTGCGCGCCGGGGCTTTCCGCTTCCGCCGCGGCGATCAGCGCACCCACGATGATGACGGAGGAGATGGCGTTGGTCACGGCCATGAGCGGCGTGTGCAGCGCCGGCGTCACCGACCAGACGACATAATAGCCGACAAAGCAGGCCAGCACGAAAATGGAGAGGGTCGAGATGAAATCCATGATCTTGTCGCTTCTTCCGGTCAGTTCTTCAGGCGTTGCGCGATCTCGACCGCATTGCCTTCAGGGTCGGTGAGATAAATGACCTTGATCCCGAGTGGCGTCACCTCGGTCACGTCGAGCGCGGGCATCACGCCGCGCGCTGCAAGCGCGGCCTTGGTCGCGTCCAGGTCGTCTGTCTCCAGCGTCACATGGGTGAAGCCATGCAGGCCGGCATGGCCCGGCGGTTTCGGGCGGGCGGGAGTCGCGTCCGTGGCGGTGGGTGAATAGACCAGCTCGATTCGCTGATCGCCCAGTGTCAGCCAGCGGAAATAGACCCGGCCATCGCCGATATTGACATCCTTCTCGACCTTGAAGCCGAGCTTCTCGACATACCAGTCCGTCTCGGCCTTGAGGTCCGCGACGGAGATGGCCATCATGAAAGGCTTGAGCGGGGGCATGGCCGGCGCCTCGGCCGCACGGGCGGGCGCGATGAGGGTGCCGACGCTCAGTATCGAGACGGCGACCAGCGTGCCGATGGGGGCGATGGCCTGGACCGCGCTCCTCGCTCGCCAGACGCCATAACAGCCGAGGAAGCAGGTGAAGGCGACGATGCTGAGGATCGCAATGAAGTCCATGGCTACTCACTCCCGTCCAGCAGCTGTTCGATCGCCACCAGCTTGTCTTCAAAGCCGGCCAGAGTCCCGGCGTCGCATTTCTGCGCGGTATCCACTGTCTGCGGGGTGACCGCCTGCATGTCAAAATAACGCGCCCCGAACCGTTCAGCCAATTTGCGACGGTCGGCCTCATAGCGGGCCTTGAGGGCCTTGGTCTGCTTGGGCAACCGCTTGCTGCAATCGCGCAAGGTCACGATTGCATTGAAATAGCGTGCCTGGCCGTGCAGGAAGATCGCGTCGGATGGCAGAGCGGCCATGCCTTGCGTCACTTGCGGTGATGTTGCCTGAAGTAAGCTGCCGATAAAAAGCGACAAACTCACCCCAGAAGCCTCTCGTTCACGACCTTGCCGGCAAGGGTGAGCCGAACCCCCCGCACGATTTCGTCATCATCGGGCAGGTCGAGCGCATTGGCCTCCTTGTCCCAATAAGCGGACAGGAAATTGTATAGGTTGCGGGCGAACAGCGCCGAGGCATCGGCCGCGAGCCGGCTCGGCACGTTGCGATGGCCGACGATCCTGACGCCATGCTTCTCGACGATTTCGCCGGCAACCGCCCCTTCCACATTGCCGCCTTGCTCGACGGCGAGGTCGACGATCACGCTGCCGGGCTTCATCGTCGCAAGCTGCGCGTCGGAAATGAGGCGCGGGGCAGGGCGGCCGGGGATCAGCGCGGTGGTGATCACAATGTCCTGTTTTGCGAGGTGGCCGGACACCAATTCGGCCTGTGCCTTCTGATATTCTTCTGACATTTCAGTGGCATAACCGCCGCTGCCTTCGCCCGCGATCCCCTCGACCTTGTTGACGAAAATCGGCTTCGCCCCCAGCGATTCGATCTGTTCCTTGGTCGCCGCCCGCACATCCGTCGCGGAAACCTGCGCCCCAAGCCGCCGCGCGGTCGCAATCGCCTGCAGCCCCGCCACGCCCACGCCCATGACGAACACCCGAGCGGCCGAGACAGTGCCCGCCGCCGTCATCATCATCGGGAAGCATTTGCCATATTCGGCAGCGGCATCGAGCACCGCCTTATAACCGGACAGGTTGGACTGGGAGGAGAGAATATCCATCGACTGCGCACGCGTGATCCGCGGCATGAACTCCATCGCCAATGCCTCAAGTCCTGCGGCCGCATAACGGTCAACCCGGTCGCGTTCCCCAAACGGGTTCAACCCGCCGACAAGCAGCGCGCCCTGGGCAGCACCGCTGATCGACGCCGGGTCCGGCCCCTGCACGCATAGAATAATGCCGGCACCGGAGAGGATCGCTGCACGATTACCGATCGTCGCACCCGCAGCCTCATAATCGGCATCGCTGATAGAGGCCTGTTCACCCGCGCCTGCCTCAACCGCGATCTGCGCGCCCAAAGCCGCGAACTTGCGGACGGTCTCGGGCGACGCGGCGACGCGCCTTTCGCCCGACGCGGTTTCGCGCAGGACAGCGATCTTCATGAGAGGCGCTCTCCCGACAAGATCAGGAGATTATCAGGACGACGAAAGCAGCACCGACGAGGCTGATGATGGTCCCCCACTTTATAAGCGCGACGAAGCCGCTGTAAGTCTCCTGAGCCTCAGATATGTCCCGCTTTTGTGCCATGTCCCGTGGAAACCCCTTTCTGTTCGTGAGGCTGTCTTTAGCGACAAGCTCGCGCGCCCTCAAGCCGCTTGGTGCAGGATCGTCCGCCGAGCGGGCGCGCTGGCAAGGCGTCGCCGAAAATCCATGCCTTAATCCGCTCTTTACCTCCCGGCCGTACCGTGCCCGTCAGAAGAGGCGGGAAAAGCGGATGAGTGACGCGGATAATCCAATTCTGTTGCTGGTCGACGATGAGCCTGCCCAGCGCAGGTTGAATATGGCCATGGCGAGCCGGGCTGGTTGGCGCGCCATTTGCGCCGGCAGCGCGGATGAGGCGATCGCGATGCTCTCCACGCGAGAAGGCATGCGCGTTTCCGCCGTTATCGTGGATGACTGGACGCCGGGACTGGAAGCGATCGGTCTGATCCGCGATTTGCGCGAGCGCAGGCCAAGCCTGCCGGTGCTGATCCTCACCGCCAACAGCAATGCCGCCAAAGCCGTCGAAGCGATGCGCGCCGGCGCCTATGATTTCCTCATCAAGCCGATTGCTCCGGACAGCTTCCTCTCCGCGCTCCAGTCGGTTCTGCGCACGCCTTACACCGCCGGCGAGCTACGGCCATTGACTGAGAAGATCAGAGCGCCTTTGGGTTTTGACGAAATTGTCGGCTCTTCCCCCACATTCCGCGCCGCGCTCGCCATCGCGGCCAAGTCGGCCCGCGCCCGCGTGCCCATTCTCATCGAGGGGGAAAGCGGGGTTGGGAAGGAAGTCATCGCCCACGCGGCCCACGCAGCATCGCCCCGCGCCCGGGCACCGATGATTACGGTGAATTGCGGCGCAATCCCCGCCAACCTCCTCGAATCGGACCTGTTCGGCCATGAACGCGGCGCATTCACCGGCGCGTTTGACAGGCATGTCGGCAAGTTCATGAGCGCCAGTGGCGGCACCATATTCCTCGATGAGGTCAGCGAACTGCCACTCGATGTCCAGGCCAAGCTGTTGCGGGTATTGCAGGACGGCGAGATCCAACCGGTCGGCGCGCGCCTGCCGAGTCAGGTGGACGTGCGGGTCATCGCGGCCACCAACAAACGGCTGATCGAGGAAGTGGAGGCACAGCGCTTTCGCGAGGACCTCTATTATCGCCTCAATGTGGTCCAGATCACCATTCCGCCGCTCCGTGACCGTATCGGAGACATTCCGGCCCTGGCGCGGCATTTGCTGGATCGGATTGCTGGCCAGCCGGGGATGCACGATCTGGGCATCACCAATGATGCACTCAATCTCCTTGCCCGCCATGATTGGCCGGGTAACGTCCGCCAACTCCATAACACGCTGTTTCGCGCGGCTGTGCTGTGCGCAGGCGATGCGCTGACCGCTGCGGATTTCCCGCAGTTATCCGGCCGGGTCGCGAGCAGCCATGCGCTGCGCCTCCATGATGAGCCGAGCGCGATTGTGCGGAATGCGCAGGAAAATGGTATCGGCGTCACGCTCTATGAAGCGAACGGTCATTTGCGCTCGCTGTCGGATATCGAAGCGGACGTCATCCGCCTCGCAATTGGTCATTATCGTGGCCGCATGACGGAGGTTGCCCGGCGCCTCGGCATCGGCCGCTCGACACTTTATCGCAAGCTGGCCGAGTTGGGCATCGACACGGCTGCGTAAAGCCGTCGCCTCTCAGGCGTCGATCGCGTCTTCTTCCACCTGCGCCGCATTTTCCTGGATGAAGGCGAAGCGGTGCGCCGGATTTGTGCCCATCAACCGGTCTACCAGATCCTTGACCCCCGCACGCTCTTCATACTCCTGCGGCAGCGTGATGCGGATCATCGCGCGCTTGGCGGGGTCCATGGTAGTTTCACGCAATTGCTGCGGGTTCATCTCACCCAGGCCCTTGAAGCGGCTGACCTCTACCCGCTTGCCTTTGAACTCGCTGGCGAGCAGTGCCTCGCGGGCCTCGTCATTTGCCGCATAAGCGCTCTTGCCGCCAGAAACGAGCCGGTAGAGCGGCGGCTGGGCGAGGTAGAGATGGCCGCGCTTCACCAGTTCCGGCATCTCCTGGAAGAAGAAGGTCATCAGCAGCGTCGCAATATGGGCGCCGTCCACATCGGCGTCCGTCATGATGACGATACGCTCGTAGCGCAGATTATCCGGGTTGCAGTCCTTGCGGGTGCCGCAGCCCAGCGCGAGGATGATGTCGGCGATCTCGTGATTGGCGAGGATCTTGGCGGAGGTGGCGGAGGCGACGTTGAGGATCTTGCCCCGGATAGGCAGGATCGCCTGGGTCTTGCGATCACGGGCCTGCTTGGCGGAGCCGCCAGCGCTGTCACCCTCCACGATGAACAATTCGGTCCCCTCGGAGTCATCCGAGGAGCAGTCGGTCAGCTTGCCCGGAAGGCGCAGCTTGCGCGCAGATGTGGCAGTCTTGCGCTTGGTTTCCCGCTCGGCACGGCGGCGCATGCGCTCGTCCATTCGCTCGAGAATATGGCCGAGCAGTGCCTTGCCGCGGTCCATGTTGCTGGTGAGGAAATGATCGAAATGGTCGCGCACTGCGGCCTCGACATAGCGCGCGGCTTCCGGGCTGGTCAGCCGGTCCTTGGTCTGGCTCTGGAATTGCGGATCGCGGATAAAGACGCTCAGCATCAGCTCGCAGCCGTTCATCACATCCTCGGTCTGGATGTCCTTGGCCTTCTTCTGGCCGACCAACTCGCCAAAGGCCCGGATGCCGCGTGTTAGCGCCGCGCGCAGACCCGCCTCGTGCGTGCCGCCATCCGGGGTGGGGATTGTGTTGCAATACCAACTCGCCGAGCCATCCGACCAGAGCGGCCAGGCTACAGCCCATTCGGCGCGCCCCATGCCGTCCGGAAAATCCTGTGTACCATGAAAAAACTCGCTGGTTGCGCATTCACGCGTGCCGAGTTGTTCGCGCAGATGATCGGCAAGACCGCCCGGGAACTGGAATGTCGCTTCGGCCGGCACGGTCTCGTCGATGATGAGCGCGGGGTCGCATTTCCAGCGAATTTCCACGCCCGCGAACAGATAGGCTTTGGAACGAACCAGTCGGTGGAGACGCACCGGCTTGAAGCGCAATTCACCGAAAATCTCGCTGTCGGGCGTGAAGGCCACACTGGTGCCACGCCGATTGGGCGTTGCGCCGATCTTTTCCAGAGGCCCGAGCGGAAGGCCGCGTGAAAAACGCTGGCGGAACAGCTCGCGGTTGCGCGCGACCTCGATCTCGGTGTCGACCGAGAGCGCATTGACCACGCTGATGCCAACGCCGTGCAGGCCGCCTGACGTGGCATAGGCCTTGTCCGAGAATTTGCCGCCCGAATGCAGCGTCGTGAGGATCACTTCGAGCGCCGATTTGCCGGGAAATTTAGGGTGCGGGTCGACCGGGATGCCACGGCCGTTATCGTTGATCGTCAGACGGTTGCCTGCGTCCAACGTTACTTCGATCCGGGTGGCGTGGCCGGCGACCGCCTCGTCCATCGCATTGTCGAGCACTTCGGAGGCGAGGTGGTGCAGCGCGCGCTCGTCTGTGCCGCCGATATACATGCCCGGGCGGCGACGCACCGGCTCCAGCCCTTCAAGGACTTCAATGGAGGAGGCATCGTAATGTTCGCTGGTTTGGGCGCCGGCAGTGCCGAAAAGGTCATCTGACATGCCCAAGCTATAAGCGCGCGGGAGTCAGGGGCGCAAGACGGCAGAGCGCTTTTCGTCGCGATGCCAGAGCACCGGGGAGGTCACGCATCTGCATGCACTGCGCTCCCCGGCATGATCTTGCTTAACGAACGCGCGGCCCGCCATAGGGCAGGGGCGGCGGCGGACGCCGCGTGCCGCGCGGCAGTTGCGCCTGATAAGCGCGCCCGCAATGCTCGACGCAATAAGGGAAGCCGGGGTTGACCTTCTCTCCGCAGAAATGAAAATCCGGCTCGCCGGGGTGACCCAGCGGCCATTTGCAGATCTTCTCATTGAGATCGAGCAGGCTGGTCTTGTCAGCGATTTCAGGGCTGGGCTTGGCCGGCACCAGCCGACGCGGCGGGGCAGGCGGGATGGGTTGCTGCATGTCGCCCGGACCCTGCCGCAGAAAACCGCCCGGACCGACCGAGACGATTCGCGGCTGCTGCGGCCGGGCTGGCGCTGCGTTGTGTGCATTGGCCTCAGATGCAACTGGCTGCGCGACGGCGGGTTGCGTCGGCGCGGGCTTGGGTTCGGCCGGCGCCGCCGGGGCTTTGGCGGCCGGACGGGGCTGACGCGGCTCGCTGCTCGGCGTAGCTGCAGGTTCCGGCCGGGCCGGTGCCGCTGCTTTCCGAACGGGCGCGCTAGCTGCGGGTTTGGAAGCAGCGTCCGCCGCTTTCACGGGGGACGGCCGGGATTGCAGCCCGAGGCGATGAGCCTTGCCGATAACCGCGTTGCGGCTGACGCCGCCAAGCTCGTCGGCGATTTGGCTCGCCGTCATACCGCGCTCCCACATCTGGCGGAGTTGCTCGATGCGTTCGTCTGTCCAGGACATGGTTGTTCCTTTGTGTGATGGCGGCCATATGGGCGCGACCTTTGAAAAGGTCAAATCGACAGTGTGTGATTTTGCCGATTTCGGCGGGTAGGAGAGGCCTTCATTACCGGTTGCCGCTTGCTACTGAACCGGATAGGGCGCGCCCATGGCAGATCAAGACCCACAGCCTGCGATGTCGAGCCTCATTCGCCATGAACCCGGCGTAATGGTGATCCGCAACGTCAATTTTCCCGGCATGCTTGCGCTTTACCGGAAGGAAGTGCGGCGCTTCATGAAGGTCCAGCTACAAACCATCTGGGCGCCGGCACTGACCACCTTGCTGTTCCTGGTGATCTTCACGGTGGCGCTGGGCCGGGGCGGCCTCACGGTCATGGGCGTTTCCTTCGCCGATTTCGTGGCGCCCGGCCTCATCATCATGGGCATGGTGCAGAACAGTTTCCAGAATGCGACGACGGGTCTGCTCGTCGGCAAGGTGCAGGGAACGATCGTCGATTATCTGATGCCGCCGCTTTCGGCCGGGGAATTGCTCTTCGCCCTGATCGCCGCATCCGTGACGCGGTCTGTCTGCGTGGGGGCGGCGGTCTGGGCCGCGATGCTGCTTTGGCCCGGCGTGCACGTCATGCCGCATCATCTCTGGGCGGTAATCTGGTTCGGCCTGACCGGTTCGGCCATGCTTGCCTTTATCGGCCTGCTCACTGCGATGTGGGCGGATAAGTTCGATCATGCGGCGGCGGTCGGCAATTTCTTGGTCGCACCGCTTTCGCTGCTCTCCGGCACCTTTTATTCGATGGAGCATGTTGCGCCACTGTTCCGCTCGATCAGCCACGCCAATCCGTTTTTCTATGCGATTTCCGGTTTTCGCTATGGGTTTCTAGGCCAGACGGATTCGTCCATCCTGCTCGGCACGGTGGTGATGCTGGGCCTGAACCTTGCGCTTGCGCTGCTCTGCTACACTGCGCTGGTGAAGGGCTGGAGGATCAAAGCCTGAGCGATCCGCCTGCAATCAATGCCAGTGGCGGGCATCCAGCGCATAACGGCCATCGGCCTGCTGCTGGAAGAGAGCGGCGATCGCCGGATGATCGACCGGATCGCCGGTCTCATCGCTCATGAGGTTCTGCTGGCTGACATAGGCGATGTAGCTTGATTCCCCATTGTCCGCGAACAGATGATAAAAAGGCTGGTCGCGCGCCGGCCGTGCGTCTTCCGGAATGGCCTCATACCAATCCTCGCTATTAGCGAAGACCGGATCGATATCGAAAACCACGCCGCGAAAGTTGAAGAGCCGATGCCGCACCTGATCGCCGATTCGAAACCGTGCATGCGCGACGAGAGGCGCGGAAAGAGCCGGTCTCGACAGGGGAAGGGCGGGGGTGCGGCGTCCAATGCCGCCACGGTCGCGAGGCGAGTTCATATCGCATGATTTAATGCCGCGCCCGCCAAGCGCAAGTTTTGCGGTTGCACCGCTTGGCAAAGCCCGGATCATTCGCTAACAGCGCGCCCTCAACTCTTGGTATGCGGGCCGGTGACGATTGCTCCGGTCGCCGCAATTGTCCTCTGCGGAGAGGTGGCTGAGAGGTCGAAAGCACCGCACTCGAAATGCGGCGTGCCGGCAACGGTACCGTGGGTTCGAATCCCACCCTCTCCGCCATTACCCGTTGAAATCATTGGATTTTTCGGGATTTTTCCGAAACCTACCACAACTCCTACCACATGGGGTCCCGACTGGAATTGGCGCTAATTACGATGCCACCAATCGGAATGTCCTTGGTTCGCGTCAAGCGCGGGCACTAATGGCAAGCCAGCTAGACGGTTCTTCGTTGCCCGCGTAAGCCTTCGAAACGATTGGGGGATGCAATGGGACTTATTTCAACGATTCGATATAACTTTGCGAACATTGCGACGTTCAGCGGTCGCGAAACACGCGGCCAATTTTGGCCCTATGCGACGTTCGTTTTTGTACTTTCGATAGCGGGCATGATGGCGGTAATGTTGCCGGAAATGTCGGCGAGTATGGAACGGATGCAGAAATTTGCGGCAGAGCATCCCGACATGGCGACGGTTCAACAGGGACCGGGCGGTTATTCGATTAGCATTCAGGGCCACCATCCCGAATTAATGCCTGACATGGGCAATATGATGGGGTTGATGGCAGTCGTATTTGTTACCGCTATCGCTTTGTTGGCAGCGGCGGTTGCTCGCCGGTTGCATGATCGTGGAAAATCCGGCGCATGGGGATTAATGCCTTTGCCTTTCATTGCTTTCGCTTCGATCATGATGCCGAAGGTCTTCGCTCAAAATCCACCCGATATGAGTCTATTCTTCGCTATATTTATAAACAACTTTATTTACATCGGCACGCTGATCTTCCTTGTCGTGTTGCTGGCGGGAGCCGGAACGCAGGGCGAAAATCGCTACGGCCCCGGAGCGACGGCGTAGTTTGGCTGTTGCGGCCATAAGTTCGACGTGAAAAAGCCCGGTCCAACGCGGGAATGACGTTGGACCGGGCTTCCCAAAACGCGACGCCAAGCAAGGTCCGCCGCGCTAACTGGTCGGGATAATCGGCAACCGGGTCGCCAGCAGTTCGGCGCGCTCCTTGGGCGACATTGCCCACAGGGGGACGCAGATGACCGGATAGGCCGTCGTATCGACGCCAGCCGCTCCCGCTGCCTCAATCGCTGCCTGTAGGGGGGGCGGCACTATCCAGCACGGGCACAAGGCACATGACGGGCATCCCGTTGCCGTCCGCGCCATGCCACGGCGTCTTGTGGGCAACGACCCTCTCCGCCAACAGGCCTTCTCGCCTGTTATCAAGCCTTCTCGAAATATACGAACAAACGCCGCGCCGTCCGGCCTTATTCGAGGACGGTCATCCGTCTACGGCCTTCCATTAAGAGCAATTGAGGCAGGGACAGGAAGGCTACCCATAAATCCAAGTGTAGCGCTCAGACGGACGTGGTCCGCTTGGCATCTCTTTGGGGTCTGCTGCGAGCGACGCGCAAAGCGCCACGTCGGACCAGCCAACTGATCGACCTCTGAAGCGAAGGGCGATGCCGATTCAGACACCGCCCGATCGCCTCATTCGCTGGTATCCGTCACTTCCGCTTCAGTGTCTTCATCCGAGCTTTCCTCGATCCGCGCGGCGCTCACCACATGCTCTTCCGCTGCCACGTCGAACAGGCGCACGCCGGCCGATCCGCGACCGATAACGCGCAGGCTGTCCAATCCCATGCGGATCAGCTTGGCTTGGTCCGTTACCAGCATGAGCTGATGCTCCCGTGTTGCCGGGAAACTGGCGACGACCTCGCCATTACGGGCGATATTGTCGATGTTGGTGATGCCCTGGCCGCCGCGCCCGGTCCGCCGATATTCATAAGCGGATGAGAGCTTGCCATAGCCATTGGCGCACACCGTCAGGATGAACTGCTCACGTTGGATCAGCTCCTCGAACCGCGCCGGGTCAAGCACGCTGCTGCCCTCGCGCTCTCCCTTCCAGGGGGCGTAGCGCAGATAATCCTCGCGCTCCTCCTGCGTGGTGCCGACGCGATGGAGGATGGAGAGCGAGATCACCTCGTCATCATTTTTGAGGGTCATGCCGCGCACGCCGGTCGAACTGCGGCTCTGGAACTCACGCACGTCGTCGGCACGGAAGCGAATGGCCTTGCCCGCCCGTGAGGCGAGCAGCACATCGTCGCCTTCCGTGAGCAGCGCCACGCCGATCAGCCGGTCTTCCGCGTCGTCGCCCTCGAACTTCATGGCGATTTTGCCGTTGGAGGGAATGTTGGCGAAGGCATCCATACTGTTGCGCCGCACCGATCCTCTGGCGGTGCAGAACATCACCTGCAGATTGCTCCACTCTGCCTCGTCTTCGGGGAGAGGTAGCACGGTCTGGATCGTCTCACCCTCTGCCAGTGGCAGCAGGTTGACCATCGGCCGCCCGCGCGTCGCCGGCCCGCCTTCGGGCAGGCGCCACACCTTGAGGCGATAGACCTTGCCGATGGTGGAGAAGAACAGCACCGGCGTATGGGTGGAGGTGACGAACAGTTCCGTCACCACATCTTCATCCTTGGTCGCCATGCCTGCGCGGCCTTTGCCACCCCGGTTTTGTGCGCGGAAGGTATCGAGCGGCGTGCGCTTGATATAGCCTTCCATCGTCACGGTGACGACCATCTCTTCCCGCTCGATCAGGTCCTCGTCCTCGATACCGTCGGCGGCGGGCGCGATGGTCGACTTGCGCGGCGTGGCGAACTCCGCCTCGATCGCGTCGAATTCCTCGCGCATTACCTCATAGAGCCGCACGCGGTCGGCGAGAATCAACAGATACCCCTCGATCGCCTCGGCCAGCCCCTGCAACTCGTTGCCGATCTCGTCGCGCCCTAACGCAGTCAGGCGGTGCAAGCGCAGGTCGAGAATGGCGCGCACCTGGGTTTCGGAGAGATGGTATGCGTCTCCCTCCGGCATATTCTCGGCTGCTTCGACCAGGCGCAGATAAGGCGCGATATCACCGATCGGCCAGGCCTTGTTGAGCAATGCCTCGCGTGCGGCAGCCGGGCTGGCCGATCCGCGAATCATCCGCACCACTTCGTCGAGATTGCTGACCGCCACGACGAGGCCGAGCAGGATGTGGGCGCGGTCGCGTGCCTTGGCCAGTTCGAACTTGGTGCGGCGGGTGATGACCTCCTCGCGGAAGCGCACGAAGCTCTCGATAATGTCGCGCAGGTTGAGCAACTCGGGCCGCCCACCGCGAATGGCGAGCATGTTGGCCGGGAAGCTGGTCTGCGCCGGCGTGTGCCGCCAGAGCTGGTTCAGCACCACTTCAGGCGTGGCGTCGCGCTTCAGGTCGATGACGATGCGCACGCCTTCACGGTTCGATTCGTCGCGAATGTCGGAGACGCCCTCGATCCGCTTGTCCTTGGCGGCGTCGGCAATCTTCTCGACAAGGCCGGACTTGCCGACCTGGAAGGGTATTTCCGTGAGTACGATCGACTGGCGGTCGCCGCGCCCGGTCTCGATTTCATGGCGCGAACGCATGATGATCGAGCCGCGCCCGGTCTGATAGGCCGAGCGCGCGCCCGACTGGCCAAGAATCAGCGCGCCGGTCGGGAAGTCCGGCCCCGGCACCAGTTCCATCAACTCCTCGACCGAGATGGCGCCATTGTCCATATAGGCCCGGCAGGCGCGCAGCACTTCGCCGAGATTGTGCGGCGGGATGTTGGTCGCCATGCCCACCGCGATGCCGCCCGCGCCGTTGACCAGCAGGTTGGGGAAGCGCGCAGGCAGCACCTGCGGCTCGCTCTCGCTGGCGTCATAGTTGGGCGTGAAGTTGACGGTATCCTTGTCGAGATCGTCAAGCAGCGCATTGGCGACCTTGGCCAGCCGCGCCTCGGTGTAGCGCATCGCTGCCGGGGCATCGGGATCCATCGAGCCGAAATTGCCCTGACCGTCGATCAGCGGCACGCGCATGGACCAGTCCTGGGTCATCCGAGCGAGGGCGTCATAGATCGAGCTGTCGCCATGGGGGTGATATTTACCCATGACATCGCCGACGATGCGTGCCGACTTGCGATAGGGCCGATTATAGGTGAAGCCCTGCTCGTGCGCGCCGAACAGGATGCGGCGGTGGACGGGCTTCAGGCCATCGCGAACGTCCGGCAGGGCACGCGCCACAATGACCGACATGGCATAGTCGAGATAACTCGACTTCATCTCTTCGACGATATTGATCGGGCTGATATCCGATGGTTCGGCGAGGGTCGTCTCGTCGCTGCTCAAGCGTTCTTCTCTTATGTCTGTTGCGTGGGAAATGTTGTGTCGGCAACCTAGCCGCCAAGGGGCGCGAATGCCAGAAAAAAGGGGCGATTCTTATTCTTCTTCATTGGCTCCGATGCTGCATACCGGGACGATGGGGCATTTTGCCCACGCCGGCCCATGATGCAGCGAGGTCAGCGGAATATACGCAGGAGAGGCGCGGATGACCTCATGCCGGGCAGCGCCGTTCGTCGGTATAACGGTTGCAAAGCGCGATGATCCGAGCATCGGGCGATGACAAGTCGGGCAGGCCCGTTTATAGCGCCGTTCAAACCCGGTTAACGGGGCGCCCGCGATGGTATGATTGACGGCTTTTCGGGCCGGTTCGTCCATAAACGGGCAGCCTCGAGGTCTTTGGTTGGAGGAATATTGATGCGCCGCTTGTCCAGCACTGCCCTATCGATCGCGCTTGTTGCCATGTCGGCGGGGATCGTCATGCCATCCGCGGCCACTGCCGCCAAGAAGGAGAAGGCGGCTGAAGCCGAGGGCGTCAAGCTGTCTCCCAGCAAGGAATTCGTGCCGGGTGCGCAGGAAATCCAGAAGCTTCTGGCGGCCAGCGATTTCGCCGGCGCGAAGGCCAAGCTGCCGGAGGTGGAAGCCAAGGCCAGCAAGCCGGACGACCAATATTTCGTTGGTAATTTCACGCTGAACATCGGCATCGGCCTCAAGGATGAGGCGCTGCAACGTGCGGGCGTCGAGAAGATGCTCGCTTCCGGCGTCGCCCCGGCGGCGGATGTCGGGAAATTCGAGCTGGTGGCAGGCCAGCTTGCGCTCAACGCCAAGGATTATGCCGGCGCCCGCGATCATCTCGCCAAGGCGTCGGCGGCCAATTACGGCGGGGCCAGCACAGACGTCTATCTCGCCGAGAGCTATTTTGGCGAGGCGACCAGCAACGTCTCCGGGAATCAGCTGACGCCGGCCGGCAAGGCGCTCGTGCAGCAGGGTCTTCCTTATCTGCGCAAGGCGATCGACGCCGAGCAGGCAAACGGGAAGACGGCGGACGCCAGCTGGTACACGCGCGGCCTCAAGATGGCGGCGCTGGCCAATGATCCGTCACAGGGCGAATGGTTCAAATTGGGGCTTAGCCATGCAGGCACGCCCGAGAACTGGCGGATCGCACTGCGCACCCTTCAGGATGCGAACAAAGGTATGACCCGCGATGAGAATCTGGATATTCTGCGCCTGATGTTGTCCAGCAAGTCGCTAGATAGCGCGTTCAGCTATAATGAATATGCGGAATCGGCTTGGAAAGCCGGCCTGCCGGGCGAGGTCAAGACCGTGGTCGAAAGCGGCCGCGCGAGTGGCCAGATCAAGGATAGCGATCTCGGCGAACTATATCGCCTCGCCAACGAAGCGATCGCCAAGGACAAGGCATCGCTGCCCGCATCCGAGAAATCGGCCGACGCGGCAGCGACAGGCAAGCCTGCGGCTTCCACGGGCAATGCGTTCCTCAGCTATGGTGATTACGCGAAGGCCGCCACGCTCTATCAACTCGCGCTGCAGAAGGGCGGCGTGGACGCCAACGAAGTCAACACCCGCCTCGGGATCGCGCTGGCGCGTTCTGGCGACAAGGCCGGTGCGCTCGCGGCGTTCGGCAAGGTGAACGGCACTGGGGTGCGCAAGACCATCGCCGATCTGTGGACGGTCTGGCTGGGCAGCCAGGCCTGAATCAATCAGGCATGAGAAACGGAAACGCCGGTGAGCCTCGCGCTTGCCGGCGTTTCTCTATCCGGGCCGCTTAAGGCTCGATAGGGACGCCCGGCAGGTTCTTCGACGTGCGGATGGTGAGGGAGGTCTTGACGCTCGCCACATTGGGCGCCTGCGTCAGCTTTGAGGTAAGGAACTGCTGGAAGCTGCGCAAATCCTGCGCGACGACCTTGAGCACGAAATCGATCTCGCCGTTGAGCATATGACACTCGCGCACCTGCGGCAGCTCCGCGACATAAGCCTCGAACGCCCGCAGGTCCGCTTCGGCCTGGCTCTTGAGGCTGACCATGGCGAACACGGTGATCGTGTAGCCCAGAGCTACCGGATCGAGGTGCGCATGATAAGCGGTGATGAAGCCATGATCTTCCAATGTGCGCACGCGCCGCAAGCAGGGCGGGGCAGTGAGGCCGACCTTAGCGGCAAGGTCCACATTGGTCATCCGCCCGTCACTTTGCAGGGCGTCCAGTATCTTGCGATCAATCTCGTCGATTGTAGTGCCGGGCATAGCCTGACATTTCCTTTCGCTGGTGCCGATCATACTATAAGATAATGTCGTGACAATGCAATTGTCCCACAATGTGACGTCCCGATTTTGTGGCTGGCCCGCGCGGGCAGGGGGCGCTACTGGCAGGCGACGAGGGACTGCCCGGACCATGCGCTTCAACGATCTTCTGCGCACCGTGCTCGCCAATATGGGCGATGGGACGGTAGCGACCGTGACGCGCTGGCGGCAGTGCATGGACCTGCTCGCGCAATATGACGTATCCGGCGCGCACGGCACGACGCTGTCCGCCGAGGATCGCGATGCAATCCTGGCCCGGCTTGAGATCATGCGGCCCCAGCTCAATGTGGAGCAACGCGTTGCCTCCGTAGTCGAGCTTGGCGGGCGGCTGCGCTCGGCGGGACTGGTTCGTCTGCTCGGGCAGGATCATCCTACGCTGGTTTCTGCCCTGATGGCCAAGGTTGCCTTGTCCGATGCGGACTGGGTGGCGATCATTCCCGATCTTGGGCCTCTAGCGCGTAGTGTGCTGCGCCGACGAACCGATCTTGGGCCGGGCGCCATTGCGGCCTTGCGCCGATTCGGCACGGTCGATCTTTCGCTCACCACATTGGTGCCGAAGGAAGCGATCCAACCAGCTTCGGGTGCGCCGCATCGCGTGCAAGCCGCGAATGATAGCGAGCGCGCGGAGGCACAGAGCCAGATCGGCCGGATCGTTGCGCAGATCGAGCGTTTTACCGAGACGCGTCAGCATCGCCAGGAGGATGTGCTGGAGGCGGACACTGCGCCGTCATCCTCATCCCGCTCAACCGAATCAGCCCGGCCGAAACGAGGCGCGCTCGTCCGCCGTTTCACGTTCGAGACGGACGTCGCTGGCATTATCCGCACGGTTGCCGGGGCACCGCGCGCCGCTGCGGCTGGATTGAGTATCGGCACACCGGCAAGCGATGGCCGCCATGGCGCGGATGGACGGGCGCTCGGCGCCTTCCGTCATCGCGCCGCATTCGAGGATGCGCGCTTCACCATCGGTGCGGGGGTGCTCGCCGGTGAGTGGCGTCTCTCCGCCACGCCGCGCTTCGATCCCGCGACCGGGCGTTTTCTCGATTATATCGGCGAGGCCCGCCGGGAGTTGCCCCATGAGGCGCTGGTCAAGACCAGCCGTGATGCGCCGGGTTGGGCGGGCCTGTCCGCCGCCAGCACCCGCCAGCTCATCCACGAGTTGCGCACGCCGCTCAACGCCATTCAGGGCTATGCCGAGATGATCGAGGCGCAGCTGGTTGGTCCGGTTTCAGCCGATTATCGCGACATGGCCGGGCAAATTCTCGCAGATGCGCGAGCGCTGCTGGCGACGTTCGATGATCTCGACCTCGCCAGCCGCATTGAGCGCGGCGATCATCGCGCTGCGTCGGAGGCAGTCGACCTGCCTGCGCTTGTGGAGGGGATTATCGCCGCATTCGGGCAAGACGGGGCAGCGCGGATTGTCGTTGCGGCCGGCGCCGATCTGCCGGTGATCGCCAGCGATCGCGCGCAGGTTGAGCGAATGCTGGCTCATCTGATCCGCGCCGGCCGCGCTGCGCTTGGCGACGGCGAACGGCTCGCCCTTACGCTGATGCCGGGCGCCACGGTTGATACGGTGGAAATCGCCATGCGCCGCCCCAGCACGCTCATCGGCCTGACCGATACCGCCCTACTGGAGCATGATAGCGCCATCGACAGCAAGCTGTGCGACGCTCCCCAACTCGGCCTGGCCTTCACGCTCCGGCTCGTGCGTGGCATTGCGGATCATCTCGAAGGTCACTTCGAGATAACGCCCCATGATTTTCGACTCATCCTGCCGAACCGCGCTGCCATCCGCGAGGAGCAGGGGCGGGGCATTTGAGGCTGGCTGTCCACGGACGCCATCAACCGCTCCAAGCGCCTTAATTTCAGGATGCCGCCCGCTTAAATGGTTGAAGCCCGCACGCCGTTTGTCGGACATGAGCGGTGGCGTGTTTTCCAATCTCGAGAAAATGGTCGGGGAGACAGGATTCGAACCTGCGACCCTCTGCTCCCAAAGCAGATGCGCTACCAGGCTGCGCTACTCCCCGGACCCGGCAAGCCCTTAGCTTTCGGGCTGTTCAGAGCGCAAGCGGAAACAGCTTTGGCGGCCATGATTGACGAGACAATGGGCCAATTGATGCATGAAGGTCCGGAATAACTCCAATTTGTGTTCCGCAAGGATCTGGCTTCCACTCCTTGCCGACCTATTACGATCAGGGCAAATTGGGAGCAGCGCAGCCACCGGCTAAGACGGACCAACGACGTCGTCGCGCATCTTTCTTCTCGGGAGAGGTGAGGTGGTGGGCCCGGCAGGACTCGAACCCGCAACCTAGCCGTTATGAGCGGCCAGCTCTAACCATTGAGCTACAGGCCCAGACTCTCTCGACCGGCCGAGCGTTCCGGGTCCCGCGGCGTTAGCCCGGCCTGCCGCCTTTTTGCAAGTGCCGTATGTCGCTGCGCATTGCAGGTCGCAGTCTTGCCGGGTGGCCAACCTGGTGCCAGGCAAATCTTTGCCTCAAAATGCCAGATCAAACACACCGGCGACTGGGGACGAGGGCTACCGGCCTCAGAGCCATGGCTATTCGAATCCCAGAATGAGGATATAGGCAGACATTGGCGAAGGAGATGGTCAGCCATAGGCGGCTTCGTGCTCGGCGACGATTTGTGTGGTGGGCAAGTTCGCCCATGTCGAGTTGAGCGGCACACAGCTTATAGCCGAAACCGCTCTATCGCTGCCGGCAGGTCAGGCGGGCACGGGAGTGGGGGCTACGCCCATCCATATAATGCATTCCCCATGCTCAATTATGAGCACGAACGAAAAGGGCGGTGCCGGGTTACGGCACCGCCCTTCGGAATTGTCCGGGCCGGCCGGCTGGCCGCCGGCAATTACTCAGCCGCGTTAACGGCGTTGGCGGCGTTCGCCTCGTCTGCAACGTTGGCGACGGCGTTCGCAGCGTTGTCAACGGCGTTGGTGGCATTGGCCAGCTCGTCGACGACGACTTCGTTGGTCGCGTCGTTCGACTCAGCGGCAGGCTGCTCGCCGCATGCGGCCAGGCTCATCAGCACAACAGCAGCGCTCGCCACAGCAAACTTCTTCATATTATCGGGCTCCCATAGCAATGTACGTGCTCCGATTTATGGGCACGAGCCGCCCAATTAACGCGTGCGACGCGGAAATCAATAGAGTTATCAACCTAACCGATAGGAAATTGGAGGAGGAAACGGCCCCGGATCGCCGCGTTTCGCCACCGCGCGAACCTCGCCGATCCCGGCAGGCGGAGGGGCATGTCGCAGACATTTGCCAAGCCGCCTCCGCTCGGCTAACCGGGCGCAAATCCTCACATAGCTTCCGTGTTCCAGAAGGACCGATATCGATGGCCGTCCAGTACAGCTACGTCATGAAGGGTCTTACCAAGACCTTCCCCGGTGCAAACAAGCCGGTTTTCAACAACATCAACCTGCAATTCCTGCCGGGCACCAAGATCGCGATCATCGGTGTCAACGGCGCGGGCAAGTCTACGCTGATGAAGGTCATGGCGGGCTATGACGCAGAGTTTCAGGGTGAGGCATGGGCGGCTGAGGGCATCCGCGTCGGCTATCTCGCGCAGGAGCCGCAACTCGATCCGAGCAAGACCGTCCTCGAGAATGTGAAGGACGGCGTGCGGGGCGTCGCCGATCTGGTCGATCGTTTCAATGAGATCAGCGCGATCATGGGCGATCCGCCCGAGGATGTGGATTTCGATGCGCTGATGACCGAGATGGGTGAGCTTCAGGAGAAGATCGACGCGGTCGATGGCTGGACGCTCGACAATCAGCTTGAAATCGCCATGGAGGCGCTGCGCTGCCCGCCGGGCGACTGGTCGGTCGAGAATCTCTCGGGCGGTGAGAAGCGCCGCATCGCGCTCTGCCGCCTGTTGCTGGAGAAGCCGGAAATCCTGCTGCTCGACGAGCCGACCAACCATCTCGATGCCGAGAGCGTGCAGTGGCTGGAGCAGCACCTCATCAACTACACCGGCAACGTCATTCTCGTCACGCACGACCGTTACTTCCTCGATAATGTCGTTGGCTGGGTGCTGGAGTTGGATCGCGGCCGCGGCATACCGTTCGAGGGCAATTATTCGGCCTGGCTGGAGGCCAAGGCCAAGCGCATGGAGCAGGAGGAGCGCGAGGAAGCGGGTCGCCAGAAAGCGATCAAGGAGGAACTGGAGTGGATTCGCCAGTCCCCAAAAGCGCGTCAGACCAAGAGCAAGGCTCGTATTCGGGCGTTCGATGAACTGGTCGAAAAGCAGGAGCAGCGCGCACCCGGCAAGGCGCAGATCGTCATCCAGACGCCCGAGCGCCTGGGCGGCAAGGTGATCGAGGCGAAGAACATCAGCAAGTCCTATGGCGACAAGCTACTGTTCGAGGACCTGTCCTTCATCCTTCCGCCGGGCGGCATCGTCGGCGTGATCGGCCCGAACGGCGCGGGCAAGTCCACGCTGTTCCGGCTCATCACCGGGCAGGAAACGCCCGATTCTGGCGAGATCGATGTCGGTCCCACCGTGCGTCTCGGCTATGTCGACCAGAGTCGCGATGCGCTCGATCCCAACCACAATGTCTGGGAGGAGATCAGCGGCGGGCATGATCTCATGACGATCGGCAAGCACGAAATCCAGACCCGTGCTTATGTCGGCGCCTTCAACTTCAAGGGCACCGATCAGCAGAAGAAGGTCGGCCAGCTTTCCGGCGGTGAGCGCAACCGCGTCCACATGGCCAAGATGCTCAAGGAGGGCGGCAATGTGCTCCTGCTCGACGAGCCGACCAACGATCTCGACGTCGAGACGCTGCGCGCGCTTGAGGATGCGCTGGAGAATTTCGCCGGCTGCGCCGTGGTCATCAGCCACGACCGTTTCTTCCTCGATCGCCTTGCCACGCACATTCTGGCTTTCGAGGGTAATAGCCACGTCGAATGGTTCGAGGGCAATTTCGAGATGTATGAGGAGGATAAGCGCCGTCGCCTGGGCGATGCTGCCGACCGGCCAACCCGGCTTGCCTACAAGAAGCTGACACGCTGAGCATCGATCCGGAGCGGTTTGCCGCCGCGTCGGCGTCAGGTCGGTGTTCGCCAGCTTCCCGCCGCAATAACCGGCCGGTTCGTCACCGGCCGGTTATAGGCATAGGCCCAGGCGGATTTCCCCGAATCGAGCAGATTGACGCGGACCCGGCAATATTCCGACTTGTCCGGATTCTCCGGATCGTAAAGCTCATAGGCATCAAGCTTGTCGAGCAGGGTTTGCTCGGTGAAGGCGAGCAACGCTCCATGGACAATGCCCGCCCCGCCGGGAATCAATCCAGGATAATCGCCCAGATGGTAAAGCCGGCCTGCGATCCGCTCTGGGCCCAGGGAGCGCACCTGCCCCTCAAGTCCTAGCGAATTGAACCCTCGTTCGCCCGGCATCAGCAATCCGTAAACGAACAATATTATGTCATTCGCCATACGGCTCGAACTGCCCCGTCGCCTCGTCCAGAAGATAGAGCACCCCTTCCGCCACCGCGAAATAAGCGCCCTTCAAAGACAAGACGTTGCGCTGCTCCTTCTCCCTTATCCACGGGAAGGTACGCAGATTATCGAGGCTGACCTGCACCGCCGCATGCTCCATGGCCCGACCGGCCACCCGACTGCGATCGTCGCCATGCTCGGCGATCACCTTGGCGCGTGCTTCGTCCAGCATGGATATCCAGCCGGCGATGAACCCGCCTTCGCCAAGCGGCGCGTCGCGCATATTCTGGGTGAGGGCGGCATGGCAGCCGCCACATAGGCCGTGGCCCATCACAAGAATTTCCTGAATGCCGAGGATCTGGATGGCAAACTCAACGGCAGAAGAAACACCATGAAGGCCGGGGTTCGTCTCAAATGGAGGGACGAGTGCGCCGACATTGCGCACAACAAAAATCTCACCGGGGTGTGTATCGAAGATAATCGTCGGATCGACTCGACTGTCGGAGCAGGCGATAACCAGAACTCCGGGATTTTGGCCGTCCTTGAATTCTTCCCACCGGGCACGTTGATTGGTCCATTCGGTCGCGCGAAATCTGCGATACCCGTCGAGCATATCTATCAATGTTGTCATAGGTGTTTCGCTGTGCAGCAGATCGACGGGGCTGGCAACCCGGCAGCGTCATCGCTATCTGGGGCGCATGAATGACCTATCGTCCGATCCGCGCGGCCTTTCCCTCCGCAAGCCAGACTGGATTCGCGTCAAGGCGCCCGTCAGCGCCGGTTATGAGGCGACGCGCAAGCTGATGCGGGAAAAGGGCCTCGCCACCGTCTGCGAGGAAGCCGCCTGCCCGAACATTGGCGAGTGCTGGAGCAAGAAGCACGCCACGGTGATGATCCTGGGCGATACCTGCACCCGCGCCTGCGCCTTCTGCAACGTCAAGACCGGCATGCCGCGCCCGGTCGATCCGCGCGAGCCGCAGAACCTGGCGGACGCCTGCGCCGAGATGGGGCTGGAGCATATCGTCGTCACCTCGGTCGACCGGGACGATCTGCCCGATGGCGGCGCGCGCCAGTTCGTCAAGGTGATCGAGGCGCTGCGTAAGACCACGCCGCAGACCACCATCGAGATTCTCACGCCTGATTTCCGCAACAAGCATGAGGCGGCTGTGGAAGCCATCGTCGCTGCCCGGCCGGACGTCTATAATCACAATCTGGAGACGGTCCCGCGGCTTTACCCGACCATCCGCCCCGGCGCGCGCTATTATGCCTCGCTGCGCTTGTTGGAGATGGTCAAGAAGATCGATCCTTCCATCTTCACCAAGTCGGGCGTTATGCTCGGGCTGGGCGAGCAGCGGCTCGAAGTGCATCAGGTGATGGACGACATGCGCTCGGCCGATGTCGATTTTCTCACCATGGGCCAATATCTGCGCCCCACGCCCAAACACGCGCCGGTGATAGAGTTCGTCACCCCACAGGCGTTCAAGGCTTATGCCGCGATCGCGCGGGCCAAGGGATTCCTGCAAGTCGCATCCAGCCCGCTAACCCGTTCCAGCTATCACGCCGGCGAGGATTTCGCGCAGATGCGCGCTGCGCGCGAGGCGGCGCTGGCCCGCAAAGCCTGAGCCATCTATGCCCAGACACGAAGAGACGCGGCGACTGCCTTATTCGCCGGAGCAGATGTTCGAGCTTGTCACCGATGTACCGCGCTATCCGGAGTTCCTGCCTTGGGTGAGCGCCATCCGTGTGCGCGCCGATAGCGAGGACGAGATGCTGGCGGACATGATCGTCGGCTTCAAGGGCCTGCGCGAGACGTTCACCTCGCGCGTCATCAAGCAGCGGCCACGCAGCGTGCATGTCGATTATGTCGATGGTCCGCTGCGTCACCTGAGCAATGATTGGCGCTTCCGGCCCGATGGAGAAGGGGGGGTGCTGATCGACTTCGCGGTCGATTTCGCCTTCAAGAACCGCATGTTCGAGATGCTCGCGGGGCAGGTATTCGACCGCGCCCTGCGCAAGATGATCGGCGCGTTCGAAGCCCGCGCACAGAAGCTTTATACGCCGGCCACCTCGGGCAGCGGCTCTGGCGCGCATAGTACCGTCTGACCCGGTTTAAATGCCTCCGCTTCAGATTGAGGTGGGGGCCAATATTCCTGTGCTGCACAGCGCCGTGGACTCTGGCCGGCTAGCATTGGAGGCGTCGCGCATCGCGCCAAGTCCAGACCCTCAGGGTTCGAAAGCCGATCGTCCTATGCCTCCGCCTCATCCGGCAGCAGTAGCTCCAGCGCGCAGAGCGCTGCCTGAACGCGGATATTCGCTCGCCCCGTGTCATCGAACCGGCGTAGGTCCGCCACGGCATTTTCACTGTCATCGCCGCGCTCTGCCCGCGCGAAGACCACGGTGCCCACCGGCTTCATTTCGCTGCCGCCGTCCGGCCCGGCGACGCCAGTGATGGAGACGGCGACGTCCGCCTCGCTGCGGTTGAGCGCACCTTGCGCCATCGCCCAGGCGGTTGCGATGGAAACCGCGCCGAACGTGTCCAGCACATCCTCGCTCACCCCCAGCATCGCCGTTTTCTGTGCGTTGGAATAGGTGACGAACCCCGCCTCGAACGTGGCGGAGGAGCCGGCGATCTCGGTCAATGCGGCCGAGACCAACCCGCCCGTGCAGCTTTCCGCCACCACAATCCGGCGGTTGGCCTTGATGTTCGCCGCGATGACGCGCCGGGCCAGCGCCACGAGCGGTGCGGGCAGGACAGTGTCAGGGATGGCAGCGTCCTCATTCATGATCGCGCAATCATGGCCGTATCGGCATCGAAAGCCAATCGCATTAATCTTCCGGCAGGCGAATGGTTGCGACCGCCTGCGCGGCGATACCTTCGCCGCGTCCTGTCAGCCCGAGCCGCTCGGTTGTGGTGGCTTTGACGCTCACCCGCGCCGTCTCCACGCCCATGATCGCCGCGAGCCGCGTGCGCATGGCTTCGCGATACGGGCCGATCTTCGGCGCTTCGCAGATGATGGTGACGTCCACATGATCGATGCGCCCGCCACGCGCCCGCACGCGGCCGGCGGCGAAATCGAGAAACCGCTCGGAACGCGCGCCGCGCCATTGCGGATCGGAGGGCGGGAAATGACTGCCGATATCGCCCTCCGCCAGCGCGCCAAGCAGGGCATCGACCAGTGCATGGATCGCCACGTCCGCATCGCTGTGGCCTGAGAGGCCGTGGCTGTGAGCGATCTCGACGCCACCCAGCCACAAGGGCACGCCTACAACGAGCCGATGCACGTCGAAGCCCAGCCCGGTGCGGGTCGTCATATTGGGCGCCAATTCGCGTTCCATACGGTCATGGTCTCCCGGATAGGTGATCTTCTCAAGGCGTGGATCACCGGGAACGAACTGCACCGTGCCACCGGCCGCGCGCAGCATCTGCGCGTCGTCGGTCGGTTCGTCGCCTTCGGGCCAGCGCCGGTGCGCAGCAAGGATGGCCTCGAAGCGGAAGGCTTGTGGTGTCTGCACGCGGCGGAGCGGCGCGCGGTCGAGCGTGTCGCCCGATAGATCGCCTTGCGCCCTCACCAGCGTATCAACGACCGGCAACACCGGCATCACGCCCTCCGCGCCCATATCGAGCGCGGCGACCAGCCGGTCGATCACCACAGCGGGCAGGCGCGGCCGCGCACTGTCGTGGATCAGCACATGGCGTGGCGGTGTCTCCTCCGCCGCCAGTGCCTCCAGCGCCGCCCGCACCGAGAGTCGCCGCGTCGCCCCGCCAACGATG
>Ga0182736_1000511_pt1 | contig 57617 bp, 56 predicted proteins | sample eDN5th30CKraftBY_FD_128882 | JGI IMG/M metagenome (GOLD analysis project Ga0182736, IMG submission 128882) | Enriched backyard soil microbial communities from Emeryville, California, USA - eDNA 5th pass 30_C Kraft BY (version 2) (version 2) | ecosystem: Environmental > Terrestrial > Soil >... | reverse complement strand
GCCCCTGGGCCGCAGCGGCGACGCCCGCGCAATTGCTGACCAGCGATTGCGCCGCACGCTCGGGCCTGCCGTCGGACGACACCCGGGTGTCAGACACCCTTCGGGGTGTCTGACACCTAAGCGAGGTTGGCGCCGCGAAGGCCGTTCCAGGTGCGGCCAGGCGCCTCACACCAACCAGGACATTCACCGGCAAAAAACCAGGTTCCCCAGGGCCGGACACCCTGCCGAGGTGTCTGACGCCAACCAGGACACCCACCGGCCAAGAACCAGATTTCCCAGGGCCAGACACCCTGCCCAGGTGTCTGACACCCCGAAGGGTGTCTGACACCAAAGTGTGCAGCAACCGCCGCCTAATACCGCTTCAGCGACAGCACATTGAACGTGCTTTTCAGGGTGGCCACGGACTTGTCGTAGTTGGCCAGCGCCAGACAGGCGATCAGCGCGTCGATGATGGCCAGCTGCGCCAGGCGGCTGGTCATGGCTTCCGTGCGGAAGCGCGTTTCGCGCGCCATGGTGTGCAGCAGCACATCGGCGAAGGCCTGGATCGGCGACTTGCCGAAATTGGTGATGCAGATGGTGCGCGCGCCGGCTTCCTTGGCCAGGCGCGTGGCCAGCACGGTCTCGTGGGTGCTGCCCGAATGCGAGATCGTCAGCACCGCCACGTCGGGGCCGGTCAGCGAGGCGCTGATGGCTTGCACGTGCGAATCGGTGACCGCGGTGGCGTTCAGGCCGATGCGCAGCATGCGGTAGTGGGCATCTTCGGCGATCGTGGCCGAACTGCCGATGCCGTAGATTTCGATGCGGCGCGCCTGCGCCAGCAACTGCACGGCCTGCTGCAGCGCCTGCGTGTCCAGCACCGACGCGGTTTCCTGCAAGGCCTGGATATTGCTTTGGAAGATCTTGCCCACCACCGTGCCGGCGCTGTCTTCGGGCGCCAGGTCTTCGTGGATGTATTGCACCGGCCGCACGATTTCCTGCGCCAGCGCGATCTTCAGCTGCTGGAAGCCGGTGGCGCCCACCATCTTGCAGAACCCGATGACGCTGCCTTCGCTGGACTCGGTTTTCTCGGCCACTTCGCTGACCGACATGTGCACTACCTGGCCGGGATTCTGGATGACGTATTCGCCGATGCGCTGCGTGGCCGGCCCCATGGCCGGCAGCAGGCTCTCGATGCGCGCCAGCATGGCGGGCAGCGCCGCCGGCGACGCCGCGGAATCGGCGCCGGCGGGAACGGGGGCGGCGGGCTTTCTGGAGGTGGCCATGGGCATCACGGGCTGGGACGCGGCCATTTTCTCATAGCCGCATGACCGCGGCGCGCGCTCAGCCCGGCTTGCCGTCGACGCGCGGACGCGCCAGGCGCGGCGCGTAGGTCAGCGCATACAGCGCGAAGCCGATCACCCAGCACAGCGCGGCGCCGTAGACCCAATGCAGGTACCCGGCGGGCCACAGCAGCGGGCCGGCCACGCGCAGCAGGGTCGCCGCCACGATCAGCCAGTACGACGCGACTTCGGACCGCCCCGCCACCAGCCGGCGGCCGGTATGGCCCAGCGCCGTGCGCGTGATCATGGCGATGATGGCCGTGCCGATCACGCCGACCGCGAAGGCATGTTCGGCCACACCCGGCATCACCCAGCCCAGCGCGCCGGCGGCCAGCAGCAGGAACCCCGCGGGCAGCCAGGCATAGGCCAGGTGCAGGATCCACAAGATGGGCCGGTTGCCCACGGCATAGCCGCGCCAGCCGGCCACGCGCACCGCCAGCAGCACGCCGGCCAGTGCCGCCAGCGGCGCCGTCAGCCAGGCCGGCGCGGCCAACACCCAGGCCAGCAAGGCCAGGATGGTGGCCACCAGTATCGGCTTGCCCAGGCGCGGATACGATTTCAACTGGAAGCCGGGCACGGCGTTGGTGGTGAACATGGGCAGCACGCGTGCGCCGATCACCGCCACGAACAGCACCGGCAATGCCAGCCCCGCCACACAGGCGCGCAGCGCCAGGGCCGCGTCGCCCTGCCAGGCGAACGCATGGAACGCCAGGTTGATGGCGCCGTACACCCACAGCGCCAACGCCAGCGGATAGTTGCGGCGGTTGCCGGCGCGCGCCAGCACGCGGGTGAACGCCAGCGCCGCCAGCGGCAGGAACAGCCCGTCCAGCAGCGCCGCCAGCGGCGCCGGGGCAAACCACATGGCCAGGCGACCAGCCAGCCACAAGGCCGTCAGGGCGGCCAGCACGCCGCCCGCGGGCGTGTCCACGCCCGTCCAGGCGCGGCCGGCGGTGAACAGGAAGCCCACCACGATCACCGCCGCGAAGCCGAACACCATTTCGTGCGCATGCCACAGCAGCGCCAGCCCCAGGGATCCCGACGGCGGGGGCACCACGCCGGCCAGTTGCCCGGCCCAGATGGCCACGGCCAGCGCGGCGAATATCGCGCCGCACAAATAGAACGGCCGGAAACCCAACGCGAACAGGGCCCAGCCCGGCGGCGGCGACGAGTGGGGTTCGCTGGGCCGATGCAGGGAAGACGAGGAAATGGGAATCTGGACCATGGCGTGTCGAGAAAAAGGGCGCCGCGCGAAAAGAACGCGGCCGCGAACGAGTCTACCCCTGTGACGCAACGCCATCGACGCTGCCGCGCTTGCCGTAGGGCTATTGCGCACACCTTTGCGCTTCCGCAAAACCCGCTGTCGCGTATATCTTACAAAGCGCGAGTTATTTGGCGAGCGGCCACAAGCTCGCTAATCTGTCGGGTTCGGAATTCCAGGCCGGCACTGTCGCGGGCCTGTGCCTATGGAAGTGCATACCATGAAGATCGCAAAAGGATTGATCGGCGCCGCCCTGCTGCTGGGCGCCATGGCCGGCGCGCAAGCCGCCACGCTGGACGTCGTGAAAAAGCGCGGCGAAGTGCGCTGCGGCACCACGACGGGCTTTGCCGGCTTCTCGGCGCCCGACGCCAAGGGCGTGTGGCGCGGGCTGGACGTGGACCTGTGCCGCGCCATCGCGGCGGCCGTGTTCGGCGACGCCGACAAGATCAAGGTGGTGCCGCTGAATTCGCAACAGCGCTTCACCGCGCTGCAATCGGGCGAAATCGACGTGCTGACGCGCAACACCACGGTGACGCAGCAGCGCGACACGGCGCTGGGCATCATCCACGCCGGCATCAATTTCTACGACGGCCAGGGCTTCCTGGTGCCGAAGTCGCTGGGCGTGAAAAGCGCCACCGAACTGAACGGCGCCACCATCTGCCTGCAAACCGGCACCTCGAACGAAAACACCCTGGCCGACTGGGCCCGCGCGCACAACGTGCAGTACAAGCCGGTGGTCATCGAGACCTTCAACGAAGTGGTCAACGCGTTCGCCGCGGGCCGCTGCGACGTCTTCAGCACCGACGCCTCGGGCCTGGCCTCGATCCGCATCTCGAAGCTGCAAAACCCCGACGACTACCTGGTGCTGCCCGAGATCATCTCGAAAGAACCCCTGGGCCCCTTCGTGCGCCAGGGCGACGACGCCTGGCTGAACATCGTGCACTGGTCGCTGTCGGCCATGATCGAAGCCGAGGAATACGGCATCACCTCGGCCAACGTCGACCAGCAGGTGCAAAGCCCCAACCCCAACATCCGGCGCATTCTGGGCGTGACGCCGGGCTCGGGCGCCAACATGGGGCTGGACGAAAAATGGGCCTACCAGATCATCAAGCAGGTAGGCAATTACGGCGAAAGCTTCGACCGCAACGTCGGCGCCGGCAGCCCGCTGAAGATCGCGCGCGGCCTGAACGCGCAATGGACGCAGGGCGGCCTGATGTACGCGCTGCCGATCCGCTAAGCGATGCGGCAACAGGCGCCGCACCGCCGTGGCACTGCCTTGCGGCGCATCTGGCGGAATGCAATCCGGCGCTCCCCAGGCTTCCCAGGTGTCTGACTCCCGCGCAGCGGGTGTCTGACACCGTTCGGTTGGCGAGGCAGCCTCTGCCCACTTCGGGGCACCTGGCTGCACCAAGGCGAATCTTGAGCCGCGCCATGAGCACCCGGCCACCCCGGGGCGCCCGCTAATTGATGCTGTAGCCGCGGCCCTTGAAGCATGCGCCCATCGCGCGGCCGTACGACTCGGTAGCCACGCCGGTGGTGTATTCGCTGACGTTGTCGGGGTCGAAGCCGCTTTGATTCATGGCCCAGCGGCGGCATTCCTGGCGGTCGCGCGCTTGCTGCGCGTCGCTCTGGCCCTTGGCCGGGTAGGCGATCACGTCCAGGCTGGACGAGGCCACGCGCGGCGCCGAGTACGTCGCGGCGGGCGCCACGTACGCCACGGGCGGGGCCGCATAGACCGGCGCCGCATACTGCACCGGCGGGTAATACACCGGCGGCGGCGCATACGTGACGCCGCTGTACCCATAGCCATAGCCGTAGCGCGGGCCGCTGCTGACCGCCAGCGCCACCCCCGCGCCCAGCAACGCCGCCCCGCCGATCCACCAGCCGGAACCGTAATAGCCGCCATGGTGATGGCCCCCATGGGCGGAAACCTGGCCGCTGAATGCCGCCAGAGCGGCGGCGACCGCGGCCGCGCGCCAGAATCGGGACTTCATGTTCGTCTTTCCTGAAAAACCGCTGGCCGGTGACCCGGTCCAGCTATGAATAGCTTACTCCCGCGGGCCGCGCCCGTGTCACGCGGAGGTTGCCGCGGCGCCACGAAAACGCTTCACGCTGTTTCAGGCGGAATCCGTCGCGCCGGGGCCGGCCGGCCCCACCGATGTGCAAAAATCCTGCCCATGCAATATGACAATCGCTTGCAGAAAGATTCCCTGGCCGCCCAGGCCGCCCGCCTGCCGGCCGCCTGGCAGGCCGCCTTGCAGCCCGCGCCGGTGGCCCGGGCACTGAACGACGTCATCGCCTATGTCGACCAGCGGCTGGCCGCGGGCGCGGTGGTGTACCCGGCCACGCCCTTCCGCGCGCTGGACGGCCTGGCGCCGTCGGACGTGCGGGTGGTGATCCTGGGCCAGGACCCCTACCATGGCCCCGGTCAGGCGCAGGGCCTGGCGTTCTCGGTGCCCGACGACTGCAAGCGCCCGCCCAGCCTGCGCAACATCTTCGCGCAGATTGCCCAGGACTACCCGGGCACGCCGCTGCCGCGCGGCAACGACCTGTCGCGCTGGGCCAGCCAGGGCGTGCTGCTGCTGAACACCTCGCTGACGGTCGAAGACGGCCAGCCCGCCTCGCACGCCAGGCGCGGCTGGGAAATCGTCACCGACGCGCTGATCGGCCTGGTGGCGCGCGACCCGTCCCCGAAAGCCTTCCTGCTGTGGGGCGCCCATGCGCAGGCCAAGCAGGCGTTGTTGCCAGACCACAGTGGCCACCTGGTGCTGACGGCCAACCACCCCTCGCCCTTGTCGGCCCGGCGCCCGCCGGTGCCCTTCCTGGGCTGCGGCCACTTCGCTCGGGTCAATGCCTGGCTGGCCGAACAAGGCAAAACCCCTATTGACTGGGTCACCGAAAATAATGCCTATGTACGCCAAGGCGAATTCGGGTTATGATCGCGGCACTGCACAAATTTGTTCCGGCATAAATTCCGCTTTGTTTGCGGCCACTTATGCAGTTCGTTGGGTCAGCATTCCGACCCCATGCCGGACATCATCGATTCCTGACCTCCTTTCCTTTCGCCTTGCGTTCCCTGTAACGCGCCGCGCGCACGGTTGATTCGGTCGGCACGATGCTCCATCAACCGCTGCCCGGATCCGGCCGCTTTCCTTCGGCTTTCCCGGCACATGCGCCGCCATGCGCGGCAAGGACAAGTGATGTCTTTCGAAACCCTGGGTCTTGCACCCGTCCTGCTGTCGGCCCTGCAAGAAGCCGGCTTTTCCGCCCCCACTCCGGTCCAGGCCGCGGCCATTCCCCAGGCGATGGCCGGCCATGACCTGATGGTGTCGTCGCAAACCGGCAGCGGCAAGACCGCCGCCTTCATGCTGCCCGCCCTCAATCGCATCGCCGGCCAGCCCGGCAACAAGGGCGTGGGCGTGCAGGTGCTGGTGCTGACGCCCACCCGCGAACTGGCCCTGCAAGTCACCGAAGCCACCGGCTCGTACGGCCGCAACCTGCCCGGCCTGCGCACCGCCACCGTGGTGGGCGGCATGCCCTACGGCGCCCAATTGAAGGCCCTGTCGCGCCGCGTCGATGTGCTGGTGGCCACCCCCGGCCGCCTGATCGACCACCTGAAGGCCGGCCGCGTCAAGCTGAACACCGTGCACACCCTGGTGCTGGACGAAGCCGACCGCATGCTGGACATGGGCTTCATCGAAGATATCGAAACCATCGTCGAGCGCCTGCCGCAAGAACGCCAGACGCTGCTGTTCTCGGCCACCCTGGACGGCACCGTGGCCAAGCTGGCCGCCCGCATGATGCGCGAACCGCAACGCATCGAACTGGCCACCCAGAAAGAAAAGCACACCAACATCACGCAAAGCCTGCTGTACGCCGACGACGCCAGCCACAAGATGCAATTGCTGGACCACGTGCTGCGCGACGCCAAGCTGGACCAGGCCATCGTCTTCACCGCCACCAAGCGCGGCGCCGACGACCTGGCCGACCGCCTGGCCGACCAGGGCTTCGCAGCCGCCGCGCTGCATGGCGACATGAACCAGCGCCAGCGCACCCGCACGCTGACCCAGCTGCAGCGCGGCCAATTGCGCATCCTGGTGGCCACCGACGTGGCGGCCCGCGGCATCGACGTGCAAGGCATCAGCCACGCGGTCAACTTCGACCTGCCCATGCAGGCCGAAGACTACGTGCACCGCATCGGCCGTACCGGCCGCGCCGGCCGCGACGGCCAGGCGTTCACGCTGGCCACCCACGCCGAGCGCCACAAGGTGCGCCGCATCGAGCACTACATCGGCCAATCCATCACGCCCGAGACCATCGCCGGCCTCGAGCCCAAGCGCACGCCGCGCCCCTTCACGGGCGCCCCCGGCCGCGGCGGCAAGCCGTTCGGCAAGCGCCCCGGCGGCTTCGGCGGCGACCGCCCGCAGTTCCGCGAAAACCGCGGCTGGCGCGGCGATGCCCCGCGCGAGGGCGGTTGGCGCGGCCATGAATCCAAGCCCCGCGACGGCGGCCCGCGCGGCGAGTTCCAACCGCGCGAAGACGGCTGGCGCGGTCGCGACGAACGGCCCGCCCGCCCGGCCGGCGACCGCGACTTCCGTCCGGCCCGCGCCTTTGGCGATCGGCCCCAGCACAATGACTGGCGTGCCGAGCGCGATGCGCGTCCCGCCGCCGGCTACGAAGCGCGCGCCCCGCGCGGTGGCGAGCGGCGCGAATTCCAACCGCGCGGTGAGTTCCAGCCGCGTGGCGAATTCCAACCCCGCCGCGAGTTCAAGCCGCGCGGCGACTTCCAGCCCCGTGGCGAGTTCCAGCCCCGCGGTGATTTCCAGCCCCGCCAGGCGCGCGGTGATGGCGATTTCCGTGGCGCCGAGCACCGTCCCAGCGGCTTCCGGCCGTCGCCCAAGCCGTTCGCGCAACGCGCCGGCGGCCCCGCCAAGCACTACGGCAAGCCCGGCGGCCCGCGCCGCGGCTGATTCTGTGGCGTGGGCGGCATGGGACAATAACGCCCATGCAACGCCCCGCCGCAACCCTTCCCCCCCTTGATCCCGACAGTGCGCGCCATAGCGCGCGCGCTGCCGCGCACCTGCGCCAGGTTATCGCCGGCCAGGGCGGCTGGCTGCCGTTCGACCAATGGATGGCGCAAGCCCTGTACGCGCCGGGCTTGGGCTATTACGCCGCGGGAAATATCAAGCTGGCTTCGCCCGCCGCGGGCGGCCTGCCTGTCGCCGCGGGCGATTTCGTCACGGCGCCGGAACTGACGCCGTTGTTCGGCCACACGGTGGCGCAGCAGGTGGCCCAGGTGCTGGCCGGCACGGCCACCGATACCGTGCTGGAATTCGGCGCCGGCACCGGCGCCCTGGCCGACAGCGTGCTGGCCGCGCTGGACGCGCAGGGCGTGTCCGCGCAATACCGCATCATCGAAGTGTCGGCCGACCTGCGGGCGCGCCAGCAGGCGCGCCTGGCGCCGCACGGTGCGCGGGTGCAATGGCTGGACGCCTTGCCGGAACGGTTCGCGGGCTGCGTGCTGGCCAACGAAGTGCTCGACGCCATGCCAGTGTCGCTGTTCCGCTGGGACGACCACGGCACCGTGCGGGAACGCGGCGTGACGCTGGACGCCGAGGGCGGCTTCGCCTGGGAAGACCGCCCCGCCGGCCCGGCGCTGGCCCAGGCCGTGGCCGCCCGCATGCCGCCCCTGCCCGGCTACGTATCCGAAATCAACCTGCAGGCCGAGGCCTGGATGCGGGCCATGGGCGGCTGGCTGGCGCGCGGCGCGGCGCTGCTGTTCGATTACGGCTTCCCGCGGCACGAGTACTACCATCCGCAGCGCGCCGGCGGCACCCTGATGTGCCACCTGCGCCACCACGCCCACGCCGACCCGCTGGCCGCCCCAGGCGTGCAGGACATCACCGCCCACGTCGATTTCACCGCCATGGCCGACGCGGCGCTGGAAGCGGGGCTGCAGGTGCTGGGCTATACCTCGCAGGCACGCTTCCTGATGAACGCCGGGCTGACCGAATTGCTGGCCCGCCACGACCCCGCCGACGCGCGCGCCTACGCGCAAGCGGTGGCACCGGTGCAGAAACTGCTCAGCGAAGCCGAGATGGGCGAGCTGTTCAAGGTGCTGGCCGTGGGCCGGGGCATCGACCAACCCCTGCGCGGCTTCGCCCGCGGGGATCGGCTGGCGTCGCTGTAGTTGAACCGGCCGGGGTCGGGTAGGCCCTGCGCATTCAAAGACGGGTGTCAGACACCCTTCGGGGTGTCTGACACCTGACATTTTCATCGCTGATCCGCGGCCCTCGTGCGCGGGGCGACCTCTCTGGCGTCAGGCGCATCGTGTAGAAGAAATCAGGCGCATCGTGTAGAAGAATGTTGCGCTACCGTTTGGCGACGAGGTTGCCAGGTGTCAGACACCCCGCAGGGTGTCTGACACCCATGGGCCGTTCCGCCGGCCTGACACCACGGCCGTTTTACCCCTGCAACCCCGCCAGCACATCCCGCCGCGCCTGTTGCAGCGCCGGCTTGATGCGGGCCGGGTCGCCGGCGCATTGGCGTGCGATGGCGCCGGCGTCGATGGCGCGTACCGCGTCGACGCGGCGTTGCCAGGCGGGCAGGTCGACGGCAGCCACCACGGTGGCGGCTTGCAGCAGTTCGCCGAAGCGGTCGGGCTTGCGCAGGGCATCGCAGGACTCGATCAGGGCGAGTTGTGCCGACGGATCGCCGGCGCCGATGCCCGCCAGCACGCGGGGCAGCAAGCGTGCCTGGTCGGCGCAATCGGTGGGCACGCGCAAGCGGCGGCTCAGGGCGTCGCGTTCGGGCGTCAGGCGGCACAGCAGCGCATAGCGGCCCGGCAGCGCCAACGCGACGGCGGCGGCACGGTCCAGGTCGGCGCCCACGGCCGCCGCTTCGCGCAGTTCGGGCATCACGCGCGCCAGCGCGTCCGATTGCGCCAGCACGTCCAGCATGCGCGACGGCGTGGCCGCCATCAGGCCGCGCGACAGTTCCTTCCAGACCCGTTCGGGCACCAGCGCATCGGCTTCGCCCGCCGCGACCATGCGGCGGCATAGCGCCAGCGTGTCGGGCGCCACTGTGAAATCGCCGAAGCGCGCCGCGAAGCGGGCCAGGCGCAGGATGCGCACCGGATCTTCGGCGAAGGCCTCGCCCACGTGCCGCAGCACGCGCGCGCGGACATCGGCGGCGCCGTCCAGCGGATCGAGCAACTGCCCTTGCGGCGTGCGCGCAATGGCGTTGACGGTCAGGTCGCGCCGCTGCAGGTCTTGTTCCAACGTGACGTCGACACCGGTATGGAACGTGAAGCCCTTGTAGCCGCGGCCCGACTTGCGCTCGGTGCGGGCCAGGGCGTATTCCTCTTTGGTGCGCGGATGCAGGAATACCGGGAAATCGCCGCCCACCGGAATGAAGCCGCGGCGCGCCATGTCTTCGGGCGTGGCGCCCACCACGACCCAGTCGCGGTCGCCGGCGGGCTGGCCCAGCAACGCGTCGCGCACCGCACCGCCCACGATATACACCTGCAGGCCGGCGCAGTCCGGGTCGCCGGCGGCATCCACGGGCACCGTCACGGCAATTCGGCCGTGCGCACCGACGCCGGCTCGATGCGGCCCAGCCGCGCCTTCAGCGACTGCGGCTGGCCCGAGAACATCGCGGCGTAGTAGGTGGCGTTCGACATCACATGCTTGACGTACAGGCGCGTCTCGGTGAACGGGATGGTCTCGGCGAAGATGGCGCCCTCGACCGGATGCGACAGGGTGGCGCGCCAGGTGCGCGGCCGCCCCGGCCCGGCGTTGTAGCCGGCGCTGGCCAGCACCTGCGAGCCGTCCAGGCCAGTCAGCACGATGTTCAGGTAGTTGGTGCCCAGGATGGTGTTGGTGTCGAAATCGTTGACGCTGGACGGCGAATAATCGGCCATGCCGATCTTGCGCGCCACCCACTTGGCGGTGGCCGGCATCAACTGCATCAGGCCCGACGCCCCCACGTGCGAACGCGCATTCATCACGAAGCGCGATTCCTGGCGGATCAGGCCGTACACCCAGGCCGGGTCCAGCGAAATGGCGTTGGCCTGGGCCGTGACGCGGCCCTCGAAGGGCGCGATGTAGCGCTGCGTGAAATCGACTTCCTTTTCGGTGCGCTCGGACGTGTTGACCACGCGGTCGTAGATGTCTTCGGCGCGCGCCAGTTCGGCCGCGGCCAGCAGTTGCCGGTCGGACATGCCGCGCAGCGCGAAATTCCATTCGCCCACGGCTTCGGAACGCCAGCCCAGGCGGAACAGGTGCACCGCGCGGCGCAGGCCGGCATTGGCGCGCGCCTCGGTCATTTCCTGGTCGGTGACGGGCGCGGGCCGCGGCGGCACGGTGATCGGCCGCCCCAGCTCTTCGGCGGCCAGTTGCCCATAGAAGTGGTACTGGTCGGCGATGCCGGCGTAGGCCTGCTGCGCCTGCGCGGCGCGGCCGCGGGCCGCGTCGCCGCGCGCCTTCCAGTACACCCATACGGGTTCGGCCCGCTGGGCCTTCGACATGTGGTCGATCGAATCGTCGACCCAGCGCCAGTCGATCTTGGGCTGCCGCAGCGCCGAACGCACCCGCCAGGCGCCGTTGTAATCGGTCAGCTCGACCGTGTTGCCGGCCTCTCGGTACCAGCTGTCGGCCCGGCTGTCGAGATTCAGCGCGGCGATCAGCGCATATTGATTGCGCACCCAGGCCAGGTTCGACTTGGGCAGGTTGCCGGCCCACTCGCGGCGCAGGTAGGCATCGGCCACGTCCAGGTCCTGACGCGCCAGGCGGGCCAGCGCCAGCGTGGCCAGTTCTTTCTCGTTGCGGCCCACCAGCTTGTGGTCTTGCCGGGTCAGCCACTTCATGGGGCTTTTCAGCAGGGCATCCAGGGCTTTCTGGTCTTTGGACTCGAAAATGTAGCTGGCGAACTTGCGCGCGTCGCCCGTGCGGTCGACTTCGATGGCGCCGCGCAGCTGCGGCTGGATCTCGTCCCAGCCCAGCACGCCGTCGGCCACCAGTTGGTCGTACAGGTTCCAGCAGTCTTTGCCGGGGGCGAAGGTATCCAGCGCCTGTTTGGCCGTGGCGCGCTGGCCGGTCAGGTGGCGCGCTTCCAGGATGGCGCAGCGGGTCTGGGCGTTGGCGTCGGGCAGGTCGCCCAGCTCGCGCACGGTTTCGAAATCGCCGCTGCGCGCCGCGGCCAGGATCCAGCTGCCGCGCAGGCGTTCGGCCAGGTAGGTGCCGGCGTTGTCCTGCAGGAAACGGGACGCCTCGGCCTTGGGCGGCACATTGCCGGGCGGGTTCCACAATTGGTAGCGCAGCAGCCAGTATTGCGGATAATTGCCCAGCAAGTCGCCGCGCGCCTGCGGCGCCAGCATGCCCAGCACCGACCACTGCTTGCGGTCGTTGGCGTCGCGGGCGGCCACCAGCGCCTGCAGCGCGGGGGTTTGTGGCGTGGGCGGCAGGCCGGCCAGCTTGACCGGCGGCACCGCGATGACCGGGCGGGCGGCCTGGGCCGGCGCGGCCGGTGGCGCCTGGCGCTGCTGCGCGTCGACCGACGTGCAGGCGGCCGTGAACAAGGCCAGCACGGGCAGCCAATGGCGCACGCGTGGCTCGAATGCCGCAGATTTCTGATAACGTCCCGATTCAAGCCACTGCCGCATTGCCGACCCGCATGAACATTCAAAATACTGCACAGAATAACGCAGTCGCGCTACGCGCGCGATTGCGGCAAGCCCGCGCCGATCTGCCCCAGGCCCAGCGCAGCCGCGGCGGCCTGCTGATGCGCGGCCGCCTGTTCACCTGGCTGAATGCCGCGCGCGACCAGGCGGCCCGGCAGGGCCTGCCGGCGCCGGCCTCGGTGGCGGCCTTCTGGCCACTGGACCACGAACCCGACCTGCGCCCCCTGCTGGAACAATGGGCCCAGGCCGGCATTGCCGTGGCCCTGCCCGCCATCGCCCAGCATGCCGCGCCGCTGGAATTCCGCGCCTGGCAGCCCGGCGACGCCCTGCAGGCGGGCCCCTACAACGTGCAGGAACCCGCCCCCGACCGCCCCGCCCTGCGCCCGGACGTCATCCTGGTGCCCACGCTGGGCTATACCGCCCAGGCCGACCGCCTGGGCTACGGCGGCGGCTATTACGACCGCACGCTGGCCGCGCTGCGCCAGGCGGGCCACGATTTCACCGCCATCGGCATCGCCTGGAACGAAGGCCTGCTCGACGACAACTACCTGCCGGCCGCGCACGACGTGCGACTCGACGCCGTGCTGACGCCGGACGGCTGGGTGCCCGAACCGCCCCTGCTGGGCCCCGGCGCGCCCTCGGGCGGCAGCATCGGCTCGTACGTGCTGCGCTGATCCCCCGCGTCGCCTGCCCGGCCCGGGGCGGCGACCTTTGCCATGCTTGACAGTCGGCCGCGCCCCTGGCGCACGCCCTGCACCGCCACGCGCCACGGCCCGCACGCCCCTGGTGCGTGCACCGCCCCGGTGCGCCCCCGGGGCATCCCTCCTACCTGTGCGCCGCCCCTTCTGCTACAACAGGTCATGCCAGCAGGCGGCCGGGCGTGTTTCCCGGCCGCCGCCCAAGCTGGCACAAGGGTTGCTTTTGATTGCATTACGGCGCGCGCAACCCGCGCCCCCGTTTCGGGTCGCAGGCTCCATCCGGATCACGCGGCAGGCCCGGAACGTATCCAGGAGGAGCCATGCACCACCCCCAGCCCGCGCCCTCGGCGGCGTATGACGAAATGGTCGATGACCGGGGCGCCGTGCGGCCCCACTACCGGGCGTTTTCGCAATGGCAGGCCCAGGAACCCGGCGAGGCCATGGCGGCGCGGCAGATCGAGGCCGACCTGAGCTTCCGTCGCGTGGGCATCACTTTTTCGGTGCCCGGCGACGAGGCCGGCACCGAGCGGCTGATCCCGTTCGACTTGATCCCCCGCATCATCCCGGCCGACGAATGGCGGCGCCTGGAAGCCGGCCTGAAGCAGCGCGTGCGCGCGCTGAACCTGTTCCTACACGACATCTACCACGGCCACGACATCGTGCGCGCCGGCGTGGTGCCGGCCGAGCAGGTGTTCCTGAACGCCCAGTACCGGCCCGAGATGCAGGACGTGGACGTGGCCGAAGGCATCTACTGCCACATCGCCGGGGTCGACATCGTGCGCGCCGGCGCCGGCGAATTCTATGTGCTGGAAGACAACCTGCGGGTGCCGTCGGGCGTGTCGTACATGCTGGAAAACCGCAAGATGTCGATGCGCCTGATGCCCGAGGTGTTCGGGCGTGTCAGGGTCAAGCCGGTGGCCCACTACCCCGACCTGCTGCTGGACAACCTGCGCGAAGTGGCCCCGCGCAGCATCGACGACCCGACCGTGGTGGTGCTAACGCCCGGCATGTACAACTCGGCCTATTTCGAGCATGCCTTCCTGGCCCAGCAGATGGGCGTGGAACTGGTCGAGGGCCAGGATCTGTTCGTCGAGCAGAACACGGTGTACATGCGCACCACGCGCGGCCCGCGCCGGGTGGACGTGATCTACCGGCGGGTGGACGACGACTTCCTCGACCCGCTGTCGTTCCGCGCCGATTCGGCGCTGGGCGTGCCGGGCCTGCTGTCGGTGTACCGCGCCGGGCGCGTCACCCTGGCCAATGCCATCGGCACCGGCATCGCCGACGACAAGTCCACGTACCAGTACGTGCCCGACATGATCCGCTTCTACCTGCAGGAAGAGCCCATCCTGTCGAACGTGCCCACCTGGCGCTGCTCGCGCCCCGACGAACTGTCGCACGTGCTGGCCAACATGCACGAGCTGGTGGTCAAGGAAGTGCACGGCGCCGGCGGCTACGGCATGCTGGTGGGCCCGGCCTCGACCCGCGCGCAGGTCGACGCCTTCAAGGAACGGGTGCGCAGCCGCCCCGACAACTACATCGCGCAACCCACGCTGGCGCTGTCCACCATTCCCACCTATGTCCAGTCGGGCGTGGCGCCGCGCCACGTCGACCTGCGCCCCTACGTGCTGTGCGGCAAGGACATCCGCACCGTGCCCGGCGGCCTGTGCCGCGTGGCGCTGGTGGAAGGCTCGCTGGTCGTCAACAGCAGCCAGGGCGGCGGCACCAAAGACACCTGGGTACTGGGAGACTGACCATGCTGAGCCGTACCGCCGACAACCTGTTCTGGATGTGCCGCTACATCGAGCGGGCCGAGAATACCGCGCGCATGCTGGACGTCAACCTGCAGATGTCGCTGCTGCCGCAAGACGCCCAGGCGCGCGAGAGCCTGTGGCGCGCCGTGCTGCACATCTCGGAACTGCAGCACGGCTACGACGCGCGCTATCCGGCCGTGACGCCGCTGGACGTGCTGCACTACCTGGTGCGCGAACCCACCAACCAGTCGTCCATCTACGCCTGCCTGCGCGCCGCGCGCGAAAACGCCCGCGCCGTGCGCGGCAGCCTGACCACCGAAGTCTGGGAAACCTGCAACACCACCTGGCTGGAATTGCAGAAGCACCTGCAGACCAACCTGCCCGAGCGCAACCCAGGCGAGTTCTTCGAATGGGTGAAATTCCGCGCCCACCTGGCGCGCGGCGTCACGGTGGGCACCATGCTGGAAGACGAGGCGCTGTATTTCCTGCGGCTGGGCATGCACCTGGAACGCGCCGACAACACCGCGCGCCTGCTGGACGTGAAGTTCCACGAAGCCGACGGCGACACCGCCACGCGCGCCAGCGAGTTCTACCGCTGGTCGGCCCTGCTGAGCTCGGTGTCGGGCCTGGAGGTCTACCGCAAGGTGTACCGCGACGTCATCACGCCCGACCGCGTGGCCGAGCTGCTGATCCTGCGGCCCGACATGCCGCGTTCGCTGCTGGCCTCGGTGCAGGCCCTGACCGGCGACCTGGCGCGCGTGTCGAACCAGCGCTCGGCCGAGACCGAGCGGCGCGCCGGCATGCTGCACGCCGAACTGCGCTACGGCCGCGTGGAAGACATCCTGCGCGGCGGGCTGCACCGCTACCTGGAACGCTTCCTGGACCGCATCAACGACCTGGGCAACCGGATCAGCCAGGACTTTCTGGTGCCCCTGGCCGCCTAGCGCCTGGCCTGTTCACCCCCAAGGAGCCGCGCATGAAGCACCTGATCCGGCACGTGACCCACTACCGCTATACGGCGCCCGTCGGCTACAGCATCCAGACCCTGCGCCTGACGCCGCGCCCGGACGAGCACCAGCGCACCCTGCGCTGGCGCATCGACGCGCCCGGCCCGCTGGAACAGCAGGTGGATGCGTACGGCAACATCACCCACACGCTGACGCTGCCGCGCCCGCACGACAGTATCGAGCTGTGCGTCACCGGCCAGGTCGATATCGACCCGCTGCCCGACGGCCGGCTGCGCCCCGAAGAGAACCGCCTGCCAGTGCCCGCCTACTGCGTGCAGACGCCGCTGACGCAAGCCGACGCCACCATCCGCGAATTCGTGCACGGGGCCCTGCCCGGCGGCCTGCGCACGCCCGCCGACGCGCTGTCGCTGGCGGGCGCCATCTGCGACCGCGTGGCCTACGAGCCGGGCACCACCGACGTCACCACGGCAGCCGGCCAGGTGCTGGCGCTGGGCCACGGCGTCTGCCAGGACCACGCGCACCTGTTCCTGGCCTGCGTGCGCGGCCTGGGGGTGCCCGCCCGCTATGTCAGCGGCTACCTGTACACCGAGGCCGAGCATGCCGCCAGCCACGCCTGGGCCGATGTCTGGCTGGAAGGGGTGGGCTGGACCAGCGTCGACATCACCAACCGCCAGTTCGCGTCCGACTGCCATTGCCGGCTGGCCGTGGCGCGCGACTACGACTCGGCTTCGCCGGTGCGCGGCGTGCGGCACGGCGGCGGCGAGGAATCCATGACGGTGTCGGTGCACGTGCAGGCGGCCGTTCAGCAATAAATTGGGGCCAGTACAGTCCGGCGCCGCGCCGGCAGCCGGGCCCGTCTGCCCCTACAATACGCCAGCCGTTTTCCACCGTACGCCCCATGACCTACTGTGTAGCCGCCCGCCTGGACGCGGGCCTGGTTTTTCTGTCCGACTCGCGCACCAACGCGGGGGTGGACCAGATCAGCGTTGCCCGCAAGCTCAATGTCTTCGAACAGCCCGGCGACCGCGTCATGGTGCTGCTGACCTCGGGCAACCTGGCCATCAGCCAGGCGGTGGTGAACTTGCTGGCCCAGCTCGACAGCGACAGCCCCGATTCGCTGTGGTCGGCGCCCGACATGTACGAAGCCGCCCGCCGCGTGGGCGAAGCCGTGCGGCGCGTGCACGAGCGCGACGCCGAGGCGCTGAGCGAACACGGCATCGACTTCAACATCAACCTGATCTTCGGCGGCCAGATCGGCGCCGAACGCGGCCGGCTGTTCCAGATTTATTCGGCCGGCAATTTCATCGAGGCCAGCCCCGACTGCCCCTACCTGCAGATCGGCGAAGCCAAGTACGGCAAGCCCATCCTCGACCGCGTGCTGCGCCCCGACACCCCGCTGGACGAGGCCGCCAAGTGCGCGCTGATTTCCATGGATTCGACGCTGCGGTCGAATATCTCGGTGGGCCTGCCGCTGGACATGCTGGTGTACGAGGCCGACGCGCTGCGCGTGACGCACTTCACGCACATCGACGAAGACAACGAGTACTTCCGCATGATCCGCAAGGCCTGGGGCGAACGCCTGCGCCAGGTCTTCAGCGAAATCGCCGACCCCACCTGGATCGACGCCGGCGTGTCGGGCTCGCTGGCCGCGGCCGGCCGCCTGCACCAGCCGCATCGGCTGACACCGGGCGGCAACACCGCCGACCCCGCGCCGCTGCAGGTGCTGGCGCAGGATCCGGGGCAATCGCAAGTCGAGTAAACCCCCCAGGTGTCAGACACCCCGCAGGGTGTCTGACATCCTGCAAATATCTGAACACCCTGGGCGATGCCGAATAAGAATGGCAGGGTGTCAGACACCCGCTGCGCGGGAGTCTGACACCTGAAGGTCTAGCTGGCGCCAGATTCCCAGCGTGGCTTCGGCGTGGTTCAGCGTATAGAAATGCAGCCCCGGCGCGCCGTTGTCGAGCAGGTTCTGGCACAGCTCGCCGACCACGTCCACGCCGAAGGCGCGAATCGTCCACTTCAGGTGTCAGACACCCCGCAGGGTGTCTGACACCCTGCAAATATCTGAACACCCTGGGCGATGCCGAATAAGAATGGCAGAGTGTCAGACACCCGCTGCGCGGGAGTCAGACACCTGAAGGTCTAGCTGGCGCCAGATCCCCAGCGTGGCTTCGGCGTGGTTCAGCGTGTAGAAATGCAGCCCCGGCGCGCCGTTGTCGAGCAGGTTCTGGCACAGCTCGCCGACCACGTCCACGCCGAAGGCGCGGATCGAGGGTTTGTCGTCGCCGAACTCGGCCAGGCGCAGGCGGATCCAGCGCGGGATCTCGGCGCCGCACATTTCCGAGAACCGCACCAGCTGCGAATGGTTGGTGATGGGCATGATGCCCGGCACGATGGGGATCTTCACCCCCTTGGCCTGGGCGCGGTCGACGAAGTCGAAATAGGCGTCGGCGTTGAAGAAATACTGCGTGATGGCGGCGTCGGCGCCGGCGTCGACCTTGGCCACGAAGTGGTTCAGGTCGGCCGCGGGGCTGGACGCCTGCGGGTGCATTTCGGGGTAGGCCGCCACTTCGATGTGAAAGGCATCGCCGGTTTCCTGGCGGATGAAGGCCACCAGGTCGGCCGCGTAGCGCAGTTCGCCCGCGTCGCCGCCCATGCCCGAGGGCAGGTCGCCGCGCAGCGCCACCAGCCGGCGCACGCCCTGCTCGCGATAGGCGGCCAGGATGTCGCGCAGGTTGTCGCGCGTAGCGCCGATGCACGACAGGTGCGGTGCGGCATCGCAACCCAGGTTCTGCAGCATGCGCACCGTGTCGGCGGTGCCGGCGCGGGTGGAACCGCCGGCGCCGAACGTGACGCTGACGTAGCGCGGCTGGATCGCCAGCATCTGCTTGGCCGCGCGCACCAGCCGCTCTTGGGCGGCGATGTCGCGCGGGGGGAAGAACTCCAGGCTCAGGGCAGCGGGGGAAAGTCCGGTCATCGGGAAATGGAAATCAGGGAATCAGGCGCGAAAGCAGGCCGGAAATAATGCTGTACAGAATGGCGCCCGCCACCGCCCACCAGAACCCGCTGACCTGGAAGCCGCGCAAGATCGAGCCGGCCAGCCAGAACAGCAAGGCGTTGAGCACGATCAGGAACAGGCCCAGCGTGACGATGGTGATGGGCAGCGTCAGCAGCACCAGCACCGGCTTGACCAGCATGTTCAGCAGGCCCAGCACCAGCGCGGCGATCAGGGCCGAACCGAAGCTGGCGACGGTGATGCCGGGCAGCAGGTAGGCCACGGCCAGCAGGGCGATGGCGTTCAAGATCCAGACGAGTATCAGGGTCATTGCGATCTCCGGTGGGGCGCCAGGATTGGCGGGGCAGCCGCGCAGGCCGCGCGGCGTGCCCCTATTGTGCTACAGATCAGTAGCGATAGTGCTCGGGCTTGTAGGGGCCTTCGACCGCCACGTTGATGTAGTCGGCCTGGTCCTGCCGCAGGGTGGTCAGGTGCACGCCCAGCTTCTTCAGGTGCAGGCGCGCCACCTTCTCGTCCAGCTGCTTGGGCAGCACGTACACCTGGCCGCTGACGTAGGCGTCGTTGCGGGTGTACAGCTCGATCTGCGCGATGGTCTGGTTGGCGAACGACGACGACATCACGAACGAGGGGTGGCCGGTGGCGCAGCCCAGGTTCACCAGGCGGCCCTTGGCCAGCAGGATGATGCGCTTGCCGTCGGGGAACACCACGTGGTCGACCTGCGGCTTGATCTCTTCCCACTGGCAGTTTTCCAGCGCAGCCACGTCGATCTCGTTGTCGAAGTGGCCGATGTTGCACACGATGGCCTGGTCTTTCATGGCGTCCATGTGCGCGCGGGTGATGACGTGGTAGTTGCCGGTGGCGGTGACGAAGATGTCGGCATGGGGCGCGGCTTCTTCCATGGTGACGACCTTGTAGCCTTCCATGGCGGCCTGCAGGGCGCAGATCGGGTCGACTTCGGTGACCCACACCTGGGCACGCAGCGCGGCCAGGGCCTGGGCGCAGCCCTTGCCCACGTCGCCGTAGCCGGCCACCACGGCGACCTTGCCCGCCACCATCACGTCGGTGGCGCGCTTGATGCCGTCGACCAGCGATTCGCGGCAGCCGTACAGGTTGTCGAACTTCGACTTGGTGACCGAATCGTTGACGTTGATGGCGGCGAAGGCCAGCTCGCCCTTCTGCGACATCTGGTACAGGCGGTGCACGCCGGTGGTGGTTTCTTCGGTCACGCCCTTGATCTGCGCCAGGCGGGTCGAATACCACTTGGGGTCGCGCGCCAGCGTGGCCTTGATGGCGGCGAACAGCACGCGCTCTTCTTCGCTGCCCGGCTTGGCCAGCACGGAAGCATCCTGCTCGGCGCGCGCGCCCAGATGCAGCAGCAGGGTGGCATCGCCGCCGTCGTCCAGGATCATGTTGGCGTGGCGGCCTTCGGGCCATTCGAAGATGCGGTGCGTGTACTGCCAGTACTCTTCCAGGGTTTCGCCCTTGACGGCGAACACCGGCGTGCCGGTGGCGGCGATGGCGGCGGCGGCGTGGTCCTGGGTGGAGAAGATGTTGCACGAGGCCCAGCGCACTTCGGCGCCCAGGGCCACCAGCGTCTCGATCAGCACGCCGGTCTGGATGGTCATGTGCAGGCTGCCGGCGATGCGCGCGCCCTTCAGGGGCTGGCTGGCGGCGAACTCTTCGCGGATGGCCATCAGGCCCGGCATTTCGGTCTCGGCGATGGCCAGCTCGCGGCGGCCCCAGCCGGCCAGCGACATGTCGGCAACGTGGTAATCGGCAACGGGTTGGTCGGTAACGGCATTCATGGATGTGCTCCGGTAAGAATCAACGGCAATGCGCGTGGCGGACGGCCGTACGGAACACCCATGAACGAGACGGGAGCCCGCCCTTGCCGCCCGCTGCGACAAAGGTGAGCGCCGTTGCTGGGCGCCGCCTGGGCGGCGCCTGGTGAGATTCCTGAGCCTGGCAACCCGCCTGGCCGCCCGCAGCAGGGACAAGCCGGGGATCGTCGCAGCGCTCCTCAGGACTGAACCGAATTGTACCGGGTGGCGCGCGACGTGCAACACCGGTCAGGCGCTCGTCAGACGTTCGTGGATACAGTGGGCGGACACCCCCAACGGAGACAATCATGCACGGAAGATATCGTTACCTGGCCGGCGCGCTGTGCGCCATGGCCTTGCTGGGCGCCGCGACCGGCGCGCAGGCGGCCTGGCCCGAGCGGCCCATCACCCTGGTGGTGCCGTTTCCGCCAGGGGGCACCACCGACATGGTCGGCCGGCCCCTGGCGCAGGCGCTGTCGAAGCAACTGGGCCAGCCGGTGATCGTGGACAACCGCTCGGGCGCGGGCGGCACCATCGGGGCCGCCGACGCCGCGCGCGCCAAGGACGGCGGCTACACGCTGTTCCTGGCCACCATCGCGCACACCATCGCCCCCTCGACCTACGAACACCTGCCCTACGACTTTCAGAAAGACTTCGCGCCGGTCACCACCATCGCCTCGTCGCCGAACATCCTGATCGTGAACAAGAAGCTGCCGGTCAAGTCGGTAGAGGACCTGGTGAAATACGCCAAGGCGCATCCCGGCGAGCTGAACTACGGCTCGGCCGGCATCGGCAGCACCGAGCACCTGGCCGGCGAACTGTTCAAGCGCACCGCCCACATCGACATCCAGCACGTGCCCTACAAGGGCGGCGCGCCGATGATGTCGGACCTGATGGGCGGGCAGATCCAGATGGCGCTGGAAACCAGCGGCTCGGCCATCGCCCAGGTGCGGGCCGGCACCGTGACGGCGCTGGGCGTCAGCAGCCCCAAGCCCAGCCCGTTCTTCCCCGGTATTCCGGCCATCGACGAGTCCGGCGTGCCGGGCTACACCTTCGAGACCTGGTACGGCCTGATGGCGCCGGCCGATACGCCCGCCGACGCGCAGGCCAGGCTGTACCAGGCCACCGTCCAGGCGCTGAAATCGCCCGAGATGCAACAGGTGATGAAGACCATCGGCGCGCAGGCCGGCGGCGAGCCGTCGGCCGAGTTCGGCCAGTTCATCGCCAGCCAGACCCGCAAGTGGCACGACATCCTGAAGGGCGGCTAGGACGCGACCGCGGAATTCGCCGCGATGGGCCAATCGGCCGCGCCGGCCGGCGTCAGGGGAACCAGCGCCTGCAGCAGGTCCTGGGCGATCTTTTCCCAGGTGCGCTTGAGCGCACCTTCGCGCACGCCGGCGCGATCCAGTTCCAGCGCCTGGCGGCACGCCATACCCAGGTCGTCGTTGACGAAGCCAGTGGCGCCCGCCTCGACCACCGCCAGCGGCGCCTCGGTATGGAAGGCCGCCACCGGCGTGCCGCAGGCCATGGCTTCCAGCATCACCAGGCCGAAGGTGTCGGTCAGGCTGGGAAACACGAACACATCGGCGACCGAGTAGTACGCCGGCAGCTTGTCGTCCGACTGCATGCCGGTGAAGAGGGCCTGCGGATACGCCTTGCGCAGGCGCGCCTCGTCGGGCCCCGACCCCACCACCACCTTGCTGCCCGGCAGGTCCAGCGCCAGGAAGGCATCCAGGTTCTTCTCGCGTGCCACGCGGCCCACGCTCAGGAAAATGGGCCGCGGCAAGTCGGCGAACGCGTCGCGCGGACCGGGGCGGAAATGCGCCGCATCCACGCCGCGCGACCACACCCGCAGGTTCGCCAGGCCGCGCGCCGCCACGATGTCGCGCACGGTGGGCGTGGGCACCAGCACGCACGCCGACGGCCGGTGAAACCATCGCATGTAGCGCCAGGGCAGCGCCGCGGGAATGCCCATGCGGGCCTGCAGGTAATCGGGAAACAGCGTGTGGAACGACGTGGTGAAGCGCCACCCGCGGCGCAAGGCCATGCGCCGCGCCGCCAGCCCCAGCGGACCTTCGGTGGCGATGTGCAGCGCGTCGGGCACCGTGTCGCCCAGCACGCGCCGCAACTGCCGCCCCGGCGTCAGGCACAGCCGCAACTCGGGCTCGGACGGCGCCGGCACCGTGCGCGCGCCATCGGGGCTGACCACGATCAGCTCGTGGCCCCATTGCGTCAGCAGGCGCCGCATGGTGGTCCAGGTACGCACCACGCCGTTGACCTGCGGCGGCCAGGCATCGGTAACCAGCACAATACGCATGGGCAGCCCCGGCGCAAAAGTGGACAATGGCGCGATTTAGCCTGCCGCACATGACAGGCCCAAGACACTAATGTGACACGGCCGGGACAGGGCTGCGGCCGCCCCAGGCACTACCCCTTGCGACGCGGGTAGCCCTGGGCGCGGATGCGCTGCCACACCACCTGTTTTTCTTCGTCGGTCATGAAGACCCAGTTGGACACTTCAGTGGCAGTGCGGCCGCAGCCGCGGCAGATTTCGTCGAACAAGGTGGAGCAGACCGCCACGCAGGGCGAATCGGTGGCGGTGAAGGCGTTCTGCGACGCGTCGGCGCAAACAGGGTCGGGCGTGCGGCCGTCCTGGGGAAGGGTGTTGCTCATGTCGCGCAGCTTAGCACCCACGGTGCGTCCCCTTTTGGAAGGCCCTGCTGCCGGAACGGGTAGTCCGGCCGCCGCGCCGCGGGGCTCAGCCGAACAGCCGCGCGGCCTCTTCCAGCACCCGTTCGGGCACCTCTTCGGCCAGGTAGTGCGCCCCCGGCAGCGCGCCGCCCGCGACGTCGTCGGCCACCGCCCGCCACAGCGCCAGCACGTCGAAATTGCGGCCCACCGCCCCGCGTTCGCCCCAGAAGGCGCGCACCGGCATGCGCAACCGCTCGCCGCGGGCACGCCCTTCGCGGTCGTGCTGCAGGTCGATGGTGGCGGACGCGCGATAGTCTTCGCAGATGCCGGTGGCCCAGCCCGCCTGGGCGGCGCAACGCTCGTATTCGGCCAGCGCGCGCGGCGCGAACAGGGCCAGCCCGCCGGGCCGGCCGCCCATGATCGAGCGAACGTAGAACGCCGGGTCGCGCTCGATCATGGTCTCGGGCAGCGGCGCCGGCTGGGTCAGCCAGAACCAGTGGAAATAGGCCTGGGCGAAGGCGCGCGTGGTGCCTTCGTACATGTCCAGCGTCGGCGCGATGTCCAGCAGCATCATGCGGCGCACCCGCGCGGCATGGTCCAGCGCCAGGCGGTGCGCCACGCGGGCGCCGCGGTCGTGCGCCAGCACGTCGAAGCGCTCGAATCCCAGGGCGGTCATCAGCTCGGCCATGTCGCGCGCCATCGCGCGCTTGGAATGGGCGGCATGGTCGGTGGTGGCGGCGGGCTTGCCGCTATCGCCATAGCCGCGCAGGTCGGCTGCCACGCAGGTATGGGAACGGGTCAGCGCGGGCCAGACGCGGTGCCAGATGACGTGGCTTTGCGGATGCCCGTGCAACAGCAGCAAGGGCGGCCCCTCGCCCTGGATGCGCGCGGCGATGCGCACGCCGTTGACCTCGAAGGTACGCAGCGGCAAATCGAAAAGGGTGTCGGTCACGATGCCTGTCCTGTATCCATGCGAACCGGCCGTTCAGGCCGCGTCCAGCCGGTCGCGCACGCGGCGCGCGACGTCCTGCATCCACGGGTGGCGCGCCCAGTGCGCGGCCTCGTAGCGCGCGATCTCGTCCAGCTGGCCCAGCGACGCGCCCACCATGTCCTGGCCGTGAGCGAACATGTCGCGATGCCGGGCCGACAGCTCGAACGACGCGGTCCAGCCGTCGGCCGCCCGCACCTGGCCGGCCAGCACGTCGATCTCGAGCCGGTGGCTTGCCGTATTGGATACCCGTTGCAGCAAGGCGTCCACCTGCGCCGGCGGCAAGGCCACCAGCAGCAGGCCGTTGTTCAGCGCATTGAAGAAGAAGATCTCGCCGAAGCTCGGGGCCACCACCGCGCGGATGCCGAATTGCTGCAGCCCCCAGACGGCATGTTCGCGGCTGGAGCCGCAGCCGAAATTGGGGCCCGCCACCAGGATGGACGTGCCCGCGTAGGCCGGCTGGTTCAGCACGAAACCGGCGCGCGGCGCGCCCGCCTCGTCGAAGCGCAGGTCGTACAGCAGGCCGCGGTCGAGGCCGGCCTTGTCGACGATGCGCAGGAACTGCTTGGGCATGATCTGGTCGGTGTCCAGGTTGCTGTAGGGCAACGGCGCCCCGATGCCCGCGATCAGGGAAGACGTCGTCATGCTGCCTGCTCCAGGGTGCGCGCATCCACGATGCGGCCGGCCAGCGCGGCGGCCGCGGCCATGGCCGGGCTCATCAGGTGCGTGCGGCCGCCGCGGCCCTGGCGCCCTTCGAAATTGCGGTTGGTGGTGGACGCGCAGCGCTCGCCCGGGCGCAGCACGTCGTCGTTCATGGCCAGGCACATCGAACAGCCCGGCTGGCGCCATTCGAAGCCGGCCGCGATCAATTGCGCGGCGATGCCCTCGGCCTCGGCCTGCGCGCGCACGGCCCCGGACCCCGGCACCACCATGGCGCGCACGCCGGGCGCCACCTTGCGGCCGCGCGCCAGCCCCGCCACCACGCGCAGGTCTTCGATGCGGCCGTTGGTGCACGAGCCGATGAACACGCGGTCGATCGGCACGCCGGCAATGGGCGTGCCCGGCGCCAGGCCGATGTAGTCGATGGCCTTGCGCAGGGCGATCCGCGCCAGCGCATCGGTCTCGGCCTCGGGGTCGGGCACGGTGCCGGTCACGGGCACGGCCTGGTCCGGGCTGGTGCCCCAGGTCACGAAGGGCGCGATCGACGCCGCGTCGAAGCGGTGCTCGGCGTCGAAGCGCGCCTGGGCATCCGAATGCAGCGTGCCCCAGTGGGCGCGGGCCTGGTCCAATTCACGGCCGCGCAGTTGCGGCGCGTGCGCCTCGACGTAGCGACGGGTGGTGTCGTCGGGGGCGATCAGGGCGGCGCGCGCGCCCGCCTCGACCGTCATGTTGCACAGGGTCATGCGCGCCTCGGCCGACAGGCCCGCGATGGCCCGCCCGGCGTATTCCACCGCATAGCCGCGCGCGCCCTGCGCGCCCAGCCGATGCACCACGTAGATGACCAGGTCCTTGGCCGACACGCCGGCTGGCAGTTCGCCATCGACCTGGATGCGCATGTTGCGCGCCACCCGGTACACCAGTGTCTGCGTGGCCAGGATGTGCTCGACTTCCGACGTGCCGATGCCGAACCCCAGCGCGCCCAGCGCGCCATAAGTGGTGGTGTGGCTGTCGCCGCACAGCACCACCATGCCGGGCAGGATCATGCCGTGTTCCGGCGCCACCACGTGCTCGATGCCTTGCAGCGGGTCGGTCGTGTCGAACAGCGCGATGCCCTGCTCGTCGCAATTGCGCTTCAGGTTGCGCGCCTGCAGCGACGAGGCCGGCTCCTGGATCACGCGGGCCGCCGCCGGCACCGGATGGGTGGGAATGACGTGGTCCACCACCGCCATCTGCTGGCCCGGCCGCAGCACGCCGCGCCCGCGCGCCGCCAGGCCGCTGAAGGCCTGCGGGCTGGTGTATTCGTTCATGATGTGCAGGTCGACATAAAGCAGCACGTGCTCGGCGTCGATGCGGGCCACCTCGTGGCTGGCCACCAGTTTGTCGTATAGCGTCATGCCGGGCATGATCGGAACTTCCTCGGTGAAACCGGGCTCGCGGCACCGCGCCGCGGGCCCGGCGGGCGGCCGCCTCAGTTGGGTTCGATGCCGGCGGCCTTGATGATGCCGGCCCAGCGGGTCATCTCGGCGGCCACCATCTGGTCGGTCTGGGCGGGGGTGGAAATCAGCGCCTCGAAACCTTCCCGCTGCATGCGCGCGACGACTTCCGGCGAACGCAGGGCCTCGCCCAGCTTGGCGTTCAGCGTGTCGACCACCGCCTGTGGCGTGCCGGCCGGCGCGCTGATCACGAACCAGGTATTGAACTCGTAGCCGGGCAGGCCGGATTCGGCGATGGTGGGCACGTTGGGCAGCAGCGGCGAACGCGTCTTGCCGGTCACGCCCAGGGGCTTCAGCTTGCCGCCGTCGACCTGCGCCTTGGCGGCCGACAGCACGGGAAAGCTCATCTGCACCTGGCCGCTGATGGTGTCCAGCATGGCGGGGCCGCCGCCCTTGTAGGGCACGTGCAGGATCTGCGTGTGCGACACCGACTTGAACAGCTCGGCGGCCATGTGGAAGGTGCTGCCGGTGCCGGCCGAGCCGAAGCTGACGTCGTTGGCGGGCCGCGCCCGCACATAGGCCAGCAGTTCGGCGACGCTGTTGACGGGCAGGCTGTTGGTCACCGTCAGCACGTGCTGCGAGGTCGCCACGGTGCCCACCGAACGCAGGTCTTTCTGCGTGTCGAAGGGCATGGCCTTGAACAGCGACGGGTTGATCGCCAGCGACATGGTGTTCAGCGACAGCGTGTAGCCGTCGGGCTGCGCCCGGGCCACGGCGGACATGCCGATATTGCCCGACGCCCCCGCGCGGTTCTCGACCACCACGCTCTGCCCCAGCGTCTTGGCCCAGGCGTCGGCAATCAGCCGTGCCGTGATGTCGACGCTGCCGCCGGGCGCGAACGGGGCCACCAGGGTGATGGCGCGCTGCGGGAAATCCTGTGCCGAAGCGGGCGCCGACGCCATACAGCAGGCCACCAGGGCGGCCGACAGCGCGGCGCGCGGGAAAACGGACGAAGCCATGAGTGCAGTCTCCTCGGGATGGGCGCGCCGCGGCGGCCCTGTTGTGATGTTGTGAAACCAGTGTATAGGCCCAGCAAGTTCTTATAATTAATGACTGGATAAAGTTTTATTAAATTGAATTTAATAATCTGCGGGGGCAGGCGCCATGGATGCGATCTCCGACCTGGCTTTCTTTTCGCTGCTGGTCAAGCACGGCAACCTGTCCGCGGCGGCGCGCGAGTTGGGCCTGACACCCCCGGCGGTCAGCACCCGCCTGGCCAACCTGGAACGCCGGCTGGGCGTGCGCCTGCTCAACCGCACCACGCGGCGCGTCAGCGTCACCCAGGAAGGCGAGCTGTACCTGGCCGAAGGCGCGCGCATCCTGGACGACCTGGAAGCGCTGGAACGCAGCGTCGCCAGCACCCGCGCACAGCCGCGCGGGCTGCTGCGCCTGAACGCCACCTTCGGCTTCGGCCGCGCGCACATCGTGCCCGCGGTCGCCGACTTCGCGGCCCGGTTTCCCGAAGTGGAAGTGCAAATGCGCCTGACCGACCGGCCCGTCAACCTGCTGGACGAAGGGTTCGACGTGGCGGTGCGCTTCGGCGAAATTCCCGACGCGCGCCTGACCGCCCGCAAGATCGCCTCGAACCGCCGCCTGCTGTGCGCGTCGCCGCGCTACCTGGCCGCCCACGGCGAACCGCGCACCCCCGGCGAACTGGCGCGCCACCATTGCATCGTGGTGCGCGAGAACGACGTGGCCTACGGCACCTGGCACCTGCGGGCCGGCCAGCGCGTCGAGACGGTAAAAGTGCGCGGGCCGCTCAGTTCCAACGACGGCCAGAGCGCGCTCGAATGGGCCCTGGCGGGCCACGGCATCGTCATGCGGTCCGAATGGGAAACCGCCGCCTACCTGCGGTCGGGGCGCCTGCGGCAGGTGCTGCCGGACTGGAGCACGCCACCCGCCGACATCCATGCGCTGTATCCCGAACGCCTGAACCTGCCGGCCAAGACCGTGGCGTTCGTGGATTTCCTGGTGCAGCGGTTCGCCGGCCACGTGCGGCCGCCGGGCAGCGACGAAAGCGTCTGGTAGCGGGCGTCGAACGGCTCTGCGCGCCGCCGGCACGGCAACACCGCGCCCCAGGATTGCGTGACCATTGGATCACCACGCCCTCCGCACGCCGTTCGGGCCAGATATCCTTTGCCACCATTGCCCAACCCATGGGCGACTGCGGCCTGCCTCTTCATATACGTAAATTACGTATAATTCATGAAAGCCCTGTTTATCGAACTGCCACCGTTCCAGCGGTATCGGCCACACTATCTGGCAGATGACGCTTTCCGGGCACTGCAAGCCTTGTTGATGCGTCATCCCGAGGCCGGCGACGCTATTCAGGGCACCGGAGGCCTTCGGAAACTTCGCTTCGCGGATTTCCGACGGCAAAAAGGCAAGCGCGGCGGCATTCGAATCATCTACTTCTGGTGGCCGGCTCATGCGCAATTCTGGCTGTTCACGCTTTACGGCAAGGATGTCCAAGACGACCTCACCGCTTCACAGAAAACGATACTCAGCCGGATGCTGCACAACGAATTGCAAGCAAGGACCCCGCGATGAAGCGAGACATATTCGAAGAACTGGTCGAAGGATTCGACGCGCTCAACGAACACCGCGAGGGCAAGCGCACACTGCGTGTCCACCCCGTCCGGCTGGAAGCATTGCGCCCGCTATCGGCCGATGAACTGGTCTCGCTGCGCGAGCGCCTGAACATGTCGCGCGCGCTGTTCGCCATGTATTTGCGCACCAACACGCGTACCCTGGAAAACTGGGAACAAGGGCGCGCCAGCCCGAATGCCCAGGCCACTGCGTTGATCAGGCTGGTGCAAAAGTACCCCGAAACACTCGAACGCCTGGCAACCCTGGCCTGAGCGACTAACTCACGAATCCGGCGGCATGGGGCACGACGGCCCCACGCCGCCCCGCGCCGACCTCAATCCACCTTGGCGCCCGAGCGCTGCACGATTTCTTCCCAACGCGGCACTTCTTCCTGGATGAAGGCCGCGAACGCCGCGGCGTCGGCGCCGCCCATCCTGGCCGAGCCCATGTCCGCCAGCTTGGACGCCACGTCCGGCGCCGCCAGCGCGCGGTTCACCGCGGCGTTCAGGCGCTGGGTCAGGTCCTGCGGCAATCCGGCGGGCGCGAAGACGCCGTACCAGTTGGTGATGACGAACCCCTTGTAGCCGGACTCGACCATGGTCGGCAGGCTGGGGAAGGCATCGGCACGTTCTGCGCCCGACGTCGCCAGCGGCCGGACCCGCTCGGCGCGCGCCTGCGGCAGCAGGGCCGCGGTGGTTTCGAAGGCGATCTGCACCTGGCCGGCGATGACGTCGGTCATGGCCGGGCCCTGGCCCTTGTACGGGATGTGCATCATGTCGACGCCGGCGCGCAGCTTCAGCAGCTCGCCCGCCAGGTGTTGCGGGCTGCCGCTGCCGCCCGAGGCGAAGTTGTACTTGCCCGGCTCGCGCTTGAGCAGGTCGACCAGCTCGCCCACCGTCTTCACCGGCACTTTCGGGTTCACGTACAGCACCAGGGGCACCGCGGCCACCTGCGCGATGGGCTGCAGGTCCTTGACCGGGTCGATGCGCAATTTATACAGGTTGCGGTTGATGACCACGCCGGTGTTGTTGCCCAGCAGCAGCGTGCAGCCGTCCGGCGTCGAACGCGCCACGAACTCGGTGCCGATGTTGCTGCTGGCGCCGGCCTTGTTGTCCACCACCACGGGCACGCCCAGCGATTCCTGCAGCGACGGCGCCAGCAGCCGCGCCAGGATGTCGGTGGTGCCGCCCGGCGGATAGGGCGACACGAAGCGCACGTTGGGGCAGTCCAGCTTGTAGGCCGCCGCGGCCGGGCCGGCGGCGCAGGCCGCCAGCGCCACGGCGGTCGCGGCGAACAGGCGCCGCGCGCGCGGCGCGGCAGGGAAAGGGGCGATGCTCATGATGTCTCCTGTTGTGTCGAATGTCGGTCCGCCCGCGGCTGCCGGGCGGCGATGCGGATGCGCTTATTGCGCCTGGCCGCGCTGCAGCGTGTGATAGCCGTGCTTGCGGCGCGCGTCGCTCAGGCGCGCGCCGGCCAGCGCTTCGGCCAGGATGGCGGCCTCGGCCTGGCGCATGGCCAGGGCCCGGTCGAAGACTTCGCGGGCGCGCGCCTGCGGCACCACCACCACGCCGTCCGGGTCGGCCACCACGATGTCGCCCGGGCACACGCGCACGTCGCCCAGGCTGACCGGCGCCTGCACCGCCTCGACCTGCACGCGGTCTTTGCCGGTGCGCATGAAGCGGCCACGGCTGTACAACGCATAGCCGCAGTCGTCGGCCTCGGCGGTATCGCGGCACACGCCGTCGATCACCGTGCCGGCGACGCCGCGCTGCTGCGCCAGGCGGCTCAGGATGCCGCCCCACACGGTGCAGTCGGGGCGGCCGCCGTTGTCCAGCACGATCACCGCGCCCACCGGCACGTCGTCGATGAAGTCGCCCACGGTGCCCTTCTGCGCCGTATCCACTGGCGCGAAGCGCACTGTATAGGCGGGGCCGAACGCGCGCGGCGTGCCGGCCACGGGGGCGATGCCCAGCGCGCTGCCGGGCAGATGGAAGAAATCCAGGGCGTCCGAGATCTCGGCGGTGCTGAGTTCGCGAACCGCGTCCTCGAAAGAAAAAGCCTGCGTCACATGAGTCTCCAGCGGGGTGGCCTATTTCGTATGAAAGACAATTTATACTTTTTTGTCTGACAATTCAATATATTTTGATTGGCTATCTGAACCCAGGCGACCTGCCTGTATAGTTGGCAGTCCCTTGATCCGATCGTCGCCCGATGCCCACCGCTACCGCCGGTTCCGAACCGGCCCGCGCCACCGCCACCCCCAAGCGCACGCAGGTCGCCGACATGCTGCGCGACGCCATGCTGGCGGGCCGGCTATTGCCCGGCACGCGGCTGATCGAACGGGAAATCTGCGAACTGACGCAGGCCAGCCGGCCACTGGTGCGCGAGGCCATCCTGCAGCTGGAAATGGAAGGGTTCGTCTATAGCGCGCCCAACCGCGGTTCGGTCGTGGCCACGCTGACGGCCGAGGAAGCCGCGAACATCTACCAGGTGCGGGGCGTGCTGGAAGGCCTGGCGGCCAAGAACTTCATCGCCATGGCCACGGCGCCCGAGCGGCGCGCGCTGCGCACCGCGCTGGACCAATTGCAGGCCCACATCGACGCCGGCGACGTGCCGCGCCAGCTGGCCAGCATCGAGGCCTTCTACGACGCCCTGCTGGCGGGCTGCTACAACCCCACCCTGGCCGAGACCCTGCGGCTGATGCACGGCCGCATCGCGCGGCTGCGCGCCACGTCGATCACCAGCCCCGGGCGCGCCAAGCAATCGCACCAGGAAATGTCGCTGATCGTCGACGCCGTCGAGGCCAACGACGAACAGGCCGCCTGGAACGCCTGCGTGCGCCACATGGAACTGACCGCGGCGGTGGCCTTGAAGGTCATCAGCCGCATCCAGCCCAAACCCGGCAAACGCGGGCAGCCGCCAGGCCGCTGACAGCGCGGCCCGGCGGATTCATCGGGCGGGGCCCGGCGTCATTTGCCGTCGGACGCCTTCTTGACCTTCAGCTTGCTCAGCACCTGCTCGACGCTCTGCGTCTCGGCGGCCAGCATGTCGGACGTCTGTTGCGCATCCAGGAAGCGGGGCGCCCACTGGTTCTTCTTCAGGAACTCGCGCCAGTCGTCGGTATCGGACACCTGCTTCAGGGCCGACTCCCAGAACTTGACCTGGGCCGGGGTGATGCCCTTGGGCGCCAGCACGCCTTGCGGCGACGACGTGACCACGTCGATGCCCAGCTCTTTCCACGTCGGCGTATCGCTCAGCACGCCCTGCAGGCGCTCGGGTGAGCCGATCACCAGCAGGCGCACCTTGCCGGTCTGCAGGGCCGGGATGATGGTGGGCGTGGTCGCCCCCACGACATCGACGTTGCCGCCGATGAGATTGGTGATCGATTCGCCGGACGACTTGAACGGCACGAACGTCAGCTTCGAGATGTCGACGCCCGCGTGCATCAACGGCTTGGCCACGCCGACGTGCACGTCGTTGCCCAGCGTCGCGGCGATGGCGATGTTCAGGTCGTCCGGCCGCTGCTTCAGGTGCGCCACCAGGTCCGTCGCCGTCTTGAACGGCGAGTCGGCGCGCACCAGGACGCCGACATAGCCGTCCAGCAGCATCGCGATGGGCGTGTAGTCCTTGTACGAGACCTTGATGTTGCCCAGGTAATTATTGTTGACCATCGAGGTCGCCAGGGTCATCAGGTAGTGAGGGTCGCCCGCGTGCTGGTCCAGCACGTTCAGCGCCATCTGGGTGGATGCGCCGGGCTTGTTCAGGACGACGACATCCTGAACCAGCTTCTTGCTGACCAGCAGTTCCTGCAGTTTCCGGGCAACGGCGTCCAGCGAACCGCCGGGGCCCGCCGGCACAATGAACTGCACTTCCCTGCTGATCTCGGCCTGTGCCGCGGCGCCCGGCAACGGCAGAGCTGCAAGAAGCGCCAATAATCCAAGAACGGTTTTTCTCATCGTCGTGTCTCCTCGGCTTGAAAGCGGCAATCGGCATGGCCCGGCGCGGCTGCCCCGGCCGATGCCGAATGCCTTCGCTTACAGCAAGCGCTGCATCGGATGCTTGCTGTACATCTGCTCTTTGATGAATCGCGTGTGCACTTCATTATTGAGAAAAGCGGGCTCTTCCAGCAGGCGCCGGTGAAACGACAGCGTGGTGGCGAACCCTTCGATGCGCGCCTCGGACAAGGCGCGGCCCATGCGGGCCAGGGCCTCTTCGCGGTCTTTGCCCCAGACCAGCAGCTTGGCCAGCAACGAATCGTAGTGCGCGGGCAGGCAATAGCCCGCATGGGCATGCGTGTCGACCCGGATGCCCGGCCCGGCGGGCATGTCGAATTCGGCGATACGGCCGCCGCGGGGCAGGAAGCCCTTGTCCGGGTCTTCCGCGTTGATCCTGAGCTCGATGGCGTGGCCGCGCAGGTTCACGTCTTCCTGGCGCAACGGCAGGGGCTGGCCGGCGGCGATCGACAGCTGCAGCTTCACCAGGTCCACGCCGGTCAGCAATTCCGTGACGGGATGCTCGACCTGGATGCGGGTGTTCATCTCGACGAAATAGAACACCTGCGCCACCGGGTCGACGATGAATTCCACCGTGCCGACGCTGCGGTATCCGACCGACGCGGCCAGCTTGGTGGCCGCATCCCGTATCCGCGCCTGCATCGCCAGGGCCAGGATGGCGGCGGGCGCCTCTTCGACCAGCTTCTGGTGCCGGCGTTGCAGCGAGCAATCGCGTTCGCCCAGGTGGATGACGCGCTGGCCGTCGCCCACGACTTGCACCTCGATGTGCCGGACCCGTTCCAGGAACTTCTCGATGTAGACATCGCCCGACCCGAACGACGCCTGGGCCTCGGCCACGGCGCGTTCCATGCCTTCGGCCAGTTCGCGGTCGTCGTGCGCGACGCGCATGCCCCGCCCACCGCCGCCGGCGGCCGCCTTGATCAGCACCGGGTAGCCCACGCGGTGCGCCATCCGCAGCGCTTCGTCGACCGACGCCACGGCCGCCGCCGACCCCTGGATGACGGGCACGCCGGCGGCCTCGGCGCATTGGCGCGCGGCGATCTTGTCGCCCATCACCCGGATGATCGCGGCCTGCGGGCCGATGTACACCAAGCCGGCCTGCTCGACCTGGTCGGCGAAATCGGCGTTCTCGGACAGGAAGCCGTAGCCCGGGTGCACGGCGTCGGCGCCGGTGCGGCGCGCGGCATCGAGCAGCGCCGCCGCATTCAGATAGCTGTCGGCCGGCTTGGGGCCGCCGATGCACACGGCTTCGTCGGCCATCCGCACCGCCGCCGTGTCCTGGTCGGCTTCGGAATAGGCCTGGACGGACCGCAGCCCCGCTTCGCGGCAGGCCCGGACGATGCGCAGCGCGATCTCGCCGCGATTGGCGACCAGGACTTTTCTGAAGGGGCGGGACGAGGGCATGGTTGCTCCGGTAGGGGCGATCAGGGCAGGGACGCGGCCGCCGCGCCAGCCAGGGCCTGCGGCGCCGTGCGCGATACGCGGAAGCGCGAGTACCGGCGCAGCGCGGCCAGGGCCCGGGCCACCGCGGGCAGGCCAAGAAAAACCGGAATGCCGGACTGCATGGCCAGGTTGGCGTAGGCCTGGCGCCGCGCTTCCAGGTCGGCCTGGCCGGTCGAGCGCAGCACCAGGCACAGCCTGACGCCGGCGGGCAGGCCGGCCTTCAGGCCGATGGCGACGCGCACCAGCTCGTCCATCAGTTCGCCTTGCCGATAGCCCATGATGACGGGCAAGTTCAGGTGCACGACGACCACGCCGGGCCGCTCGGCGGCCACCACTGTGTCCAGAATGCGGCGCGCCAGCGCGCCGTGGTCGCGCTGCAGAATATTGGCGGGCACGTCCAGCGGGTTCTCGATGCCCGCGCCGGGGGGGATCCCCAGCTGCTCCAGGGCCGCGATCGTGCCGGCCTGCAGCTCGGGCACGTCCAGGTCCAGCCGGCCCAACGCGTCGGCGGCCAGCACGCTGGCGCCGCCGCCGTTGCCGAACAGGACGACGCGCCCGTCGAACGCGGCGGCGTGCGCGCTTTCCTGTTCCAGGGCCACCAGCGCGTCGATGAAATCGTCCATCGTGTCGACCAGGATCGACCCCGTCTGCGCCGCCAGCGCGCGCCATACCTGGTCGTTGCTGGCCAGCGAGCCGGTGTGCGATGCGGCCGCCCGCTGCCCCTGGCGGGTGCGCCCGCCCTTGAGCAGCACCACGGGCTTGCGCGCCTGGGCGCGGCGCAGCAACTCGAAAAAGCGGCGCCCATCGCGGATCTCTTCGACATAGGCTCCGATCACGCGGGTGCCGGGATCGTCCAGGTAGTGCTGCAGCAGGTCGCCGGGATCGACATCCAGGCAATTGCCCAGCGACACCACGCCGCTGAAGCGCAGGCCCCGGTATTCGCCGCTGCGCACGATGTCGATCGACAGGCCGCCGCTTTGCGACAGCACGCCCACCGTGCCGGCCTCGCCCAGTTGGCCGTCGGTGAACGTGACGCGGCCGGCGGGCGAGTAGATGCCCATGCAATTGGGCCCCAGCAGCCACATGCCGCCCTGCCGCGCCGCCTGCAGCAACGCGTCGCGCAGCCCGCCGCCCCGCCCGCCTTCGCCGAAGCCGCTGGACATGACCTGCGCGTAGCGGACCCGGCCGTTGGCCGAGGCTAGCAACGGCGGCACCGCCTCGGCCGGAATCGCGATGAAGGCGTAGTCGACCGGCTCGGGCGTGGCCGCCAGCGACGGATACGCCGGCAGGCCTTCCAGCTGGCTTTCGGTGGGATGGATGGGATAGATCCTGCCCGGGTATCCGGCCGCGCGCAGGCGCTGGATGAACTTGTTGCCCTGCCCCGCCGTCCTGGCGGACACACCGGCCACGGCGATCGTGGCCGGCCGGAACAACGCGCCGAAGTCGTCGGGCGCCGGGGCGCGATGCGGGTGAGCGTTCACGGTTGTTCCCCCATGGGGCAGGGAATCAGACGCGCGTCGACGGCGACCGCGCCGTCGGCCGACACGATCAGCGGGTTGATGTCCAGTTCGGCGATACCGTCGGCGTGCCGGGTCAGCAGGCCGGCTTCGCCCCCGACGGCAAGCAGCGCATCGACCAGCACGCTGTCGGGCACCCGCACGCCGCCGCGCGCCCCGCGCAGCAGCGCCGCGCCCTGCAATTCATCGAGCATTTCCCGGGCATCCAGCGGCGTGATCGGGCAAATGCGGAACGCGACGTCGCGCAAGACCTCGACATAGATACCGCCCAGGCCCACCATGATGACCTGCCCGAACGACGGGTCCCGGAACCCGCCGATGACCACCTCGTGGCCAGGCGGCGCCATCTCTTCCAGCAGGAACCCTTCCAGCCGATAGCCGGCGGCAGCGCAACGGGCCGCCATCTCGTCCATGGCGGCCTGGATCTCGCCAGCCTGCCGCAGGCCCAGCTTCACGCCGCCGAAATCCGACTTGTGCAGCACGTCGGGGCACACCAGCTTGAGCGCCAGCGGGCCCTGCAACGGCCCGAGCACCTGCGCCACATCGTCGCCGGGCTTCAGTACCCGGGACTGGGGCGTGCGCAGCCCGTGCAAGGACAGCACCCGTTTTGCCGTGGGCTCGTCCAGCGGCCGGCCGCCTTGACGGCGCGCCTGCTCGATGATGGCCCCGGCCGCGGACGACGATGGCATGAAGTGGCTCCTGGCGGTGGCAGCGGGTCAGGTCTTCAATACGGCCACGAGCTCGCCTTCCGCGATGGTCTGGCCTTCGCTCACGCAGATTTCCTGCACGGTGGCGGCCTCGGACGCCACGACCGGGATTTCCATTTTCATGGATTCCAGGATGAGCAGCGGATCGTCTTCCGCGACGGTATCGCCCGGCTTGACCAGCACTTTCCAGACCGTGCCGGTGATGTCGCTGGGGATGTTGACGGTGGGCATGGGTGTGTTTCCTTGATAGCCGTTGGATTCAGTAGCTGGTGGGCCAGCAGGCCAGCCGGTGTGCGCCGATGCCGCCCGAGGGCTTGCGCGAATGCACGGCCAGCAGGCGCTTCAGGTAGGCGCGCGTGTCGCGCGGGTCGATGACGTCCTTGGCTTCGTACAGGGCCGCCAGCGACCAGGGGGCGTTGTCCTGGTTGACCTGGTCGACCAGCTGCCGGAATTTTTCCGGGTCGTCTTCGAGGCGCACGCCGTAAAGCACATTGACGGCGGTGCCCGGGTCCATGAAGCCGAAGTCCGCGCAGGGCCAGGCCGCGGCCTCGTCGCTGTTGCGGCCGCCGCCCATGTTCAGGTAGGCCTGGCCGTAGTTCTTGCGCAGGGTGACGACGAAGCGCGGCACAGACACCTGCGACAGCGCGTTCATCCAGTTCATGATGCGCCCCGGCGCGCCGCGCTTCTCGCCGTCGATCCCGATCAGGAAGCCGGGCTGGTCCACCAGGAAAATGACGGGGATGTTGAACGAATCGCACAGCACCAGGAAGCTGGTGGCCTTGGCGCAGGCATCGACGTCGATGGACCCGCCCTTGAACTTGGGGTTGTTGGACAGCACGCCGACCGTGCGGCCGTCGATGCGGCCCAGCCCGGTGACCATGGACTTCCCGAACCGGGGCTTGAGCTCGAACAGGCTGTCCCGGTCGAGCACCCGGCGGATCACGTCCCGGCTGTCGTACGTCTTGGCGCGCGACTCGGGCACGACGTCCAGGATATCGGCCATGGCGTCGTCGGACCCGGCGGGCACGGGTGCCACCGGCGGGGCCTCGCCGCTGTGGCTGGGCAGGTAGCTCAGGAAGCGCTTGACGACGTCCAGCGCCTCTTCGTCGGTGTCGACCGCGACATCGACGATGCCGGTCGTGCCCGTGTGCAGCTTCCAGCCGCCCAGCTCTTCGGCATCGACCGATTGCCGGATCGCCAGTTCCGTGACGCGGCTGCTGGCCACCGCCATCGTGGCGCCCTTGCGCATCACCACGAAATCCGACAGGCAGGCATACCAGGTGGACGACCCGTAGCAATTGCCCAGCAACGCCGACACCCAGGGCGTGCGGCGGTCGCGCAGGTACTCGGCCGGGTCCTGGCCCAGGATGGCGCGGCCCGCCGCGCCCATGCGGTCGGGCATGCGCGCGCCGGCCGACTCGCCCAGCAGCACCAGCGGCATGCCGGATTCGGCCGCGACCTGCCGCACGTGCTTGATCTTCTTGCCGTTGACGACGCTGCTGGACGCCCCCATGACGGTGAAATCGTTCGACACCACCGCCACCGGACGGCCGGCGATGGCGCCAAAGCCGGCGATCTTGCCGTCGGCGGGCGTCTTCTCGCGCGCGTCGGGCCGAAACGACGTGGCCAGCAGGCCCGACTCGAAAAAGCTGCCGGCATCCAGCAGGGCGTCCAGGCGTTCCCGCGCGTTCAGGACGCCCTGGGCGCGCCGCTTGGCAAGGCGTTCTTCCCCGCCCATGGCGTAGGCCTTGTCGCGCCGTTTCTGCAATTCCTGAAGATGGGTCTCGTGGCTCATGGTGTGATGGTCGTCGCTCGGTTATATTGATAGTAGTTATAGCTACTACTATAAGTCAAGCACGCCGCGCCACCCATGCCGCCCGGGGTTCCGCATTACACTTTGTGGCCCGGAAATTCCCGGCCAGCACCGTCCTAGAAGGGCCTGTCACATGTCGAAAAGCGTCGCGGCAAAGTCCGTCGCCAAACGCAGGGACTCTGCCGATCCGGTCCACGACCTGCAGCGTCTCGGCTTTTCCGAATACGAAGCCAGCGCGTATATCAGCCTGCTGCAATCCAGCCCGGCCACCGCCTACGAAATCAGCAAGCGCTGCGGGCTGCCCCGCGCCAACACCTATGGCGCGCTGGAAGGCCTGGCCAAGAAGCGCGCGGTGCAGCCCGTCAGCGAAAGCCCGGCCCGCTTCGTGCCGGTGGATCCGGCCGTCCTGCTCGGCGGCATCTCGGACGACATCAGCAGCCTGTGCGGCCGCCTGAAGCAAAGCCTGGACAACCTGGGCGCGAAAGAAGACCCGAACGTCGTCTGGAGCATCGAGGGCCAGGAACGCATCCGGGAAAAGATCGACGAACTGATCGACGGCGCCTCGGAACACATCTGGATCAAGGCCTCGACCGACATCCTGCGCGAACACGCCGGCAAGATGAAAAAAGCCGCGGCGCGCGGCGTGAAACTGATATTCGTGGTGTTTGGCGACGACGTGGACTTTCTTCGCCTCGGTCCCAACTCGACCACTTACCTGCACGAAGGCAACGGCTTTCGCGTCGGCGGCGCCGACAATCTTTTCACGCTGGCCATCGACTACCGCGTCGCGCTGACGGCCAACCTGGGCGACACCCTGACGGGCGCCTACACCACCCATTCGGCCATCGTGCGCATGGCCGAAACCCTGATCCGCCACGACATCTACATGGCCGAGATGATGTCGGCCTTCGGCGACCAGGTCGAACAGAAATTCGGCAAGGCGCTGGTGAACTTGCGCCGGCAGCTGTTTTCGCCGCAGCAGATGGCGCTGCTGCGGGCGAACCTGCCGGAAGCGGATGCCGGCGCGCCCGCGCCGAAGAAAAAGCCGGCCAAGTAGCCTGCCGATCTGGCCGGCGGCGACGCCGCCCAAGACAAAGGCCCGGCCCGGCGACGCCGGAACCGGGCCTGGTGGGCGCTGGCGGCCGGCGGCCGGATCAGGCGCTGCGCTTCAGGGCCGCGACCTTGTCGACGGCCTCCCACGAGAACTCGGGTTCGGCGCGGCCGAAATGGCCGTACGCCGCCGTCTTGGTGTAGATGGGGCGCAGCAGGTCGAGCATGTTGACGATGCCCTTGGGGCGCAGGTCGAAGTGCTCGCGCACCAGCTTGGCGATCTGGTCGTCGGGAATGACGCCGGTGCCTTCGGTGTAGACCGTGATGTTGATGGGCTCGGCCACGCCGATGGCGTAGCTGACCTGCACCTGGCACTGGCGCGCCAGGCCGGCGGCCACGATGTTCTTGGCCACGTAGCGCGCGGCGTAGGCGGCCGAGCGGTCGACCTTGGACGGGTCTTTGCCCGAGAACGCGCCGCCGCCGTGCGGGCATGCGCCGCCGTAGGTGTCGACGATGATCTTGCGGCCGGTCAGGCCGCAATCGCCCTGCGGGCCGCCGATGACGAAGCGGCCGGTGGGGTTCACCAGGAACTTGGTCTTGGGCGTGACCAGGCCGTCGGGGAAGCTGGGCTTGATGATGTCTTCGATGACGGCTTCGTGGATGGACGCCTGCGAGATCTCGGGCGCGTGCTGGGTCGACAGCACCACCGTGTCGACCTCGACGGGGCGGCCGTCGACGTAGCGGAACGTGACCTGCGACTTGGCGTCCGGGCGCAGCCACGGCAGGCGGCCGTCCTTGCGCAGTTCGCTCTGGCGCTGCACCAGGCGGTGCGCATACCAGATGGGGGCCGGCATCAGGTCGGGGGTTTCGTCGCAGGCGTAGCCGAACATCAGGCCCTGGTCGCCGGCGCCCTGGTTCAGGTAGTCTTCCGACTTGCGGTCCACGCCCTGGGCGATGTCGGGCGATTGCTTGTCGTAGGCCACCAGCACCGCGCAGCCCTTGTAGTCGATGCCGTAGTCCGTGTTGTCGTAGCCGATGCGGCGAATGGTGTCGCGCGCCACCTGGATGTAGTCGACATTGGCCGTGGTGGTGATTTCGCCGGCCAGCACCACCAGCCCGGTGTTGCACAGCGTTTCGGCGGCCACGCGGGCGTTGGGGTCTTGCGTGAAGATGGCGTCGAGAATGGCGTCGGAGATCTGGTCGGCGACCTTGTCCGGGTGCCCTTCCGAGACGGATTCGGAAGTGAAGAGAAAATCGTTGTTGGCCACGGATACGTCCTTACGAAACCGGCGAAGCCGGCACACAGGTTTAACGAGGCGCGTAGCGCCCCGGATCTGAACCTGACTTGCGACGATCTGGGCGCGACGCTTTAGCGGATTTTGCCCGGAACACGTGCCGTGCCCCCAGCGTCGCCCCGCAAGTTGTCGGTTAACTCGGCGACTGCGGCCATTTTAGGCGAAAATGCCCGATCCATGCTTTCCGCCTGAATCCATATCTATATATTGCCGCGCGCATCCGGCGCGCCGGCCCGCCCCGCATGCTGCTTGCCCTGTTCCGCGCCTTCGCCCTGATCCCCCTGCCCCTGCTGCATGCGGCCGGGCGCGTGGCGGGCCTGCTGATCTACGCGTGGCCGGGCCGGTACCGGCAACGGCTGCGGGCCAACGCGGCCCAGGCCGGCTACCCCGACGCCGCCTTCGCCCGCCGCGCGGCCGCCGAAACCGGCGCGATGATCCTGGAAATGCCCAAGGTCTGGTTCCGCAACGCCGACAGCCTGGCGAAAACCGTGTCCGACGATGTCCACGTGCTCGAGGCGGCCCGCGCCGAAGGCCGCGGCATCCTGTTCCTGACCCCGCACCTGGGGTGTTTCGAGATCACCGCGCGCTACATCGCCATGGTGCGCCAGACCCCGATCACCGTGATGTTCCGGCCGCCGCGCATTGCCGCGCTGGCGCCCTTGCTGGATGCCGCGCGCAACCTCTCGGATGTGAAGGCGGTGCCGGCCACCATGCAGGGCGTGCGCGAGTTCGTGCGGGCGCTGCGGCGCGGCGAATCGGTCGGCATGCTGCCCGACCAGGCGCCCGGCGAAGGCGAGGGCGTATGGGCCCCGTTCTTCGGGCGCATGGCCTACACCATGACGCTGCCGGGCAAGCTGGCGACGCAGACCCAGGTGGCCGTCATCGTCGTGGCGGGCGAACGCCTGCCGCACGGGCGCGGCTGGCGCGTGCACTTCGCGCGCGTACCCGAGCCCCTGCCGGCCGACCCGCAGGCCCAGGCCGCCCTGTTCAATGCCGCGATGGAAAAATTGATCCGCCGCATCCCGCACCAGTACCTATGGAGCTACAACCGCTACAAGACGCCGCGCGGCGCCCCGCCGGCGCCGCCCCTGGCGTCCGCCCCGCCCCCCGACGTGCCCGCATCCCATGACTGACTTCAAGACGCGCGCGCTGACCGCGCTGTTTGCCTGGTTCGGCCGCATGCGCCCGGCGACGCGCCAGCGCATCGGCGCCACGCTGGGCTGGCTGACCCGCCACCTGGCCCGCTCGCGGGCCAGCATCGTGCGCCTGAACCTGCGGCTGTGCTTTCCCGACCAGCCCGAACCGGTGCGCGAACGCTGGCTGCGCGAGCACTTCCGCGCCCTGGCGCAGACCATCGTCGATCGCGGCGTGCTGTGGTACGGCACGCCCGAGGCCGTCCGCGAGCTGGTCACGCAAACCGGCGCCGACCGCATCAACGCCCTGACGGCCGCCGGCCGCCCGGTGCTGCTGCTGGCGCCGCACTTCGTGGCGCTGGATGCCGCCGCCACCCGCCTGACCATGGAAGTGGCCAGCAGCGCCACCATGTACACGCCGCAAAGCGACCCGGCGGTCGACACCATCGTGCGCAACGGCCGGGCCCGCTTCAACGAGGTGTTCCTGGTCAGCCGCAAAGACGGCGTGCGCGAACTGATCCGCCACCTGCGGGCGCCGCGCCCGGTGTATTACCTGCCCGACATGGACTTCGGCCGCAGCGGCGCGGTGTTCGTGCCCTTTTTCGGCGTGCCGGCGGCCACCCTGGTGGCCACGGCGCAGCTGGCGCGCAAATGGAACGCCGCGGTACTGCCCGTGATCGACTTCTGGGACCCGGCCACCGGCCGCTACCACGTCGAGGTGCTGCCCGAACTGGAAGGCTTCCCCGGCGACGGCTCGCTGGAAGACGCCACCGCCCGCCTGAACCGCGAGATCGAAACCTGGGTGCGGCGCTGCCCCAGCCAGTATTACTGGGTGCACCGGCGTTTCAAGACCCGCCCGCTGGGCGAGCGCAAGTTCTACTGAGACCCCGGCCCGAACACCCAGGCGCCGTAATGGGCGATAATCGGCCAATGATCTGGAACTTCACCAAAATGCATGGCGCAGGCAACGATTTCGTCGTGCTCGACGGCGTACGCCAGGCCATCTCCATGACGCCCGAGCGCGCACGCGCCCTGGCCGACCGGCATTTCGGCATCGGCGCCGACCAGATCCTGCTGGTCGAGCCCGCCACCCGCCCCGACGCCGATTTCCGCTATCGCATCTTCAACGCCGACGGCTCCGAGGTCGAGCACTGCGGCAACGGCGCGCGCTGCTTCGTGCGCTTCGTGCACGAACAGCACCTGTCCGACCGCAACCCGCTGCGCGCGGAAATCGCCACCGGCATCCTGGTGCTCGACGAAGGCGACGACGAACAGGTCACGGTCGACATGGGCCTCACCCGCTTCGACCCGGCCGCGCTGCCGTTCGACACCGCCGGCCTGGCGTCCACCGTGCAGGGCGACGACACCCTGTGGCAACTGGACCTGCCCGACGCCCCCGCCGGCCTGCCGCGCAGCGTGCCGGTCTCGGCCGTGGCGATTTCCAACCCGCACGCGGTGCAGCAGGTCGACGACGTGGACACCGCCCCGGTCGCGGCGTTGGGCCCGCTGATCGAACGCCACCCGCGCTTTGCCCGGCGCGTCAACGCCGGCTTCATGCAAGTGGTCGACCGCCACGCCATCCGGCTGCGCGTCTACGAACGCGGCGCCGGCGAAACCCTGGCCTGCGGCACCGGCGCCTGCGCCGCGGTCGCGGCCGGCATCCGGCGCGGCCTGCTCGATTCGCCGGTGCGCGTGCACACGCGCGGCGGCACACTCATCGTCGACTGGAATGGCGAACAGCTGCGCATGACCGGCCCCGCCACGTCCGTCTATGCAGGCCAGGTCGACATCGACAAACTGGTTTTCTCCATGGCCCTTGGCCGATAGCCCCATCGCCTTCATGACCGATACCGCATTCACCGCCCAGGACGTCGCGGATTTCCTGCAGAACAATCCGGAATTCTTCGATCTGCACGCCGACGTCTTCGCCACCCTGCAGGTGCCGCATCCGCACGGCGCGCGCGCCATCTCGCTGGGCGAACGGCAGATCCTGACGCTGCGCGAACGCAACCGCGAACTCGAATGGCGCCTGAACGAACTGGCGCACCACGCCGATTCCAACGAGGCCATCGGCGAACGCGTGTCGCAATGGTGCTGCCGCCTGCTGGGCGAAACCGAACCCCAGCACCTGCCCGGCGAAATCACGCTGGGCCTGGCGCAGCAGTTCGACCTCAACCACGTCGCGCTGCGGCTCTGGAACCTGCCCGGCCAGCCGCCCACCGGCTACGGCGAACCCGTCTCGCCCGACGTGCACGCCTTCGCCGACAGCCTGAAAGCCCCCTACTGCGGCCCCGACACCGAGTTCGAAGCGGCCAGCTGGCTCGACGCCAAGCCGCAATCGCTGGCCCTGGTGCCACTGCGGCTGGAACCCGACCAGCCCAGCGTCGGCCTGTTGGTGCTGGGGTCCGACGACCCCGAACGCTTCACCCCCGAAATGGGCACGGTATTCCTGGAAGCCGTCGGCCGGCTGGCCTCGGCCACGCTGCGCCGGCTGAATACGCCCGTGGCGGCCGAACCGCAACCCTAGGGCCTGGCGGCAGCCGGCAAGCCGCCCATCCCATGACCGACGCCGATACCGCCCCGCCCGAAGCCCTGCCGCAGCCCATGGACGCCTGGCTGCAGCACCTGCGGGCGCATCGGCGCTATTCCCCCCATACCCTGGACGCCTACGGGCGCGACCTGCGCCAGCTGGCCCTGCTGGCGCAGACGGCACGCCTGCCGCTCGAACAGCTGGCCAACGGCCACATCCGGCAGTTCGTCGCGCGCCTGCATGCGCAAGGCCTGGGGCCGCGCAGCCTGGCACGCACCCTGGCGGCCTGGCGCGGCTTTTACCAATGGTGGGCGCCCTCGGCCGGGCTGGCCGGCAACCCCGTCACGGGCGTGCGTGCGCCCAAGGCCGCGCGCGGCCTGCCCAAGGCGCTTTCCGTCGAACAGGCCCAGGCGCTGCTGGACCACGCCACCACCCGGCTGGCCACCGACCCGGCCGGCCTGCGCGACCGCGCCATGTTCGAGCTGCTGTATTCCAGCGGCCTGCGGCTGTCGGAACTGGTGGGGCTGGATATCCGCTACGAACGGCTGGCGGGCTACGAATCGCGCAGCTGGCTGAATCTGCCCGAGGCCGAAGTGGCGGTGCTGGGCAAGGGCGGCAAGCGCCGCACGGTGCCCGTCGGCCAGGCCGCGCTCACCGCGCTGCAGCGCTGGATCGAGGCCCGGCCCCAGCTGGCCGCCGCGGGCGCGCCGGCGGCCGATGCCTGCGCCCTGTTCGTGGGCGCGCGCGGCCGGCGCATCGCGCCGCGGGTGGTGCAGGCGCAGCTGGCCAAGCTGGCGCAGGCGGCCGGGCTGCCCGCCCACGTGCATCCGCACGTCCTGCGCCACAGCTTCGCCAGCCACGTGCTGCAGTCGGCGCAAGACCTGCGCGCGGTACAAGAAATGCTGGGCCACGCCAACATCTCGACCACGCAGATCTACACCCGGCTGGATTTCCAGCACCTGGCCAAGGCCTACGACCAGGCGCACCCGCGGGCCGGGCGCAAGTCGTAGCGCCCGGCCCGCCCACGCTCAGTACGTCACCCGCACGCCCAGCATCACGCTGCGCCCCGGCAGCGGCGCCACGCGCGAAATGAACGAGGCGTGGTTGTAGGCCAGCTTGTCCAGCAGGTTGTTGCCACGCACATAGATCTCGTAGGCGGCGCCCGTGCCCAGCGCATCGCGGTAGCTGACCACGGCATTGACCATGTCGTAGCCCGGCGTATCGGATTCGTACGACGCGATGTCGTCCTGACTGAACACGTGGGCGTATTCCACGCCGCCCGACCACTGGCGCCACCTGGCGTCGGCGCGCACGCCCAGCCGCGCGGCCGGGATGCGCGGCAGGTTGCCCGCGCCGCCGGTCAGCTTGCCGCGCACGTAGTCGCCGAACACGGCAGCCGAGAACACCTTGGTGAACTGGTGGCGCACCTCGCCTTCCAGGCCGGTGAATTCCGCGTCGCGCTGGGTGTATTCGATCAGGCGGAAATCCTCGAACTGGTCCAGCGTATCGGCATAGATGTAGTTCTTCACGCGGTTGTGAAAGGCGCTCAGGCTGAACGTGGTGTCGCCCTCGTGCTTGCGCAGCGTCAGGTCGATGTTGTGCGACGTTTCCTTGCCCAGGTCGGGATTGCCGATTTCGTAGGTGTTGGTGGCCAGGTGCACGCCATCGGCATACAGTTCCTGCGCCGACGGCAGCCGCTGCGAGCGCGACAGCGACAGGGCCACCGAGTACTGCGGCGCGAAGTCCCAGATCGCCGCCGCCGACAGCGACGTACCCGACTGGCTGGACCGCGGGTGGTCGCCTTCGGGCGAGATGCGCTGCCAATCCTGGCGCGCGCCGACCTCGAAACGCCAGTCGCCCAGGCGGTACTCTTCCAGCAGGAAGATGCCGGTGGCGCGGGTCTCGCTGCGCGGCAGGAAGGCTTCTTCGCCGTCGGCGCTGAAGTCGCTGTAGGCATTCTGCACGCCCACCACGCCGCGCCAGCCGTACAACGGCTTGTGTTCCAGCTCCAGGCGCGCGTCGTAGCCGCGGTTCTTGAAGGTGGTGCCCACTTCGCCACCCTCGATCTCCTGGTGCTGGTAGTCGGTCAGGCCGCCGCGGAAGCGGATTTTCTCGAAGCCGGCGAACGGCTCGGTGTATTCGGCGCGCAGGTCGACCCGGTCGCTGCGCAGCTTCACATAGGGCGGGTCTTCGTCCTCGTGCTCGTGGTCATGGTCGTCGTGCCCGCCGTGGCCGTGGTCGTCGTGGCCGCCGCAATGCAGGTGCGTGCCGTGCGGATGGCAGCCCTCGTATTCGTGATTGTGGCCGGGCAGGCCGTACTTGCTTTCCAGGTGGGTGTAGGCCACCCCCACGTAGCCGCGCGGCGTCACCCATGACAGGCCCAGGCTGCCCTGCGACGATTCGCTGTACGACCCCTCGAGCTTGCCGCCGGGCCAGTCCGGCACCTGGTAGTCGTCGGCGCGGCGCTTCATGCCTTCCACGCGCACCGCGAACTCGCCGCTGCCCGCCGTGATGCCGACGGCGCCGGCGCGCTCGCGGGTGCCGGTGGCGCCACGCACCTCGGCCTCGGCCGCCACGCCCTTTTCCGGAATGGCGGTGGGAATCTTGTCGTCCAGCACGTTGACGACCCCGCCGATCGCGCCGCCGCCATACAGCAGCGTGGCCGGGCCGCGCAGCACCTCGATGCGCCGGGCCAGCAGGGGCTCGGTGGTGACCGCATGGTCGGGCGAAATGCCCGAGGCGTCCATCAGCTCGGACCCGTCCGACAGCACCTTGACCCGCGGCGCGGTCTGGCCGCGGATCACGGGCCGGCTGGCGCCGCCGCCGAACGTATCGGAATGGATGCCGGGCAGGCCGTTCAGTGTGTCGCCCAGCGTGCCCTGGCGGCGCTCGACCAGGTTGTCGCCGTCCACCACCAGGGCGGGCAGCGCCATGCTGTCGGGGTCCAGCCCCAGGGGATTGGCCGACACCGTGACCGGCGCCAGCGTGGGGGTCGCGTCCGGTTCGGCGCCCAAGGCCGGCGCCGGCTGCGCCTGAACGGCGGGCGCCAGCGCCAACGACAAGGCAAGCGCCAGCGGCTGAGGTTTGATGTGCATTTCCCGTCCCATGAATGTTATATCATTACAAAACTGGGGAATGATATAACATATCAATTACGATTGCATAGCGCCGCAGCGATTGGTGCCGGCAGGGCAACATCGTGATCCCCTGGCCATGCCTACCGTGCCGTTCCCCCGAAGCCTACGATGGGTGCGTTGCCCAAGCCTTGGCAACCCACTTTCCGCCCGCCGTGCGGGCCGCGCCAACCTATCGAGGGAATCATCATGAGTCAACGCGTCAACGCCTTTGCGCAATCGCCCGAGTTGTTCAAGAAATTTGTCGAATTTGGCGCACTGGTGAAGTCGGGCGCCATCGAAACGTCGATCCTGAACCTGGTCGATATCCGGGCGTCGCAGATGAATGGCTGCGGCTTCTGCCTGGACATGCACGTCAAGCAGGCCAAGATCCACGGCGAGCGCGAGCTGCGCCTGCACCACGTCGCCATCTGGCGCGAGTCCACCCTGTTCTCGCCGCGCGAGCGCGCCGCCCTGGCCTGGACCGAGGTGCTGACGCACCTGCCCGAGCACGGCGTTCCCGACGAGATCTACGAGCGCGTGCGCACGCAGCTGTCCGAAAAGGAAATCTCGGACCTGAGCTTCGCGGTCATGACGATCAACGCCTGGAACCGCATCAACGTCGGCTTCAAGTCCGTGCCGGGCTCGGCCGACAAGGCTTTCGGCCTGGACAAGGCCAAACTGGACTGAGGACGCCGCCATGAAAATCCTGGTCATCGGCGGCACCGGCCTGATCGGCTCCAAGCTCGTCAATATTCTTGCGCAGCGCGGCCACGAGGCCATTGCCGCATCGCCGACCACCGGCGTGAACACCGTCACCGGCGAAGGCCTGCCCGCGGCGCTGGCCGGCGTGCGGGTCGTGGTCGACGTCGCCAACTCGCCCTCGTTCGAGGACAAGGCGGTGCTGGAATTCTTCCAGGCCTCGGGCCGCAACCTGCTGGCGGCCGAAGCCGCGGCCGGCGTCAGCCACCACGTGGCGCTCTCGGTGGTGGGCACCCATCGCCTGGCCGAAAGCGGGTATTTCCGCGGCAAGATCGCCCAGGAAAAACTGATCGAGGCGGCCGGCATCCCATACACCATCGTGCACAGCACACAGTTCTTCGAGTTCCTGGGCGGCATCGTGCAGTCGGGAAGCGACGGCAAGGTGGTGCGGCTGTCGCCGGCCTACGTGCAGCCCATCGCTTCCGACGACGTGGCCCTGGCCATGGCGGACGCCGCGCTGGCGCCCCCGGTGAACGGCACCATCGAGATCGCCGGGCCCGAGCGGGTGCGGCTGGCGGACCTGGTGGCGCGCTACCTGCGCGAAACCGGCGATGCCCGCACGGTGCAGGCGGACGAGCAGGCGCGTTATTTCGGCGCCCTGCTGCAAGACGATACGCTGGTGCCCGGCCCCGGCCCGCGCCTGGGCAGCATCGGCTTCGACGCCTGGTTCAGCGGTGCGGGCGCCCGGCAATAGGCCTGCCCGCACCGGAAGACGCCCATGAGCAAACTGCAAGCGCCCCCCCTGGCCCTGCTGCACAAATACCGGGGGGAAGACTTCCAGGCCCTGTACACCACCCGCGTCACCGTGCGCGGCGGCGAAGCCGCGCACGGGCGCGCATCGGGCATCGCGCGTTCCGACGATGGCGCCTTGCAGGTCGCGCTGCGGCTGCCGCCGGAACTGGGCGGCCCGGGCGGCGGCACCAACCCCGAGCAACTGTTCGCCGCCGGCTACGCCGCCTGCTTCCACGGCGCCTTGAGCCTGCTGGCCGCGCAGGCCGGCCTGGCCATCGCGGACGCCGCGGTCACAGTGTCGGTGGCCTTCGGGCGCGACCCCGTCGATGGCCTGTACGCCCTGGTGGCGCACGTCACGATCCACCTGCCGGGCCTGGACCAAGCCGTGGCCGAAGAGCTGGTGCGCAACACCGAACGCCTGTGCCCCTATGCCAAGATGGCGCGGCGCGGCATCGACAGCGTGGTCGCCTTGACGCAGTGACGGCTCAGGCCGGCCGGGGCAGCAGGCTTTCCAGGATCTGCAGGTCCTGCGCGCGGATGCGCTCGGTCATGTAGTCGATGAACACGCGGATGCGCCCGGGCAGGTGCTGGCGGCTCAGGTAGCAGACGTAATGGCCGCGATCGTCGGGTGCATGTTGCGGCAGGCAGGCCACCAGTGTGCCGGCGCGCAGGTGCTCGCAGATCTGGTAGCCGGCCATTTGCGCGATGCCCTGGCCATCCAGCACCGCCTGCAGTACCAGGTCGGCATCGTTGAAGGCCAGTTTGGCCGGCGGCGTGAACTTGCGGATGTGGCCGGCGACCTTGAATTCCCATTCGTACACCCGCCCCGACGCCAGGCGGAAATTGATACAGCGATGGCTGGCCAGCTCGTCGATGTCGCGCGGCAGCCGGTGCCGGGCGACGTAGCCGGGCGATGCGCACAGCAGCATCTGCATGGGAATCAGCTGCTTGGCGATGACCTGGCTGTCGTCCATGCGGCCGTTGCGGAACGACACGTCGATCCGGTCTGTCGTGAAATCGGTGGGGCCATCGTCCAGCAGCAAGTCCACCGCGATGTCGGGGTAGCGGTCGCGAAAACCGGCCAGCAGCGGCGCCACGATCTTGCGGCCGAACCCCACGGTGGCGCAGACGCGCAACTGGCCCGAAGGCGGGCCCTGGCGCAGTTCGCGCATGTCGTCCAGCGCCTGCACGATGCGCTCGACGCCCGGATGGCAATGCTGGTAGAAGCGCTCGCCCTCGCGGGTCAGCGTGGTGCTGCGGGTGGTGCGCACGAACAGCCGGGTGCCCAGTTGGTCCTCCAGCTTCTGCACGCTGCGACTGACGGCCGAACGGCCGATGCCCAGGCGGTCGCCGGCCCTGGCGAAGTTGCCTTCGGCCACCACCGCGATGAAGGCCACGACGCCAGCGTAGCTGGCCGCAAAACTGGACGCCAGCGAATCGGCGCCGGGGGAATGGGTAGTGTCCATGCCCCCTAAGACGGGCGGGCGGTCCGTTTTGTGACGTCGGCCCGGAAAAAAACACCGAACGGGCGGCGCGCGCGCCCCTTAGTGCGCCGGCAGCACCGCGGGCGCGCCCTGCTTCTTGAGCAGCAAGACCAGGAACTTGGCGGGCTTGGTCTGGCTGGCGTTGCGGCCAACCGTGTGGATGTCGTCCGGGCCCTCGTAGAAGGTCTGGCCCGGCGTCAGCGTCACTTCCTTGCCACCCCTGAGCTGCATCACGATGCTGCCTTCCAGCACGTAGATGAAACTGTGCGCGTCATGGCGATGGACGGGGTCGGCGGCGCCGGGCGGATAGTCGACCGTGATCATCAGCACGTCCTTGCCGGGCATGTCCGGCAGGTCGCGGGTCATCAGCGAGGTCACGATGGGGTCGGCCGGCGCGGCCGGCTGGGCGGCATGGGCCAGCGGGCCGAGCAGCGAGCCGAGCAGCGCGCCGGCAACGATGAAGGGCAATCCGGTTCTGAAGATCTTCGACATGGCCTGCTCCTGGAAAAGGTGGCGAACAGGCTCATGGTAGGAAGCGCGGCGCGGTGGCGGTAGAGCCGCGCGGGGGATCACGATGTTGTCCGCGCGGCACCAATGCGCGGCCCCGCCCGCGGCGCTCAGGCCTGCGCCAGGGCGGCGGCCACGCGCGCGAGCTTGTCGGGGTTGCGCTGCACCAGCACGCGCACGATGCGCTGGCCGTCGGTCTCGTAGGACTGCACCGATTCCAGGGCGCCCTGGATGAAGCGCAGCAGGGTCCACTGGCCGTTCACCTGGACCACCTCGACCCGCAGTTCGTCGCCATAGCGCCGCTTGCCGGCATAGAACAGCTGGGCCAGGCGCTTGCCGCCCACCAGGCTGGCGAAGCTGGGCACCTTGCCGCCACCGTCGCCGATCAGTTCGGCGTCGTCGCTGAGCAAGGCGTGCAGGCCATGGAAGTCGCCGCGGTGCATGGCGTCGGCAAAGCCCAGCATCAGGCGATGATGCGTTTCGCGCGACACCGCGCGGCGCGGCGTCTCGCTGCGCAGTTGCTGCTTGGCACGCCGCACCAGCTGGCGACAGGCGGCTTCGGTCTTGCCCAGCGTGGCCGCGATGTCGTCGTAGTCGGCGTCGAACACTTCGCGCATCAGGAAGGCCGCGCGGGCTTCGGGCGACAACCGTTCCAGCACGAACAGGAAGGCCACCGAGACGTCGTCGGCGAACTCGCGGATCTGTTCCGGGGTGGCCGGCGACGCGGGCATGAGCATGGGTTCCGGCAGCCACACGCCAAGGTAATGGGCCCGTTCGGCCTGGGCCGCGCGCAAGCGGTCGATGGCCAGGCGCGTGGCGACCGTCACCAGCCAGGCTTCGGGGTTTGCCAGCGCCGCGCGATCGGTGTCGTGCCAGCGCAGCCAGGTGTCTTGCACGACGTCTTCGGCTTCCGCCACCGCGCCCAGCATGCGATAGGCGATCGCGTACAGGCGCGGACGATGGCGATGGAACAGGCGGGTGGCGTCGGTCATGGAGGCGGCCGGCGCCAACGCGGGACAGGGGCGCGACCGGGCTCTATTGTGCGGTCGCCCTCTGTAAACGGCAAGCGGCGGTCAGCGGCTGGCTTCGGTGCCCACGGGCGCGCCAGGCCACCCGCCCGCCGGTTGAAAAAACGCCGATCAGGCTGTGCCGGCCAGTTGGCCGCCCAGCAACAGCAACCCCAGCATCAGGATGAACAAGGCGGCGGCCGCTTCGATCAGCTGGCGCAGCCGCGCGGCCCATGCGGCCGACAGTCGCGCACCCAGGCGCGTGGCGGCGCTCCCCGCGGCCACGGCCAGCACCGCCAGGGCCGCCACCGTCAGCCCGGTGCCCAGCCCCATCGCCAGCGCGGCCGCCACGCCCGCCAGGAAAAAACCCTGCGACAACGCGAACACCAGCACGATCAGCGCCCCGCTGCAGGGGCGCAACCCCATGGCCAGGATGGCCGAAACGGCCTTGCGCCATTGCAGCGGGCCGGCGACCTGGCCAGGATCGGGCGCATGCGCGTGGCCGCAACCGCAATCGGCATGATGATGGTGCGCATGCCCCGGCGCGTGCCCGGCTTCAGGGGCATGCCGATGCGCATGCGCCTCGGCGGAGGCATGCTCGTGGGCGTGCGGCACGGCCGGCTGCCGGCCGGCGCGGCCCCACCATGGCCGCAGCGCCTTGGTCCATACCAGCCAGGCGCCCAGCGCCACGATCAACCCGTACGACGCGGTTTCCAGCCCGCGCGTGGCGCGGTTCATCGCCGGCGCCGTGGCGTTCAACAGCCATGCCAGCACCGTCACCAGGCCGATCGCCACCAGTGCCTGCAGCAGCGCCGACAACAGCGCCAGCAACGCACCGTTGCGCGCGGTCTGGCGATTGGCCAGCACGTAGGAAGCGATCACGGCCTTGCCGTGCCCCGGCCCCAACGCATGGAACACGCCATACGCGAACGACAGTCCCAGCAGGCCCCAGGCCGCCGCGCCGTCGGCCTGCCAGGCACGCACCGCACCGGTCAGTTGCCGGTAGAAATGCGTCTGCCAGGCAGATACCTGGCCGAACAGCGCGGCCAGCCAGTCGGGGCCGGCCCAGCCGGCGCCGCTTTCCGGCACGCCGAACGGATGCGCGCCCTGCGCCCAGCCCGCCTGCGGCACCAGCCACAGCGCCACGGCCAGCGCGGCGATGCGCGCCGCCATCATGGGCACGTCACCTCGATGCGATGCGTCAGCCCCTTGGTGATCGCAAACAGCTCTTCGGGCAGGGCGTCGGGGTCGGCCGGGATGGCGGCCAGCTGCTGCATCGTCTTCCAGTCCAGTTCGCGCGGTGGCCGGTACGCCTGGCGGCAGCCCTGCGGCGCATCGCCCAGCGCCACGGCGCCGGGCGCGTCGAAGGCATAGGCCACAAAATACGTGGGGTCGTAGATATCGAACTGCACGCCCTCGGCCCCCGGCGCCACCGGCTGCGCCAGCGGCAGCGTGAACGACAGGGTCAGGCGCTGGTCTTGCGGATTCCAACGCACCGCGGCATCGCGCGGCGGGCCGAAGGCCAGCGTCTGGCCACCCATGGCCGCCCGCGTGAAATAGTGCGACACCGGCTCGCCCAGGGCGGCCATCCAGTCTTTCGCCATGCCCTGCAAGGTCTCGGCCGGCAGGCTGCCGTCCGGATTCCTTTCCAGGCCCTGCGTGGTGTAGGCGCCGAACATTTCGTCGAACTGCCAGTCTTGCCGCACGGCGGCAATGCGGCCCTGCGAATCGAACGCGACCTGCGCGCGGGCGTCGATCCACATGTGCGGGTGGGCCTGTGCCGCCGGCGCGGCGCAGCCCGCGATCATTGCGGCCGCAAGGCAGCGGAAAGCTGGCGCGCATTCCATTCGAACATTCCCAGGTAGGTGGCTGCCGGCTGCCCGGGCGGGGCCAGCGCGTCGGAATAGAGCGTACCACCGACGCGCGCGCCGGTTTCGCGCGCGATCTGCCGCACCAGCGCGGGGCTGGTGATGTTCTCGACGAACACGGCCGGCACGCCTTCGCGCTTGACCTGGCCGACGATGCGGGCCATGTCGGCGGCCGACGGCTCGGCGTCGGTAGATACCCCGGCCACGGCGATGAAGCGCACCCCATAGGCATCGCCGAAATAGCCGAACGCGTCGTGCGACGTCACCACCTGCCGGCGGGCGGCCGGAATGGCGGCGAAGGTGTCGCGCAGACGCGCGTCCAGCGCCTCGATGCGCGCGACATAGGCCTGCGCGCGCTGGCGATACGCCGCCGCGCGCGCCGGGTCGGCCGCGGCCAGGCCGTCGGCAATGTTGCGGGCATACACGGCGCCGTTGGCCAGGCTTTGCCAGGCATGCGGGTCCACGTCGCCGTGCGCGTGGCGATGGCCGGAGCCATGGCCATGGCCATGCCCGTGATCGTGATCGTGATCGTGATCGTGATCGTGATCGTCGTCATGATGGTCGCCGTGTCCGTCCGCGTCCAGCCGGCGCGGCGCGACGCCTGTCGACGCCACCACGGTACGGCCGGCAAAGCCGGCGGCCTTGGCCAGGCGCGGCAGCCAGGTCTCGAAGCCCAGGCCGTTCTCGACCAGCACGGCCGCGCCCGCCAGCTGGCGCGCCGCCGCCGGCGTGGGCTCGTACTCGTGCGCGTCGCCGTCGGGCCCCACCAGCGTGGCCACCGTCACATCGTCGCCGCCGATCTCGCGCACCATGTCGCCCAGCACGGAAAAGCTGGCCACCACGCGCAGCGGCTCGGCCCCGCGCGCGACCAGCGGGGCCGACGCGCACGCCGCCCCCAGGGCCAGCAACCACAGCAATACGCGGCGCCGCGCCGGCGCGGCAAGATATCCAGGCATGTCTTTCTCCTTCAGCGAAAACGCGCCCGGCCGCGTGCGGCCAGGCCATGCAGCAACCCGCCCTGCGGGCCGCAGGCCACCGACACCAGGTAGGCCAGCCCGGCCGCCAGGATGATGGCCGGCGACGCCGGCAGGTTGCCGTGATAAGAAACCAGCAGGCCGGCAATGCCGGCAGCCACGCCCAGCGCGGCGGCCAGGACGATCTGCCCCGCCACGGTCGACACCCAGAAGCGCGCGGCCGCGGCCGGCAACATCATCATGCCCACCACCATCAGGGTGCCCAGCACCTGGAAACCCGCCACCAGGTTCACCACCACCAGCACCAGGAACACCATGTGCGCCCACGCGCCCCCGCCGCCGTTGGCGCGCAGGAAACCCGGGTCCAGGCATTCGGCCACCAGCAACCGGTACAGCGCCGCCGTGGCCAGCAGCGTCGCGCTGGCCGTGCCGGTGACCAGCAGCAGGGCGGCATCGTCCAGCCCCAGTACCGTGCCGAACAGCACGTGCAGCAGGTCCATGTTGGAACCGCGCACCGACACCAGCAGCACGCCCAGCCCCAGCGAGATCAGGTAGAACGCGGCGAAGCTGGCGTCTTCGCGCAAGGGGGTCAGGCGCGCCACCAGGCCGGCCAGCAGCGCCACCGCCAGGCCGGTGACCAGCCCGCCCAGCAGCATCGCGCCCAGCGACAGGCCCGCCAGCAGGAACCCCGCCGCCACGCCGGGCAGGATGGCATGCGACATCGCATCGCCCATCAGGCTCATGCGGCGCAGCACCAGGAACACGCCCAGCGGCGCCGCGCCCAGGGCCGCGGCCGACGTGCCCGCCAGGGCGCGCCGCATGAAGCCGAAATCGGCGAAGGGCGCCACCGCCCAGTCCAGCATCGTCATAGCCATTCCCGCGGCGCGCCGCGCGCGGCGGCCAGGTGATCCGGCGTCAGCACCTCGGCCGTTGGGCCCCAGGCCACCTGGCGGCCCGCCAGCAGCAGCGTCTGCGCGAAATGCCGGCGCACCAGCGCCAGGTCGTGCAGCACCGCCACCACCGTGCGGCCTTCGCCGTGCCAGGCGCACACCAGCTGCATCAGCGCATCCGCGGTATGGCTGTCGACCGCCGCGAACGGCTCGTCCAGCAACAGGACTTGCGCGTCCTGCAGCATCAGGCGGGCGAACAGCGCCCGCTGCATCTGCCCGCCCGACAGGGATCCGATCAGGCAATCCGCCTGGCCCGCCAGGCCGACGGCCTGCAGAGCCTGCCAGGCGCGCCCGGTTTCCGCGGCGCCGAAACGGCGCCAGGGTCCGACGCGGCGCCACGCCCCCATGGCCACCATGTCCAGCACGGTGATGGGAAACGTCCGGTCCAGGTCGGCGGCCTGCGGCAGCCATGCCAGGCGGCGGCGCGCGCCGGCCGCGACGCGCAGCGTGCCCGCCAGCGGCCGCATCAGCCCCACGATGCCTTTGATCAGCGTCGACTTGCCGGCGCCATTCGGGCCGGCCACGGCCGTCATCGAGCCCGGCGCGAAGCCGCCCGAGATCCCGTGCACGGCCGGCCGGCCGCGCCAGCCGAATGCCGCGTCGCGCAACTCGACCACCGGGGCGGCAGCGGGCCCGTCCGTCATGCGGATGCCCACCAGCCCAGCGCCCAGCCGGTCAGGGCCCACAGGCCGGCCGCGGCGGCCAGGGCAACGCCCAATCGGCCGGCGGCCGAGGCGCGCAGCGCGGAACGATGGGGGCGGGCCGGCGCGGTCGAAACAATATGAGACATATCCTGGGCAGCAAGCAGGCAGGCGATCCGTCGCCCGCGAATTAGATATGTTATATCATATCAAATATAGGCCCGGCCACCCCGATGCCCCGGCCGGGCCGGTTTTCTGATACCTTCGCTGCATTGTCTGCCCCGCCCGTCCGGCCGTCTCGATCGATGACCTCCACGCCCCGCACCAACCGCTCCGACCCCGTAGGCGATCAGCTACGCATCGCCGACTCGCTCTGTGCGCAGCGCGGCCGCCGGCTAACGCCGATCCGCCGCAAGGTGCTGGAATTGTTGCTGCGCCATGGCCGCAGCCTGAAGGCCTACGAATTGCTCGATGCCATGCGCGCGGTGCACCCCGGCGCGGCGCCCCCCACGGTGTACCGCGCGCTCGATTTCCTGATGGACGAAGGCCTGATCCACCGCCTGGATGCCGTCAACGCCTGGACCGCCTGCCACGACGCCGCCGGCGCGCCGCACGACCTGCTGGTGGTGTGCACGGGCTGCGGCGCGGTGGCCGAGGTCAGCGACCCGGCCATGAGCCGACAACTGGCCGAGCGCGTGGCGCGCACCGGCTTCGCGCTGGCCACGCACGAAACCGAAATCCGCGCGCTGTGCCCGCAGTGCCAGCAGAAACAGCCCGCCGACGCGGGCCATCGCCACGCCGGCCACGCCCACTGAAACGCGCCGCGCCCGGCGGGCAATCCAGGCATATGACGGCATGCCTTGAAATTCCAGGATACATCCCTATATAACCGTATCTATTGGGTTACGGCGCTGTTTTTCGGCCTTCTCCGAAAATCCATCGCCCGGGTTGGCCCGGGGTTTGCCCCCCCGCCCCGACTGTGCTGTAATCCTGCGTCCGGTCGCGTCAGCGGCCGCCTGTAGTCCACGCCCGAGCCGCGCCCCGTGCGCCTCCGGCCTTCAGCTTGCCGACTTGCCATGAATACCCAGCGCAGTTTGGACAAAATGGTTCCCGTCACCATCCTCACCGGCTTTCTCGGTGCG
>Ga0182736_1000510_pt1 | contig 57620 bp, 53 predicted proteins | sample eDN5th30CKraftBY_FD_128882 | JGI IMG/M metagenome (GOLD analysis project Ga0182736, IMG submission 128882) | Enriched backyard soil microbial communities from Emeryville, California, USA - eDNA 5th pass 30_C Kraft BY (version 2) (version 2) | ecosystem: Environmental > Terrestrial > Soil >... | reverse complement strand
GCCGCGGCGAGCGCGACCTTCGCCGACGTGGCGGAGTCGACCCCGCTCGAGTTCACGGTGAAGGCCGTCTACGGCGCCACCACCGCTCCGGCGTCGGATGCCTCGCTCGCCGTCACGGTGGACCCGTACGCCAAGCGGCTGTTCGGCGGCTGGTCGGCGTTCGTGTCCCGCCAGCTCACCGACTTCACCGGCTCGGCCCCGGCCGCAGCGGTCACGGCCGGCGTCAACGCCATCGAAGGCGGCCAGTCGCCGCTCGACTACATCGTCGGGCAGCGCCACAGCACCGCCCAGGCCGGCACGGTCGATCCCGTCACCCGGCTCTACTGGGCCTACTTCCAGCGGACGCCGGACAAGAACGGCCAGGACTACTGGGTGCGCAAGCGCCAGGCCGGACAGTCCCTCATCAAGGTGTCGAACACCTTCGCCGCCAGCAACGAGTTCAAGACCAAGTACGGCTCGCTGTCCAACAAGGCGTTCGTCGAGCGCGTGTACCAGAACGTCCTCGGCCGGGCCGGCGACGCCGGCGGCATCAAGTACTGGACCGGCGTCCTCGATGCGAAGAAGCAGCCCCGCGGCCAGGTGATGCTGAGCTTCTCCGAGTCGAACGAGTTCAAGACCAAGTCCCGGAACCGGGTCGACGTCATCAACCTGTGGCTCACGATGATCGGCAAGGCGCCCACCAAGGCCGAGCTCGACGACGCCCTGGCCACGATGACCGGGGGCGAGCCCCTCACCACCATCGTCGACCAGATCCTCCGCAGCGCCGCCTACCGCACCCGCGTCGGCGGCTGAGGCGACGCCGTGGCCACCTACATCCCCCGGACGCTCGACTTCGCCGAGTCGGCGCCCGTCATCTTCGAGAGCACCGAGGTCGTCGCCTCGACGCCCGACGAGGTGTGGGCGGTGCTGTGCGACCACGAGCGCTGGCCGGAGTGGATGGGCAGCCTGAAGCGGGTCCGCCCGACGTCGAGCCCGGCGTCGGGCGTCGGCTCCACCCGCGAGGTCGTCTTGTCGGGCGGGCTCACGTTCCAGGAGGAGTTCATCGCCTGGGACGAGCCCGAGCGCTGGGCCTTCACCGGCCTGGAGGGGCCCGGGGTCGCCCGCGGCCTCGTCGAACGGGTCACGATCCGCGGGCTCGGACCGGGCCGCACCGAGGTGAGCTACCGCATGGCCATCGAGCCGCGGTCGGGTTGCGGACTGCTGGTGAAGGCGGCACGCCGCGGGGTCGAGCGCAACCTCGCCCAGGCGCTGCGCAACCTCGACGCCACCGTGGCGGCCCGCCGCAGCTGACCCCGGCACCGCCGCCGAACTTTTCTCGGAACGGCGTCATGGACGGCGGCGCCCCCGGGTCTAGTGGGGCACCGTGGCCGACCCGCCGGTCACGGTCCCTGCCGGGGCTCCAGCCCCGGTACCACATGGGACACCACGCCCCTCCTTGTGGTGGACCACCGGTCCCGTCGGGCTTCGGCCCGGCGGGACCGGCCCCACGGCCGGGCCGGTCAGTCGGTGGAGGGGGCGATCAGCTCCACCTCGAAGCCGTCGCGGTCCTCGAGGTAGGCCACGGTCTGGTCGCGGCCGAGCGGGTGGCGCGGGTCGTCGCCCAGGCGGTGCCAGCCGTGCTCGGCGGCCTCGGCCACGAGGCGGGCGATGGCCGCGGTGCTCTCCACGTGGAACGCCACGTGGTTCATGCCCGGCCGCAGCCGCGAGTGGAGCATCCCGGGGACCATGTCGGGCGAGGACTCGATGACGATGCCGGTCCGGTCCTGGCGCCACACCCGGCCGTGCTCCCAACGGCGGGCCGGTTGGTAGCCGAGCTGCTCGAGCAGCCACCCCCACGACTCCTCGGCGCGTGCGAGATCGGGGACCCAGAGCTGCAGGTGGTGGATGGACACGGCGTGATGCTACGGGTCGATCGCCCCGCTCCACCCCGATCCGATCGACGGCACCGGGCGCGGGCCTAGGGTCCCGGGCGCCGAAGGGAGCTGGGGTGGACGCACTGGGGATCGACATCGGATCGACGAACGTCAAGGTCGTGCTCGTGCGCGACGACGGCCGCACCCTGGCGGCGGGGCACCGTCCGCTCGTCTGGTCCCGGCGGGGCGACGTCGCCGAGCAGGACGCCGACGCCCTGTGGGATGCCGTGGCCGGTGCGCTGGCCGACGTGGCCGCCGCGGCCGGGCCCGGCGGCCTCGCCGACGTGGGGGCGGTGGGGCTCTGCGGCCAGTACTCGTCGATCGTGCCGGTCGATGCCGGAGCCCGCCCGCTGGCACCGATGCGGCTGTACCTCGACCAGCGGGGCACCCCCCACTGCCACGCCGTCCTCGGTCGCCACGAGGAGGCGTTCCTCGCGTGGATCGAGCGCCACCCCATCCCGCCGGTCGGGGGCGGCCTCGCGCTGGGCCACCTGCTCGCGTTCCAGCACGACGAGCCCGCGGTCCACGAGCGCACCGCGGCCTACCTGGAGCCGGTCGACTTCGTGTCGGCCCGGCTGACGGGGACCATCGCCGCCACCCAGGGCTCGATGTTCGCCAGCCAGCTGATCGACAACCGGTCGCTCGGGGTCACCGAGTACGACCCCGAGCTGGTTGCGATGGCCGGGGTCGACGCCACCCGGCTGCCGCCGCTCGTCGAGGTCGGCGCGGTGGTGGGAACGGTCCTCCCGGAGCTGGCGGCGGCGATCGGCCTGCCCCCGGGCGTCCCGGTGCTCACGGGCATGACCGACAGCTGCGCCGGGGCGCACGCCACGGGCGCCGACCGCACCGGCCGGGTCGGGATCGCGATCGGGACCACGGGCGTGGTGCTGAGCTCGGTCGGCGAGCTCGGGATGGACCTCGACCACGAGGTGCTGGCCATGCCCGGCCTCCGCACCGACTGCTACCTCGTCTCCGCGGAGAACGGGATCGCGGGGCGCGCCGTCGAGCACGTCCTGGCCCACCTGGTGCACGCCGACGACGTCCTCGGCTCGCACGGCGCCGACGATCCGTTCGACGGCTTCGACGCCGCCCTCGGCGAGTCGCCCGCAGGCGCTCGGGGCGTGCGCTTCCTGCCGTGGCTCTCGGGCTCGATGTCGCCCCAGGCGGACTCGTCGGTGCGCGGCGGCTTCCTCGGCGTGTCGCTCGACAGCCGGCGGGTCGACCTGGTGCGGGCGACGGCCGAGGGCGTGGCCCACAACCTCCGGTGGCTGCTCGGGCCGGTCGAGGCCTTCACGGGTGAGGCGGCCGAGGAGATCGTGCTCACGGGCGGTGCGGCGCGCTCGGCGGCGTGGTCCCAGGTGATCGCCGACGTCCTCCAGCGCCCGGTCCGGATCCTCCACGAGCCCGGCCACTCGGGCGCGCGGGCGTCGGCCGCGTGGGCGCTGGAGCGCCTCGGCCGCAGCCACGGCGACTGGGTCCGGATCGACCGCACCTTCGACCCCGATCCGGGCACGGCCGGGGTGCACGCCCACGCCCAGGGCCAGTTCACCGCGGCGTTCGACGCGCTCCGGCCTCTCGGCCTCGGCGCGCCGTCACCCGGCTGAGCCGGCGCCGTCGGTCAGATGATCGACGGGACGATGGCCTCGATGACGTGGGGGCCCTTGGCGGCGAGCGCGGCCTGGAGCTGCTCGCAGAACTCCTCGGCCGTGGTGGCCCGGGTGGCGGGCACGCCGCAGCCCTGGGCGAGCGAGACGAAGTCCATGGTCGGGCGGGTGAGGTCGAGCATCTCCTTGGCCTTCGGCCCGCCCTCGGTGGCGCCGACCCGGTTGAGCTCCATGTTCAGCACCGCGTAGCTGGCGTTGTTAAAGAGGATGGTGACGACGTCGAGGTCCTCGCGGGCCATCGTCCACCAGCTCTGCATCGTGTACATCGCCGAGCCGTCGGACTCGAGCACGATGACCTTGCGGTCCGGACAGGCGACTGCCGCGCCGATGGCGGCGGGGAGGCCCTGGCCGATGGCGCCACCGGTGAGGGTCATCCAGTCGTGGGCCGGGGCACCGGCCGTGTGGCCGGCGGCGAAGAGGCCCGAGGTGTTGCCCTCGTCGGAGACGATGGCGCCCTCGGGCAGCAGCGCCCCGACCGCCTGGCACACCGCGTCGGCGGTGAGGGGCCCGGTGGGCAGTTCGGGACGGGCCTCGGCCTGGATCGTGGCCGCATCGGGGGCGGCGCCCACCGCGTCGGCCAGCGCCGCGAGGGCGGCAGCGGGGTCGCCCGACCGGTCGGCCAGCACGTGCACGGTGCAGCCCTCGGGGACCAGGTCGCTGGCCTTGCCCGGGTAGGCGAAGAACGAGACCGGCGCCTTCGAGTCGACGAGCACCAGGTGCTTCAGGCCGTCGAGCTGCATGGCGGCGAACTCGGCGAGGTAGGCGAGGCGGTCGACCGGGACGCGCCCGGCGCCGCGCTCGATGCGAGCCGGGAAGGTCTCGGCCATGAGCTTGGCGCCGGTGGTGTTGGCGACTCGGCTGGCGTCGACCAGGGCGTCGGCGCGGCAGGCGCGGCCGCCGACGAACAGGGCCGCGGGCTCGTCGCCCTGGAGCACCGCGGCGATGGCGGCCACGGCGTCGGCATCGACCGGCGCGGGCTGGGCGGGAGCCACCGGCGCCGCCGGCGTGCCGCCCTCGGTCCAGCTGACGTCGGCCGGCAGGATCAGCGTGGCGATCTGCGACGGCGGGCCGGAGGCGACGGCGACGGCGTCCGCCGCGTCGGCGGCGACCTCCTCGACCGAGGCCGACGTGCGCAGCCAGGTCGACACGTTGCGGGCGACGGTCTCGATGTCGGACTCGAGCTGGGCGTCGTACTGCTTGTGGTACGTGGCGTGGTCGCCGACGATGTTCACCACCGGCGTGTGGCCCTTGCGGGCGTTGTGCAGGTTGGCGAGGCCGTTGCCGAGGCCGGGCCCCAGGTGCAGCAGCACCGCGGCGGGCTTGTCGGCCATGCGGGCGTACCCGTCGGCGGCGCCGGTGGCCACGCCCTCGAACAGGGCGAGCACGCCACGCATCTCGCGCACGTCGTCGAGCGCGGCGACGAAGTGCATCTCCGACGTGCCGGGGTTCATGAAGCAGACGTCGACGCCGGAGTCGACGAGGGTGCGGATGAGTGCCTGGGCACCGTTCATGGAGCTGTTCCTTGCTGGTCGGGAGACGCGGCCGGAGGCCGCCTCAGTCGAAGATGACGCCGGGGTTGAGGATGCCGGCGGGGTCGAAGCTGGTCTTGATGCGGCGCATGAGGTCGAGCTTGGCCGGATCCTCGATCTGGGCCAGGTAGGCCTTCTTCTCCGTGCCGATGCCGTGCTCGCCGCTCACCGCGCCGCCGAGGTCGGCGCCGGCGCGGAGGATGCGGCCGACGACCTCCTTGCGGGTCTCCACGTCGGGCTGGAAGACCGACAGGTGGACGTTGCCGTCGCCGGCGTGGCCGCAGCCGACCACGAGCGAGCCGGTGTCCTGGCCGATCTGCTGCACCGCGCCCAGGTACTCGGGGATCGAGCCGCGGGGCACGACCATGTCGATGATGTCGTTGGCGCCGTTGGCCTTCGCCGTCCAGAACGCCTTCTCGCGGGCGTCGATGAGCGCCGCGCCCGAGCCGGTGGGCAGCACGTAGAGGTCGAGCGCGCCGAGCTCGGTGGCGAGCTCGGCCAGCTCGTGCACGTCCTCCTCGACCCGCTCGTCGTTGCGGTTCTCCAGGACGACGACGAGGTACGCCATCGCCGAGTCCTTGATCTCCTGCGGGACGCCGAGCTCCAGGTTCTGCGCCGTGGTGATGGCGCTCATCGTGATGAAGTCGATGTACTCGAGGATCGTGGGCATGAGGCCCGAGCCGACGATGCGCGGCACCGCCGCCGCCACCTCGTCGAGGCCGGGGAACGGGATGAGCACCGTGGCGCCGTGGGTGAGGCGGGGGTGCAGGCGCAGGGTGGCCTCGGTGGCGAGGGCGAGCGTGCCCTCCGACCCGATGATGAGCTGCGTGAGGTCGTAGCCGGAGGTGGCCTTCACGAACTTGCCGCCGGTGGTGATGGTCTCGCCGGTGCCGAGCACGGCGGTGAGCCCGAGCACCTGGTGGCGGGTCACGCCGTAGCGGACGGCCCGCATGCCGCCGGCGTTGGTGGCGACGTTGCCGCCGAGGCTGGCCGAGTTCTCGCCGGGGAACACCGGGTAGACGAGCCCGACCGCGGCGGTGGCCTCGTCGAGCTGGGCGAGGGTGACACCGGGCTGGACCCGGGCCACGTGGTTGTCCAGGTCGATCTCGACGATGTCGGCCATGCGGTCGAACGAGACGAGGATGCCGTCGGCCTGCGGGATGCAGGCGCCCGAGAGCCCGGTGCCCGACCCGCGTGCGGTGAGCGGCACGCCCTGCTCGGCGGCGAGGGCCACGATCGCGGCCACCTCGCCGGTGGTGGCCGGACGCACGACGGCGGCGGGGATCACGGCCAGCGCGGTGATGGCCTCGTCGTGGGTCAGGTCCTCGGCGATGGCGGCGCCGGTGGCCACGTTGGCGGCCCCGACGATGCCCTCCAGTGCGCTGACGAGATCACCCATGAAGCCCCCTGCGTTGCTGGCGCCGGGACGCGCGGGTCGGCGTCCGGCGAACGAGGCCGCCAGCATGCCACGCCCCCTGGACGGGCGAACCGACCTAATCTGACGGTCCGTCAGATTCCGGCACCGGGAGCTCACCTTGATCCTCGACTCGTTCCTCCTCACCGACCAGGTCGCCATCGTCACCGGTGCCGGTCGCGGCATCGGCGCCGCCTGCGCCGTCGCCCTCGCCGAGGCCGGCGCCGACGTCGTGATCTCGGCCCGCTCCGAGGACCAGCTCGCCGGCGTCGCGTCGCAGATCGAAGCCGCGGGCCGCCGCGCCCACGTCGTGGTCGCCGACCTGAGCGACCTCGACGCGGTGGCAGCGCTGGCCACCGAGGCCAAGGCCGCGTTCGGCCGGCTCGACGTGGTCGTCGACAACCTCGGCGGCACCATGCCCCGGCCGTTCGAGCACACGTCGCCGCGGTTCCTCGCCGAGGCGTTCTCGTTCAACGTGGTCACCGCGCACGCCCTCAACCGCGCCGCCCTGCCGATCATGCTGGAGACCGGCGGCGGCTCGATCGTCGGGATCTCGTCGATCATGGGGCGGGTCCCGGGCCGGGGGTACCTGGCCTACGGCACCGCCAAGGCCGGCCTCGCCCACTACACGCGGCTGGCGGCCCGCGACCTGGCGCCGAAGGTGCGGGTCAACGCGATCGCCGTCGGATCGATCGCCACCTCGGCGCTCGACATCGTCCTCGGCGACGACGGCATGCGGACGCAGATGGAGGAGGCCACGCCGTTGCGCACCATCGGCAAGCCCGAGCACATCGCCGCCACCGTCGTGTACCTGGCCTCGCCGGCGGGGGGCTACGTGACCGGCAAGGTGGTCGAGGTCGACGGCGGCCTGGAGCAGCCGAACCTCGATCTGGGCTTCCCGGACCTGTGACCAGCAGGGGGTTCTCGGGGGAGACGGAAGTCACCCGAATGCGGTTGTATCCGACGGAAACATTGCCAGGAGGTGACCTAGGGTGAACGACATGGCACCACGAGTGAAGGCCCATCGAGCGAGCGCGCAGCGGCGACGCGCCGCGCTGCTCGAGGCGGCCGCAGAGCTCTCGGCGGAGATCGGCGCAGGAGCCGTGACGCACCGAGCGGTGGCCGCCCGCGCGGGCGTGCCGCTGTCCACCACGTCCTACTTCTTCAGCTCCATCGACGAGCTGGTGACCGAGGCCCTCCGCCTCGGCGCCACCGAGCGGGTGTCGGACTTCGACGCCGCGGAGCGAGCGGCGGTCCTGGCGGTCGACATCCCCATCAACGAGGTGATCGACGCCGTCGTCGACCAGGCGCTGGCGTCGTCTCGCAACGCCGAGGGCAGCCAGGTCGAGTACTACCTCGCCGCCGGGCGCCAGCCCGAGCTCCAGCCGGAGGCGTCGGCGATCGTGCAGCGGTTCGCGGAGCGCGTCGCCGGCCAGCTCCAGCGCACCGGTGCGATCCGGGCCGACGAGGCCGGCTGGGCCATCACCGCGCTGGGCGACGGGGCGATGCTGCACCGCCTGGCGCAGGTCGACACCGACCACCGCGAGCGCCTCGCCGCGGGCCTGCGCGTCCTGGTGGCCGCGGCCATGCTGGGCGACGACGAGATCGACGAGCTGCTGTCGCGGTACGACATGGTGTCGGCCGAGATCGTCGAGGACGCGGCCGCGGCGGCCGACGACCTCGGCGTGCCCGCTCCCGCCTGAAGGAGCGCTCGATCCACCGGCGCCCCGCCCGCCTGCACGAGCGTTCGGGCTGGTCGCCGCCGCGTTCGGGCCGCGCGGCGCAACGGTAGGGTCCGCCACCGTGGCGATGCTCGAGGACCCGCCGTTCGACCTGCTCTGCCCCGGCCGGCGGCCCGCTGGCCTGGCGCCGGTGCTGCTGCCCTACCTGCCGTCCGGAGACCCGGACTGGGACGGGTTCGCGCACCTGCTCGGCCGGGCGGTCGACGCCGGGCTCACCCCCTTCATCTCCGGGGGGCCGGGCGCCGGCGACCGCATCGACGCCAGCACGCGCGCCGAGGTCGTGGGCACCGTGGGCGCGGCGATGGGCGGGCGGCCCTTCGTGGCCGGGGTGCGGGCCGAGGACGGCGCCGACGGCGGGTTCGACCCGTCCCGGCTGGCCGGCACCGTCGCCGCCATCTCCCGTCACGGCGGGATCCCGGCACTGGTGCCGTCGCCCACGCTCGCCGGCCTCCACCCCGACGAGGCCATCGGCCTCCTCGCCTGGATGGGCGAGTGGTGCGACCAGCTGATCGCGGTCGACGTCCCCGCGGAGCGCTGGGAGGGCGGCCGAGCCTGGGGCATGGACGCGTTCGGCGCCCTGCTCGAGCAGCCGGCGTGCATCGGCCTGGTGGACGGCTCGTGGAACCGCCAGCTCGAATGGGATCGCATCCGCCGCCGCGACGACGTCCGGCCCGACTTCCGCCTCTTCTCGGCGAACGCCCTCGGCATCGACCAGATCATGTTCGGCGCCGACCACGCCCTCGACCTGGCCGCTGCGGTCCCCGATGCGATCGCGGACCGCGACGAGGCCTGGGCCCGGGAGGACCCGGGTGTGATCGACCGCCACGACGCGCTGCAGGCGCTCGCCACGATCGTGTTCCGCGTTCCGGAGCAGGACGCTCGCCACGCCCTCGCCCGGGTCCTGTACCTCCGGGGCTGGCTCGAGCACGACCACGTGCACCCGTCACTGCCGCGCCGACCCGTCACCGACGACGAGCTCCTCCTCCCCGCGCTCGACCGCCTCGGCCTGCTCTAGCTGTACCCGGCCACGAGGTTGGTGACGCGGGGTTGCTCGCGATGAAGACCTCCGGTGATGTGGAGATTGCCGTCTTCACCATCTCCGGAGGTCTTCATGGGTCACCGTAACGCTCGTCTGACTGTTCACGGCCGGCTGCTGCTCGTGCAGCGGGTCCGAGCCGAGGGCATGCCGATCGCCCATGTGGCCAAGGCGATGGGCGTCTCGCGGCAGTGCGCGTCGCGCTGGGTCGGCCGCTTCGACGCCGAGGGCGAGGCCGGCTTGGCCGACCGCAGCTCACGGCCGCACTCGATGCCGGCGCGCACGGCTGACGAGGTCGAGGCCCGTGTGATCGCCGCACGTTCCGAGCACCGATGGGGCCCCGACCGGCTCGGCCCCGAGCTCGGGATCCCGGCGCGGACCGTCACCAGGATCCTGCGCCGCCACCAAGTCCCGCTCCTGCGCGACCTCGACCCGCTCACCGGCGAGCGCATCCGGTCGTCGAAGGCCACCGCAGTGCGCTACGAGCGCGACCGGCCCGGCGAGCTCGCCCACATGGACGTCAAGAAGATCGGCAAGATCCCCGACGGCGGCGGCTGGAGGGCACACGGGCGCGCTGCGGGATCGGCCTCGAGGGACCGCAACACGAAGGTCGGCTACGACTACGTCCACTCGCTCGTCGACGACCACAGCCGCCTCGCCTACAGCGAGATCCTCGACGACGAGCGCGCCGACACCGTCGCCGCGTTCTACCAACGAGCAGTCGCCTACTTCGCCGACCACGGCATCGAACACGTCGAGCGGCTCATGACCGACAACGCCTGGAGCTACCGCCACGGCCGGCGCCTGCGCGAACTGCTCGCCGAGCACCGCACCCGGCACCTGTTCATCAAACCCCACTGCCCCTGGCAGAACGGCAAGGTCGAGAGACTCAACCGCACCCTCGCAACCGAGTGGGCCTACCGGCAGGTCTTCACCACCAACGATGAACGCGCCGCAGCCCTGGCACCATGGCTCGACGACTACAACCACCGACGGCGACACTCCGCCCTCGGAGGCCTCCCACCGATCAGCCGAACGTCACCAACGTGATGGCCGAGTACATCTAGCCAGGCGACGCCCCGTCAGGGGTCGACGGGGGCGGCGAGCCGGGTCGGGCGGGAGCGGCCGCGCAGGTCGGCGGCGCCGCACTCGGCCCAGCAGGCCTGCTCCGTCGGCGATGCCGCCGCCACCGCCTCGACCGATGCCAGCACCATCGGCCGGCGCTGCTTGGCCAGCTCGGTGAGGCGGGCAGCCTCGTTGACCGGATCGCCGATCACCGTGAACTCGAAGCGGCGCTCGTCGCCGATGTTGCCGGCCACGGCGGGTCCGAACGCGGCGCCGATCCCCGCGGCGAGCTCCGGCACCTCGGCCGGCAGCCGCCGACCGAGCGCGCGGGCCGCGGCGAGGGCCCGACCGGCGCTGTCGTCGAGCTCGGCCGGTGCGCCGAACACCACGAGCGTCGCGTCGCCCTGGAACTTGTTGACCCAGCCGCCGTGCTCGTGCACCTCGTCGATCACCACGCCGAAGAACCGGTTCAGCAGCTCGACGACCTCCTCGGCGGGCCGGGCCGCCGCCAGCTCGGTGGAGCCGACGACGTCGACGAACAGCACGGCGACCTCGCGCAGCTCCCCGCCGAGCTCGCTGCCGCGCTCGAGCGCGCCGAGCGCCACGTCCTCGCCGACCTGGCGCTGGTAGAGGTCCTGGAGCTGCTCGCGCTCCTGCACGCCCCGGGCCATGTCGTTGAAGCCGGACTGGAGGAGGCCGAGGACGCTTCCGTCGGAGACCTCGACCCGGGTGTCGAGGTCGCCCTCGGCCAACCGGCGGATGGCCCGGCGGAGGCTGGTGATCGGCTCGGCGATGGCCCGGGCGCCGAGCAGCTCCACCCCCGCTCCGACCACGAGGGCGGTGCCGCCGAGCACCAGCATCGTGACGGCGAGCTTCGTCTTGGTGGCGCTGGCCGGATCGGCCAGGGCGAAGATGCCGACGGTGATCAGGCCGACGAGCGGGATCCCCGACCCGAGCGTCCACCCGGCGATCGTCCGGGTCGTGATCCCGGGGAGTCGCGGCTTGCGCACGGAGCGGATCGAGAGGGCGGCCTTGGCCAGCGGGCGGGTGATCCGCTCGGCCAGGAGGTAGGCGAAGGCCGAGGTGACGAGGCCGGCGAGGGCGACCGTGAACCCGACGCGCGCCACCAGCTCGAACTCGATGACCAGGTTCAAGATGGTGAAGGTCAGCGCGGCGGCCATCCACACGGTGGCGTGCACGAAGAACAGCCGCAGCGGCGCCCGGAGCACGGCGGTCGTCTCGGCTTCGGTCGGCGGACGCCCCTCCTGGATCCAGCGCCGCCCGGACCGCAGCCACCCCTCGCCCCACAGGATCGCCAGCGGCACCACCACCACCAGGAAGATCCCGCCGACGATGGCGTTGATGGCGACGACCGTGCCGGTGTCGGTGATGTCGCCACCGGGGAGCACCCACCAGATGCAGGCGATCACCACGGCCACGCCCACCAGGTTGGCGACGGCGATGGCGAGCAGCAGGCGCCGGCGGATGCGGCGGACCAACCGCAGGCCCCGCTTCCCACTGATCTGCGCGGGCAGGGCCGGGCCGGCGGCATCCGGCTCCGCTGGGCTGGTTGGGTCCTGCTCGTCGAGGGCCACGATGGGCCGCACGCTACCGGTTGCGCCCGGCGGCATCTCGGGACGGACGCCCGTAGGCTCGGCTCGTCTGACGATCTCGAGGAGCCACCGATGCCCGACATGCCGTACAACCGCCTGGGACGCTCGGGCCTGCAGGTCAGCGCCCTCTCCTTCGGATCGTGGGTCACCTTCGGGACCCAGGTCGACACGTCGCTCGCCAAGGACTGCCTGACCGTCGCCAAGGAGGCGGGCGTCAACTTCTTCGACAACGCCGAGGCCTACGCCGGCGGCCAGTCCGAGCAGATCATGGGCGACGCCATCGCCGAGCTCGGCTGGGCCCGCCACGAGTACGTCATCTCCACGAAGATCTACTGGGGCATCCACGGCAACACCGTGAACATGCAGAACACGCTCAACCGCAAGTACCTCATGCAGGCCATCGACGGCTCGCTCGAGCGGCTCGGCCTGGACTTCGTCGACCTCCTCTTCTGCCACCGGCCCGACCCGAACACGCCCATCGAGGAGACGGTCTGGGCGATGAGCGACATCGTCTCGTCGGGCAAGGCCCTCTACTGGGGGACGTCCGAGTGGTCCGCCGACGAGATCCGCGCCGCATGGGACATCGCCGACCGGCGCAACCTCCACAAGCCGGTGATGGAGCAGCCGCAGTACAACCTGTTCGAGACCAAGAAGGTCGAGAAGGAGTACGCCCGCCTCTACGAGGACATCGGGCTCGGGCTCACCACCTGGAGCCCGCTCGCGTCGGGCCTCCTCTCGGGCAAGTACGTCGACGGCATCCCGGAGGGCAGCCGGGCCTCGCTGCCGGGGTACGAGTGGCTCAAGGGCCTGCTCACCGACGAGAAGAAGAACGGCCAGGTCCGCGAGCTCGCCGAGCTGGCCGGCCGGCTCGGGGTCACCACCTCGCAGCTCGCCATCGCCTGGTGCGCGAAGAACCCGCACGTCTCCACCGTCATCCTCGGGGCCAGCACGGTGGACCAGGTCCACGAGAATCTCGGGGCGCTCACCGCGCTCGAGCAGCTCGACGACGAGGTGCTCGGCGAGATCACCGGCATCATCCACCCGTGGACCCGGGGATGACGGCCGCCCGTCCCGCTGGCTGCGCGGGCGTCCCGGTCAATAGCCTGGCGCCGTGAGCACCGTCGAGGATCCGCAGACCGTCGCGCCGGGCGCTGCGGAGGCGAAGTGCCCCTTCCCCCACGGCGAGGCGGCCGAGGCCTGCCCGGTCCCCGGCGTCGGAGCGCCCCGCGCCCGCCGCACGGTCCACCGCTCCAAGGCCGACCTGTGGGTCTGGAAGGTGCTGCGCATCAAGGAGAAGCCCGAGGGCGTCTCCGAGGCCGCCGCCAACAAGGCGTTCCAGAAGTCGATGCTCATCTCGGCGACCCGGTGCACGCTCACCTACGTCGTCTTCCCGATCATCATCCCGCTGCTCGGCATCCTGAAGGGCGTCGAAGCACCGCTGGGCATCGCGATCGGCACGTTCGCCATCGTCTGCGACGTCTTCACCATCCGCCGCTTCTTCGCCGCGGACCACAAGTACCGCTGGTACTTCAGCTTCATCGCCCTCAGCATCATCGGGCTGCTGTTCGTCCTCCTCGCCGAGGACATCTGGGCGCTGTTCCACTAGCGGGCCCTCGCCTGGGAGGGTGAGCCTGGCGCGCCGTACGCTTCGGCGGTGCTTCCCCGTCCCGTCGCCCGCCGCGTCCACCGTGTGGTGAACGAGGCCATCCAGTGGGGCTGGGCCCGGCTCCGGATCGCCGGTGCCATCGCGCCCGGGACGGCCGCCGCCGAGCGGTTCGGCTCGTTCGGCGAGGGCAGCATCATGGGCTTCCCGACGTCGGTGCTCTACGGCGAGCGCCACATCCACATCGGCACGGGCACCACGGTGAACACCTGGGTCACGATGGCTGCCGGCTACCACCCCGACCAGACCGGCCTCCCCGAGGAGGTGCTGGTCATCGGCGACCGCAGCGTGATCGGGATGCGGTCCGGCATCGTCGCCCACGAGTCGATCACCATCGGCGACGACGTCTGGTTCGGCCAGGAGATCTACGTCACCGACGCCAACCACGGCTACTCGGACCCGGCGACGCCGCCCGGGAAGCAGCTCGGCGACCACACGCCGGTGGTGATCGGCGACGGGTGCTGGATCGGCCACGGCTCGGTCATCCTCGCCGGGGTCCACCTGGGCCAGAACGTGGTCGTGGCCGCGGGGTCGGTGGTGCGTTCGAGCTTCCCCGACCACTCGGTCATCGGCGGCGTGCCCGCCAAGCTGATCCGGCGCTACGAGCCAGGGGTCGGCTGGGTCCGCCCCGACGGCACCGGCGACGTCGTGCCCGAGACCGAGACCGTCGATCCCGAGCAGCTCGCGGCCGACCTGGCCCGGCTCGAGGCGATGACGCCCGAGGAGTACGCCGAGGCCACGGGCGAGGCACCAGCGTCCTGAGGCAGGGCGTCTCCGCCGCCTGCGCCGGGCTCAGGCGTCGAGGCGGTACACGAGGTCGGTGATGGTCCGGCCCAGCTCCAGCCCCCGCCGTTCGTACGTGGTCACCGGCCGGGCCGGCCGACCGGCATCGAGCACACGGGCGAGGCGGGGCTCGGTGGCGACCATCGTCCGCATGTGCTCGGCGTAGTCAGCCCAGTCGGTGGCCAGGTGGAGCTGGCCTCCCGGCTCGAGGACCCGTGCCGCGAGGCCGACGAAGGCCCGGTCGACCATCCGGCGCTCGACGTGGCGGCGCTTGGGCCAGGGATCGGGGAAGAGGAGGCGGAGCGCGGCCACCGAGCCGGGGTCCAGCTGCTCCAGCACGCCGAGCGCGTCGGCCTCGACGACCCGCACGTTGGCCGGCCCGTCGGCTTCCAGGGCACCGAGGAGCTTGGCCAGGCCGGGCCGGTGCAGCTCGATCGCCAGCACCCGGGCCTCCGGGGCCTCGACCGCCCACGCCCGGGTCGCCTCGCCGCTGCCGACCCCGATGTCGACGCGCAGCGGACCGCCCTGGCCGAACCCCGCGTCGAGCGCCGCGGCATCCCAGGGGCCGGCCGCGGGAAGGGTCCAGGCCGGGCCGAGCTGGTCGAGCACGGCGGTCTTCGCCGCCGAGGTCCGGCCCCGACGGCGGGTCGTGCGCACACCGGGTGGGGGACCGGTGACGGAAGGTGCGTCGTCGTCGGTCACGGAGCCAGCATCGCCGGTCTCCGGGCCCTGCCGCCACCCCGCATAGGCCGAACGAACCAGGCGATCTGTCGTCTCGCGGGTGCTGGCCGAGGCCCTTGCGGTAGGGTGCCTGGGTTCCGCGTCGGGCCGGTGGGCGCCGGCTGACACTTCCGGGGGGAAATCTGTGGACGTTTTCACGACGGTACGTAGGGGAGTGCTCCGTTGGCGTTGAGGCGACAGAAGCAGCGCGGCCCCGGTCTGGTGACCGAGGCCACCGTGTCGACCCCCGAGTCGGACGCCGATGAACCCGTCTTCGTCGAGGACGCCCCGGCGCCTCCGTCCGCGTCGTCGGCCGGGGCGGCCGACGAGCCGATCGGCGAGGTCTCGCAGGACGCGGCGCCCACCCCCACGGGCCGCATCGGCGAGATCCTCGTGGCCGCCGGCGCCATCGACGATGGCCAGCTCAACGCGGCCCTGGAGCTGCAGAAGAGCTCGGGCGACCGCCTCGGCACCGTCCTCGTCGACACCGGCGTGACCACGCGTGCCCAGGTCACCGAAGGCCTGGCCACCCAGTACGGCCTCAAGGCCGTCGCGCTCGACCGGGCCGTGCTCGACCCCAAGGCGGTCGACGCCATCAGCGAGGACTCGGCTCGTGCACTGGGCGTCGTGCCGCTCACCCGCGCCGGCGACCGCGTGACCATCGCGGTCAGCGATCCGGCCCGCCCCGGCGTGTTCGAGGAGGTGCTGGCCAGCGCCCGGTACACCGTCACCTTCGTGGTGGTCGACGGCGACCAGATCAACGAGACGATCGACCGGGCCTACCAGGCCGCATCGACCGTGTCCGACGCCGTCCGCGTGTTCGAGGCCCGGGCCTCCGAGCGCACCGGCCCCGCCGTCGCCGTCGCCGAGGTGGACTCCACCGCGCCGATCGTCCAGGTGGTGAACACGATCCTGACCCAGGCGGTCCGGGACCGTGCCTCCGATGTGCACATCGAGCCGATGGGCGATCGGGTCCGCATCCGCAACCGCATCGACGGTGCGCTCCACGAGGTCCTCTCGCTCCCGCAGTCGATGGCCCAGGCCCTGGTCAGCCGCATCAAGATCATGGCCGACATGAACATCGTCGAGCGGCGGCGGCCGCAGGACGGCCAGATGGAGGCCGAGGTCGACGGCAGCGAGCTCGACATCCGCGTCAGCACCACCTCGACCCAGTACGGCGAGAAGACGGTGCTCCGGATCCTCGACAAGGCGCGGGCGCTCTACGACCTCTCGACCCTCGGCATGCCGCCCGAGACCGCGGCGCTCTACGCCGACATCATCCGCTCGCCCTACGGCATGGTCGTGTGCGCCGGGCCCACCGGTTCGGGCAAGACCACGACGCTGTACGCCTCGCTGATGGCCATCAACAGCGACGAGATCAACGTGATGACCGTCGAGGACCCGGTCGAGTACACCTTCCCGACGATCAACCAGATCAGCATCCAGGAGCAGGCCGGCGTCACGTTCGCGGCGGGGCTGCGCTCGATCCTGCGCCAAGACCCCGACGCGATCCTCGTGGGCGAGATCCGCGACGTCGAGACGGCCCGCATCGCCATCCAGGCGGCGCTCACCGGCCACTTCGTGCTCTCCACGATCCACGCCACCGATGCCACGAGCGCCCTCCACCGGTTCCTCGACATGGGCATCGAGTCCTTCCTCCTCGCCTCGTCGATGCTCGCCGTCGTCGGCCAGCGCCTCATCCGGCGCAACTGCACGGAGTGCCTGGCTCCCTACGAGCCCTCGGCCGAGGACCTGGCGTTCTACGAACGGGCCGGCGGCAAGCCCAAGGAGCAGTTCCTGCGCGGCGCCGGGTGCGCCGTGTGCTCCGACACCGGCTACGTCGGACGCATCGGCGTCTACGAAGTCCTGCGGGTCACCGATGAGATGCGCGACCTCGTGGTCCGCAACGCGCCGGTCGACGAGATCCGCAAGCTGGCCATCGACCAAGGCATGGTGCCGCTTCGCGATCAGGCGTTGCGTCTCGTGGCAGATGATGTCACGACGATTGCCGAAGTCATGCGAACGATCTACATTCTGTAAGTGATCCTGCGCCGCGCGCAGGACCGAAGTTCGGGGGGAGTACCCAACATGGCAGTGTTCAAGTACACGGCCGTCACGCCGGATGGCACGCAGGTCAAGGACTCGGTGGAGGGCGTGAGCCTCACCGCGGCCGAGAACGACCTCCTGCGCCAGAACCTGCGCGTCCTGAAGATCAAGGAGAAGAAGGGCTTCTCCCAGATCGAGGTGTCTCCCGAGCGCGTGCCGCGCCAGGAGGTCATGCACTTCTCCCGCCAGATCGCGGCGTTCGTCCGCACCGGCATCCCGATCATCGACGCCGTCCGCGTCGTCGAGGACGGGACCGACTCGAAGCGGTTCAAGGCGATCCTCACCGACGTGCGCGAGGCGCTGGAGGGCGGCGTGCCGTTCTCCGACGCGCTGCGGCCCCACTCTGCGGTGTTCCCGCCGTACTACCTGGGCATCCTGCGGTCGGCGGAGCTCACCGGCCAGCTCGACACCGTGCTCGACCAGCTCGCCATCTACATCGAGCGCGACATGCAGGCCCGCTCGAAGGTCAAGAGCGCCCTCACCTACCCGGCCGTCGTCGTCGGCATGAGCATCCTCACCATGCTCGTCATGGTGGCGTTCGTGCTGCCCCGCTTCGTCGAGTTCTTCGACAGCCTCGACGCCGAGCTGCCGCTCCCCACCCGCATGCTCCTCGGCTTCTCGTCGTTCATGCAGAACTACTGGTGGGCCTTGGTCCTCCTCGTGATCGCCGTGGTCGCGTTCAACATGTGGATCTCCCGAAACGAGGCCGCACGCGTCAAGCGGAGCGAGATCCTGATGGGCGTCCCGGTGGTCGGCATCATCCTGCAGTACTCCGCCGTCGAGCGGTTCTGCCGGATCATCGGCGCCATGATGCGAGCGGGCGTGCCGCTGCCCGACACCATGGCCGCCGCCATCGACTCCACGAACAACCCGGTCTTCCAGCAGCGCCTGCGGGCCGCTCGCGACGAGATGCTCGAGGGCGAAGGCGTCGCCGGTCCGCTGGAGCGGACCGACCTGTTCCCGTCGGCCGCCATCCAGATGATCCGGGTGGGCGAGGAGACCGGCACGCTCGACCAGCAGATCGAGTCCGCGGCGAACTTCTACGCCACGGAGACCGAGTACAAGGTCAACCGGCTCACCGACCTCTTCGAGCCGGCGGTGGTGCTGTTCATGGGCCTCGTCGTGGGCTTCGTGGCGGTGGCCCTGATCTCGGCGATGTACGGCCTGCTCGGCGGCCTCGAACAGGACGGCGAGTAGCCGTGCTCCGGCACATCGCACGCCCGTCGGACCCGCCCCCGGGGCCGAACGGCAGGTCCGAGCGCGGCGAGACGCTCGTCGAGGTCCTGGTGATGATCATCCTGATGGGGATCGGCTTCACCGCGATCTTCGGCGGTCTGATGACGGTGTCCCGGATCAACGACGCCAACGCCAAGCGCACGAAGGCGAGCCAGGCGGTCCAGGCCTGGGCCGAGGGGCTCCAACAGCCCGCCACCAAGCTCACCGGCGCCTCGGCGACCGACCCGTACCGCTACCTCGAGTGCGGCGGTCCGGTGCCGCCGACCGTGGCGAACTACGGCAGCCTGGGCCAGACCAGCGGCATGATGCCGAGCTCCTGGATGAACGCCTCCGGCAACGACAAGCCGGTGCGCATCGAGTACCTGACGGACTACGACAGCAGCGGGCAGCCGATCTGGTCGAACACCTGTCCCTCGAAGGACAAGGGCCTCCAGCGGTTCACGCTCAAGATCGAGACGCCCCCCGGGGTCACGCCGCGGGTCGTCGACACGCTGGTGATCCTCAAGCGCAACCAGCGCTGCCCGCCGCTGGCGAACCCGGCTGATGACACCCAGATCTACTACGACAACGCGGACCTAGGACCATGCTGACACCACGTTCGTTCTCGCTCTCGCACCATCCGGTCCGCCATCGCCGCCACCGCTCCCGTGCGGCCGAGGCCGCGTTCACGCTGGTGGAGGTGCTCGTGTGCATCGCCATCCTCGGCGTGGTCGTCATCCCGATCTCCTCCGCGATGGTCGTGGGCTTCCGCTCCACCGAGTCCTCCGAGGCCGGGCTCACCGCGTCGGTCAACCGCGACCAGCTCTCGGAGCGCTTCACCAAGGACGTCGCCGAGGTCGATGCCGCGGGCGTCTCCACCGACGCCAACCGCAGCTGCGGGTCGCCGGGTACCGATTCCACCCTCTTCGTCAACTTCAACCGAACTCGGCTGAGCAGCGCCGGGACCTCCACGGTCGACCGCGTCTCGTACTGGGCCGTGGGCAGTGGCAAGAACATCAACGTCGAGCGCTTCGCGTGCACGGGCGTGAGCGCGACGACCAGCGATCCCGGTGGCACCAGGACCGTCGTCGCCAAGCGCCTGGGAACGCCCGGAGCGAACCGCGACAACGTGGTCATGGCCATCTACAGCGTGGAATCGAACGGCAGCGGCGGATTCATCGGTCGGGTGCCGTGCACGGAGTTCCAATGCGGCATCGAGATCGACGGCCGCTACAAGATGCAGGTCACCGCCCAGCGACGGCTCTTCGGCGCCGGTGTGCCGGTCCAAGCCGGCCGGCTCTACAGCTCGAGTTGGACGCGGATGAAGAGCCCGCCGCTACCGGGCAGCGCGGCCCTGGGCAATGGTGTGGCGTACGAGCTGTATGACGTCACCGCTTCCCCGGATTCGGACGGCCGGTACCAGCCGATCAAGGACGACCAGGGCAACGCGGTCAAGGAAGGCGTGTTCGACGACTACTTGTCGCTCGCCGCCGGTCTCGACGGTCCTACGAAGCTCAAGGTGCAGTTCGCCGTGTTCTCCGAGACCGCTGGCAAATGGCTCAACTCGTCGGGTACCGCGTTCGACTCCGGTTCCAAGTACGACGGCTGGGCGCAGTTCATCGAAGCAGCCGACCACCACAGGGTCGACGGTCAGTACATCGATGGCATCTGGCAGCTCCCGTTGAAGGTGGGGACGAACGACCCATCCGATGTCGACACGATGCCCGACGTCGCGACCTACGGCGGGGAGTACCGCATCTACACCTTCCTCAAGCCGCTCCCCACGGGGCAGGTGCCAGAGAAGACCTACGGGGGGAAGTACGGCTTCCCGCTCTGGATCGACTGGCGACCCCAGGACTCCGTCTTCGTGAAGGCGGGCAACCCGACCACCCCCGACTACCACGGCCTCAACATCCAGCGGGCGACGGGTTCGCTCAAGCAGGGCTACGAGCAAGCGCGGCAGTACAACCGCGCCAACATCATCGTCACCACCGGCGACTACAACCTCAGCGAGCCGGTCGAACTGTCCGACACGTCGGCAGCCGCGAACCGGTCGCTGATCGGCGGCCACGACCCCACCACGTGGCTGCGAGGTCCGGCGATCGTGCCCGACATGGCAGATCCGGGCCGCTCCGGGGCGAGGCCGACGACGCAGATCATCGCGCCGACCACCTCCGATCGGGTGATGACCGTCGAAGGGGCCAAGGGGCAGCGCCTGCGCCAGGTCGCGATCAACGGTGGCACGCCCACCCTGCCCGCTGGCACCCACACCTACGGCGTCGTCGTGGCGAACAAGGCCGAGGTGAAGTTCGAGTGGTCGTACATCAAGTCGGCCAACGGCGCGAACGGAGCCAACCGGACGCAGCCGGTCCCCTCCAAGGACGGGTGCCGCGGCGCCGCGGGCGTCCAGTACAGCAAGTCGAACAACGCCAGTTGGTCGCCGGGCCCGTCTCGCACGACCGACTACAACGGCAACGCCACCTACACGGTCCCTGCGACCACGCAAGCGGAGTGCCTCGGCCAGATCCCCGGTACGAACACCGGCGGCCAGTGGAACCGGTACGGCGGCTACGGCGGCGGCGGCGGTGACTTCAACCTCCTCGGCTCCGGCGGCAACGGCACGCCCGGCGGCTATGGCGGCGGTGGCGCCGGCGGCGGCCTGGGCGGCACCGCCAAGGCGTTCGAGGGGAACCCCGGCGGACCCGGTGGGGCCGCGGCGTCCAGCCCGGGCGGCAACGCCGGCGCCTTCACGGTCCAGACCGGCCAGGTCCCCCGCCCGATCAACACCGGTCTCTTCCCAACCATGCCCAGCGGCGACTCCGGTGGTCCGGGCACCGACGGCCAAGGTGGCGGCGGTGCCGGCGGCGGCGGCGCCAACAAGGCGGCCGACCTCTTCACCGGGAGCAACGGTTCGTCCGGCGGCGCCGGCGGCCAAGGCGGCCTCGGTGGGCAGGGCGGACTTCCGGGAGGGCCCGGGGGTGGATCGTTCGGCGTCTACGTCTTCGGCAACTCGACCATCCGACTGGACTCGACCAAGGTCCAGGCGGGCAACGGCGGCCGGGGTGGCAACGGCGCCCAGGGCGGCGAAGGCGGGTACGGCGGCACCGGCGGCAAGGGTGCCTTCCAGGCCACGAGCGGCGACAGCTCCGGTGGCGGTGGCGGCGGTGGCGGTGCCGGCGGTGGTGGTGGCGCCGGCGGGTACGGTGGTCCGTCGGTCGGCGTCCTGGCCGTCGGCGAGACGCCGGCCGGTGGGGGCCAGCCGAAGATCCTGGGGAGCACCTGGGACATCACCGGCGATTCACCTGTCGCTGGTGCCGTTGGCACCAACGGAACCCCGGGAGCCGGTGGCCCCGGTGGCTGGGGTGGCAAGGGCGGCCTGAAGGCCTCGGGCACGATCACGATCTTCTGGATCTTCAACTTCCACTTCTCGACCAACGACGGCGCGGACGGGCCGACGGGTGACAATGGCAAGGACGGCTCGGCACCTCCTTCGGACACGCCGATCGCCCGCTGCTCGAAGTGGAAGGTGGGTCCTGGAGAGGGCTACGCCTCGGATGGAAGGACGCCCGTATGCTCGTGAGCACTGCGGTGCCCGTCCAACACCGCCGTGGCACCCGAGCCGTCGATGCCGCGGTCACGGGTGAGCGAGGAGCCGTGCTCATCCTGGCCCTGGTCTTCCTGATCGTGATCGGCACGATGACCGCCGCCCTATTGAGCTACGCGTTCACGGGAACGAAGGCGCTGGCGGCCTACCGCCTCGAGCGGACCCGCCGCTATGCGGCGGACTCGGCATTGCTGTCCACCGTCAACCGGCTCTCGCTGGACTCGACGCTCGGCAACGGGACGACGTTCGCCGGCTGCGGCCGGATCCCGATCACCCAATACACGACGGGTGGCAACATCACCAGCGTGGCCGAGTCCACTGCCTACGTCACCGTGCGGTGCCGCAAAACACCCGGCGTCGTTGTGGACAGGTTCGACCTCGACGGCGGTCAAGCGCCACGCGACATCACCATGGAGGTGGTGTGCAGCTACAACGGCGCGATGGTCGTCAACCGGAAGCTCACGTGCGGGGCCGGCTCCTCGGAGCAGGTCATCGGACGGGCCCGCGTCCGGTTCGAACCCCGCTACGACGCGCCGGATCCGACGAAGCGAGCCGTGGTGCCGAAGGTCAAGTCGTGGGAGGTCCGCAAGTAGCGGCCCGGCTGCGGCTCACCCGCACGAACCAGAACTGAGGTGCACGAGGGCGCACCTCATCGGCCGGAGATCGCGAGTAGTGATCCTTACGGCCCACAGACACGAAAGTTCGCCCTCACCTATACTCACCGAGGCCTTGGGGGAACCGCTCCAGGCCGACGTGGATCCGGCGTTGCAGCCCGCACGTCGACCCGATCAACATCCCTTGGGGGGAAACAACCGTGCTCAAGCATCTGCAGTCGAAGGCCGAGTGGAGCGAGAAGTCGCTGGGGGCGAAGGGCTTCACGCTCATCGAGCTCCTCGTCGTCATCGTGATCCTCGGTATCCTCGCCGCCGTCGTCGTGTTCTCGGTCCGTGGCATCACCGACAAGGGCGACAAGAGCGCCTGCCAGGCTCAGCTCAGCACGGTGGAGACCGCCGTCGAGGCCTACCGGGCCCAGTACGACGCCTACCCGGCCGCCATCTCGCCCAACCTGACCGACAGCTTCCTCAAGAAGGCCCCCAGCACCAAGTGGGGCGGCATGACCATCAGCAGCACCGGCGTCGTCCGCAACGCGGCCAACACCGCCGACTTCACCTGCCCCTGATCGAATCCCTTCGGCTGCGGCCGATCGATCTGCGACGAGCCCGCCCTCCGGGGCGGGCTCGTCCGCGTCCGGGGTGGGTTGGCGGAGGCCGCCCGGACGCGAACGGACCCGCTCCCGGAGGAGCGGGTCCGTGGTCGTCGTCGGCCGCTCGGGCCGGTGAGGAGCTCAGACGGCAGGCTGCGGCGCGATGACCGGGGCCGGCGGACGGACCTCCTTGGGCACCACGGCGTGGGCGATGGCGTCCTCGTAGGTGATCAGGCCGTGGGCCACGAGCACCGAGAGCGACTGCTCCAGGGTCTGCATCCCGTCCCGCACGCCCTGGGCGATGACGTTGCGCAGCTGGTGGCTCTTCCCCTCACGGATGAGCGAGCGGGTGGCGGTGGTGGCGAGCAGCACCTCGAACGCCGCGATCATGCCGCCGTCCGTCCGGGGGATGAGCCGCTGGGCCACCACGCCCGTGAGCGAGGCGGCCAGCTGCACGCGGACCTGGGCCTGGCGCTCCGACGGGAACACGTCGATGATGCGGTCGAGCGCGCTCGACGTGTCGTTCGTGTGCAGCGTGGCGAACACGAGGTGCCCGGTCTCGGCCACGGTGAGGGTGGCCGCGATGCTCTCGGGATCGCGCATCTCGCCCACGAGGACCACGTCGGGGTCCTCGCGCAGGGCGGCCTTGAGGCCGTCCTGGAAGGTGTCGGTGTCGAAGCCGATCTCCCGCTGCGACACGATCGACGCCCGGTTGTGGTGGACGTACTCGATCGGGTCCTCGAGCGTGAGGATGTGCCGGCGCTGGGTGTCGTTGATCCGGCCGATCATGGCGGCCTGGGTGGTGCTCTTCCCGGCACCGGTGGGGCCGGTCATCAGCACCAGGCCCTGCCGCTGGGTGCAGAACTGGCCCAGGATCGGCGGGAGGAGCAGGTCCTCCATCGTCGGGATCTCGTAGGCGATGGCGCGCAGGGCGATGCCCACCTGGCCCCGCTGGCGGAAGATGTTCCCGCGGAAGCGGGTCTGGTCCAGCCAGCTGAAGGAGAAGTCGACCTGCTTGTGGGCGACGAACTGATCGAGGAGGTCCTGGGGCAGCATGGCGCTGACCAGGGTCTCGATCTCGTCGGACTGGAGGGGCGCATGACCGGCCACCGGGTGGAGCTCACCGTCGATCCTGAACATCGGCGGCGCACCTGCCGCGATGTGGATGTCGGTTCCCCCCCGGTCCCAGAGCTCCCGTACCAGCCCCTCGATGGGGCGGACGTTGACCTGCTCGATGTGCATGCGGGCAAGTCTCGCACGGGGCGGCCGACGCCGCGGCCAGCGCCGGGGATCGCCGCCGTCTCGACCGGGCGTCCCAGAGGCCGAGGTCCCCTATAGTCCTCTGGTCCTCGTGCCGGCCGGGCCCGGCGGGGATCGGACGTCTTCCGGGGGGAACTGCACCATGCTCACCAGTCAGGCACGTCGCTTCGGGGACGCCTTGGTCGATCGCCACGTCGTGACGCGCGACGTCATGGAGGCCGCGCTCGAGGAAGCGTCGCGGAGCGGCCAGCCGTTCCCGCAGGTCATCGCGGCGCACGCCGACATCCCGCCCACGGACCTGGCGGCCGCCTGGGCGGCCGCGCTCGGTGCCCGGCACATCGACTTCGACACCGTGGTCGTCGAGCCCGAGGCCGTCGCCCTGCTGCCCGAGGAGCTCGGCCGGTCCAGCCGGGCCGTCCCCGTCTCGGTCGCCGGCCGGACCCTGCTCGTCGCCTTCTCCACGCCGCTGGACCCCCGCGCCGTCAAGCAGGTCACCGACCACGTCCGCAGCGAGGGCGGTGACATCGAGATCGGGCTCTCCGACGACGGCGCCATCGGGGCCGCGCTCGACGCCGCGTACGGGGCCACCAGCGCCGCGCCCGACACCACGGTCGGCCACGCCGAGCCGTCGCACGAGCTGTACCGGATCTTCGACCGGGCGCTCGAGCTCGGTGCCTCCGACGTCCACCTCGCGGCCAACCAGCCTCCGTTCATCCGCGTGGTGGGCGAGCTGGTGCGCATGCCCGACGAGCCCGTGCTCAGCGCGGCCAAGGTCCGCGAGCTGGCGTTCTCGATCCTCTCGGTGCGCCAGCAGCAGAAGTTCGAGGAGACCTCCGAGCTCGACACGTCGCACGCCATGGGCAACCGGGTGCGCTTCCGCGTCAACGTCTTCGTGCAGCGCAACGCGGTCGGTGTCGCCTTCCGCGTGATCCCCTTCGAGGTCATCGACTTCGACCAGCTGGGCCTGCCGCCGACCGTGCGGACGTTCGCCAACTACCCGCGCGGCCTCATCCTCGTGACCGGCCCGACCGGTTCGGGCAAGTCCACGACCCTGGCGTCGCTCATCGACATCGTGAACCGCGAGCGGCAGTCGCACATCATCACGATCGAGGATCCCATCGAGTTCGTGCACAACTCGAAGGTCGCGCTCGTCAACCAGCGCGAGGTCGGCACCGACACGGCGGGCTTCGGCGCCGCCCTGACCTCCGCCATGCGGCAGGACCCCGACGTCATCCTCGTGGGCGAGATGCGCGACCTCGAGACGATTTCCACCGCCATCACCGCGGCCGAGACCGGCCACCTCGTCTACGCCACCCTCCACACGCAGGACGCGGCCCAGACCGTCGACCGCATCATCGACGTGTTCCCCGCCGAGCAGCAGGCGCAGGTCCGCATCCAGCTCGCCAACTCGCTCGTCGGCGTGGTCACCCAGCAGCTCGTGCCCACCGCCGACGGCCGGGCCCGGGCGGTTGCATCGGAGGTCATGGTGGCCAACCACGCCATCCGCGCCCTCATCCGCGACGGCAAGGTCCACCAGATCCACAACGCGATGATGTCGGGCCGCAAGCTGGGCATGCAGAGCATGGACGACTCCCTCGCCGACCTCGTGCGGCGCGGGCTCGTCACGCTCGAGCAGGCGCAGCGACGGGCCCAGAACCCGGACGAGCTGAGCAGGCTCATTGGTGCCCCGCAGCCCTGAGGCGCTGACGGCGCCCCTGGCGCTCCCCGAGAGCTGGGCCGACCGGCTCATCCTCGCCTACGTGGCCGGGATCCTCGTGCTGTGGTCACCGGGTCTCAACCTCGGTCTGCTCACGCCCCGCCTCGCGCTCTTCCTGATCGGGCTCGGCCCCGGCCTCGTCGTCCTCGGCTCGCTGGTGCGGCGCCGCGACGTCGGGGCGTCCTGGCTCGGCGCCTTCGTCGTCTGGGCGCTGGTGGCGACGGTGCTCAGCCCTTCGCCGCGGCTCGCGCTCCTGGGCACCTACGGCAGCGACGTCGGCTGGATCTACCTCGCGGGCTACGCGAGTGCGTGGGCGCTGGGGCGGCGGCTCGGTGCCGACGGCACCCGGCTCCTCCCCGCCGTCCTGCTCGGCGGGCTCGGGGTGAACGTCCTGTTCGCCATCCTGCAGGCGGTCTTCGAGCCGACCGGCGCGCTCGAGATGGTCGACGGGCGGGTCTTCGGCCTGATGTCGAACACCCTCTTCCTCGCCGGGTCCCTGGCCGGGGCGCTCGCCCTCATCGGCTACCTGGCGGGCGCCAGCGCCCGGCGGGGGCTGGCCATCACCGGCCTGGCCGTGCCGTTCACCGCCGCGATCAACCTCACGGGCAGCCGGGCTGCGCTCGCGGGCGGGGTCGTGCTCGCGCTCGTCGCCGCGGTCGTGGGTCGTCGGACCCGACCCGCCGAGGTGTCGGACCTGGTCCGGACCGTGCTGCTGGTGGCGGCCGCGGTGGCCGTCGGGTTCTGCGCGTCGATCCCGCTCCAGAACGACGCGTCGGGCGCGAGCCGCATCGGCGACGTGTCGTCCTCGTCGGGCTACGGCAGCCGCCTGACGATGTGGGAGGCCGGGCTCGCGGCCACCGGCGAGCGCCCGATCGCCGGGTGGGGCCCGGGTCGGTTCCGCGAGGCGACCTCGACGAGGGTCACCCAGGAGTTCGCCGCCGCCGAGACGCCGGACCGGCTGTTCTACGACGCCCACAACGTCGCCGTCGAGCAGCTGGTGACGACGGGCGTCATCGGGCTGGTGCTCTTCGGGGGCTTCGTCGTCGCCGTGTTCCGCCGGGCGCGCGGCCCGCTCGTCTGGTTCGCCGGCGGGGTGGCGCTGACGTGGCTGCTCAACCCGACGTCGGTCTGCACGGCACCGGTCGTACTGCTCGCGCTGGGCGCGGCCTGGACGCAGCAGCCGGCGCGGACCGCGGCGCCGTCGGCGCGGCGGGTGGCGGCGGCGCGCGGCGTCGGGGCCGGGCTGGCGCTCGCCGGCGCCGTCGTGGGCGGCACCCTGATCTGGACCGACGTGCTCATCGAGCGGGGCTCCGTCGATGCCGACGTCGCGGTCCTCGAGGACGCCGCCCGGCTCCGACCCGGCGACCCGGTGCTCCAGGGCCTCGTGGCCGACGCCCTGTTCAAGCGGGCGCTCGACAGCCGGACCGACGCCGCCCGGCGTGCGGCCGTGGCCGCAGCGGACGAGACCGTCCGCCTCGAGCCGAGCCGGTCGACCTGGTGGCTGCGCCGGGGCACGGCCCGGGGCGCCTTCGGCCCGGGCACGCAGGACGAGCGGGTGCAGGCTGCCAGGGCGGACTACGAGCGGGCGCTGGAGCTCAACCCGTGGTCGTTGAGCGCGCTGGTCGCGCTGCGCGACGTCGCCATGTACGAGGAGGACCGGGCGGCGTTCGATCGCTGGTCCGAGCGCATCTGCCGGATCAGCGACTGCTCGCCGCCCTGACCCCCGGCCCGGCGGACGGGGCTGGCTGCGGTACCGTTCCTGCCGTCATGCGACCGATGGGGCACAGCCGGACGGCATCTCGAGCGGGCTCGATCCGGGTCGCGCCGCGGCGCGGCGAGCGGGGCTTCACCGTGTCCGAGCTCGTGCTCGTGCTGGTCGTGGTCGCTGCGCTCATCACGATCGCGGTCGTGTCGCTCGCGGGCATCGACGACCAGTCCGCCGAGCGCGAGTGCCAGACCGAGCTGCGGGCCATCAAGGCCGCCAGCGAGCAGTTCTACGCCGAGCTCAACTTCTACCCGCCGAACGACAAGGCCCTGAAGGACGCCAACCTCCTGGCACCCGAGGACACGCCGAACTGGCGGGTGGTCACGCCCACCGGGGCCACCAAGCCCCGCTACGAGCCCGAGGGCACCCGCTGCGCGTAGGCGCTCCGGCGCCGGTCAGGCCACCGGGGCCAGCGGATCGAGCTCCCTCGCCGCTGGCTTGTCCGCGGTGAAGCGCCGGCTGATGCCGGTGACCACGATGGCCACCCCGGCGGCGAACACGTTGCCGATGAGCCAGGCGGCCGAGGCCCCGTCGAGCCCGCCCTTCGGCCCCGACTCGGGGACCAGGATCAGCGCCGGGACGATGATCGACAGCGTGAGCGTGATGGTGATGATGACCGTGGCCACGTTGCGGTGCAGCACCCGGGCCTCGGTGAGCAGCAGCGACGTGATGGCCCACGGGATGCCGGCCAGCATCATCGCCGGGAGGATGTGGGCGGCCTCGCGGTAGCTCTCGTCGAACGCGGCGACCACCAGGCCCTTGCTGAAGAAGGTCACGAGGGTGCCGAGGGCCATGAGCCCGACGGCGAGCGTCATGGCCAGCCGCATCTGGGTCCGCACGTGGGCCCCTCCCTTCCCGCCCTCGGCGAGGAGCGCCTGGCCGATGGCCGACGGGACGTAGAAGGCGATGGCGACGATGCCCCACGCCACGTAGAAGCTGCCGTTCGTGGTGCTGTCGACGTTGGTCAGCACGATGACCGGCAGGGCGAAGTACGGCGCCTGGTAGGCGAGGGTCGAGACGTAGTTCACGCCGGAGTAGCGGACGGCGGCCCGGGCCGTGGCCGGCTTGGGCCGCAACCGGTGGCGGGCGCCGGTCACCTTCGGCAGCAGGAGGACCCCGAGGAAGCCGGTGATGGCGACCGGGGCGCCGAGGTCGATGAAGATCCACAGCGCCCGCTGGTCCGAGGACTCGAACAGCGGGAGCATGGCGATCTTGGCCACCGCGACCAGGCAGATGCGCACGAGGACCAGGTTCCAGCGCCGCATCGTCATGAAGCGGACGTCGACGATCAGCGAGAACGCCGAGCCGATCACGATCACCGCGAAGATCGTGAAGCCGATGACCGGGTTCCAGTCCCAGAGGACGGTCTGCGCCGCCTTCGGATCCACCAGGCCCAGGTACGCGGCGGAGGCGATGATCGACGCGGGGATGGTGGCGAGGACCGCCCAGCTGAACACGACGTGGCTGTCGACGCTGCGGTCGGGGGCGTAGCGGGCGAGGGCGACGGGGAGGCCGAGGCCTGCCAGGTAGGTGACGAACAGGACCGAGGTGAACAGGGCGGTGGCGTCACCGAAGTCGGCCTTGACGTCGATCTTGTTGGCGAAGATCGAGAAGGCCAGGCCGCCGAAGCCCTGGACGGCTGCGCCCAGGACCAGGACGGTGGAGCCGGTGAGGAGGTGGCGCTGGCCGCTGCCCCGGGCCCGGAGGCTGGCCAGGCGCCCGGCGGGCGTGGCGTCGTCGCCGTCGCCGGCTGCGTCGGGCTGCGGCTCGACCAGCACGGTCGGACCGTCAGGCGGCGCAGGGTGGGGCGTGGCGGTCACAGCGATCCCACTGTAGGACTCGGCCTGTGCTGGCCCCATGGTCCGGCGCTCGTTGCCCTGGTCCGGTCATCGGTCACCCGGCGCTGCGGATCTTGACCGGTGGGTCAAGTTCCGGCGTAGCCTCGGCGGATGCTCGCACCGACCGAGGTCCCGCCAGCGCCGACCCGGTCCGAGGCGGGCGAGGCCACCCAGTACCCCGGCGCCCGCCGGCCCGACCGCCGTCGCATCGTCGACAGCGGCGGCATCCGCCTCTGCGTGTGGGAGTGGGGCGACGAGGACGCCCCGCCGATCCTGTTCGCCCACGGCGGCTTCGACTTCGCCGGCACCTACGACACCCTCGCGCCGCTCGTGGCCGACCAGGGCTGGCGCGTCGTGTCCTGGGACCAGCGCGGCCACGGCGACTCGCAGCACGCCCACCTGTACTCGTGGGACGCGGACCTCCGCGACGCCGCCGCGGTGCTCGACTCGGCGAGCGACGGCGCCATCCCGATCCTCGGCCACTCCAAGGGCGGGGCGCTCATGCTCCAGCTCGCTGACGCCCTGCCGCACCGCGTCAGCCACGTCATCAACCTCGACGGCCTGCCGTCCGCCCGGTCCTGGCCCGACGTGCCCGACCACCACCGCACCCGGCTGCTGAACGGCGAGCTCGCGGGCTGGCTGGACCACCGCCGGAAGGCGGCCGACAAGATCCGCCGGCCCGGCACCATCGAGGAGCTGGCCGAGCGCCGGGGCCGCATGAACCCCCGCATGGACCCGGCGTGGCTGCGCTACCTCGTGCCGATCGGTGCCCACGAGCAGGCCGACGGCTGGCGCTGGAAGATCGACGCCTCGATGCGCATGGGCGGTTTCGGGCCGTGGCGCCCCGAGTGGTCGATGTCGCGGCTGCCGTCGCTCGGGATGCCGGTGCTGTGCGTGCTCGGCCTCGACATCGAGGTCATGGGATGGGGGACGCTGCCCGAGGACGTCATCCCCAACCTGCCCGCCGGAGCTCGGTTCGTGCCCCTCGACGGCGTCGGCCACTTCGTCCACATCGAGAAGCCCGGCGTCGTCGCCGACCTCACCCTGGAGCTGATCTCGTGAGCTCGGTCACCCTGCTGACGCACGTGAAGGTCCAGCTCGCGCTGCACGAGCTGCGGCCCGGCACCGGCCGGCCCCTGCTGCTCCTGCACGGGCTCGGCGAGCACACCGCCGCCGAGGTGCCGGCCTTCGCCGCCGCCTGGCCGGGGCCGGTCCACGGCCTCGACCTGACCGGCCACGGCGCGTCCAGCCGGGCACCCGGCGGCGGGTACACCGCCGAGATCCTGATGGCCGACGTCGACGCGGCCCTCGCCCACCTCGGCCCGGTCACCGTCGTGGGCCGCGGCCTCGGGGCCTACGTCGCCCTGCTCATCGCCGGTGCCCGCCCCGAGCTGGTCATCGGCGCCGTCCTCTGCGACGGGCCTGGGCTCTCGGGCGGTGGGCCGGCCCCGCACTCGCCGTCGGTCGTGGCCTTCACCGCCGAGGCCGTCGCCGAGGCTGAGGCGCAGGGCCTGCCCGATCCCTTCGCGCTCGCCGAGCTGGCACGCGACGTCCGCCCCGGCGACTACGCCACCACCTACGCCCGCCAGGCCCTCCAGTTCTCGGGCCTGGACGCACCGATCGCCATCGCCGCGGTCGTGCGGCCCCCGTGGCTCGAAGCGGTCAGCGCCGAGCCCGGCGTCGTCGCCGAGCCCCTGGCCGACGCCCTCCACCGCTACGCCGCCCTCCCCACCCCCGCCTGACCGCCAGGGCCGTCGGACGGACGTCCTGTGCCCGTGGTCGCTGTGCCGCCACCGTCACCGAACGTTCGGGCAGAGGACGGTCGCTCGGCCGGGGTCAGGCGTCGCGGGCCACGACGAAGGCGGCGAGGTCGCGGAGGGCGAGGTCGGCGTGGGGCGGGAGGGGCAGCGCCGGGAGCGCGGTGACGGCCCGGCCCGCGAGGGCGGCGATCTCCGCCTCGGCGACATCGAGGGCGCCGGTGGACACGAACAGTGCCTGGAGGTCGGCGACCTCCTGGGCGTCGAGGTCGGGGTCGCCCACCCGGTCGAGCAGGTCGCGCTGCGCGCCTTCGGCCCGCTCCCGGGCGACGGCGAGCAGCAAGGTGGGCTTGCCCTCGCGGAGGTCATCGCCCACCGGCTTGCCCGTGCGCGACTCCAGGCCGAACACGCCGAGGACGTCGTCGCGGAGCTGGAAGGCCTCGCCGAGCGGATCGCCGTACTCGCTGAGCCCGGCGGCGAGGGCGGGGTCGCCGGCCAGCAGCGCACCGACCTGGAGGGGCCGCTCGATCGTGTAGCGGCCCGACTTCAAGCGGGCGATCTGTCGGGCGCCCGCCCGGTCGACCCCGCCGGTGGCGGTGCCGGCGAGGTCCAGGTACTGGCCGATGTTGAGCTCGACGCGCAGCTCGTGCCACAGGGCGGCCAGCTCGGGCGATCCCGTGGGCAGCAGCAGGTCCGAGTACACGAGGGCGACGTCGCCGACGAGGATCGCGACGCCCTCGCCGAAGCGGCGGGACTCGGCGGCCCAGCCCGCCTCGGCGTGCCGGTCGGCGAAGCGGCGGTGGACGGCGGGCGCGCCGCGGCGGGTGGCGGAGCCGTCCATGACGTCGTCGTGGATGAGGGCGAACGCCTGGAGCAGCTCGAACGCCGCGCCGGCGTCGACGACGCGCGGGTCGTCCGGATCGCCGCCGGCGGCCACGAAGCCCCAGTGGCAGAACACCGGGCGGAGGCGCTTGCCGCCCGCCATGACCAGCGCACGCAGGGCCTCGAGCGGGTGGAGCAGCTCCGGTTCGATGGCGCTCCAGCGGGCCGTCTCCTCGTCGAGGAGGCGGGCGACGCGGGCCTCGACGCGCGACGCGACCAGGCTCAGATCACCCGGAAGGGGGTCGCTGCGGTCGCTCGTCGTCGGGCCAGCCATCGCCGCGAGGCTATGGCGACCGCCGCCCGATCCCCCCATCCGATGGCGCATCGCACCACGCGCGCCGCGGCGCACGCCCTGGTCGGGTGGGTTCGGCGCTCAGCTGAACCAGGCGACGGTGCGTCGGAGCCCTTCGGCGAAGTCGAGGGTGGGGGCCCAGCCGAGGTCGGCGCGGGCGGCCGACGTGTCGGCGAAGCTGTGGCGCACGTCGCCCGCACGGGGCTCGACGTGGGTGGGCTGGACGTCGACCTCGAGGATCCCGCGCAGGATCTCGAGCATCTCGAGCAGCGAGCGCTCCGACCCGCCGGCGATGTTGTACGCCTTGCCGGCGCACTGCTCGGCGGGCGCGGCGGCGGCCGCGAGGTTGGCGGCGACGACGTCGCCCACGAACGCGAAGTCTCGGCTCTGGCCGCCGTCGCCGTGGATCACCGGCGACTCGCCGGCGCGGAGGGCGGCGATGAACTTGGGGATCACCGCGGCGTACGCCGACTCGGGGTCCTGGCGCGGGCCGTACACGTTGAAGTACCGGAGGGCGACGGTCTCGAGGCCGAACAGCTCCCAGTAGACCCGCAGGTAGTGCTCGGCGGCCATCTTGGTGACGGCGTAGGGCGACTTGGGGGTGAGCGGCTCGGACTCCCGGGTGGGCCGCGGGGCGACGCCGCCGTAGATGCTGCTGCTCGACGCCGAGACGAACCGGCGGACCCCGGCGTGGCGGGCGGCCTCGAGCACCGTGAGGGTGCCGTGGACGTTGGACAGGTCGGTGATGAGCGGGGTCTCGATGGACTTGGCGACGGACCCGCGGGCGCCCTGGTGGAACACCACCTCGACCCCGTCCATCGCCTCGGCCACCAGTTCCTCGTCGCTGAGGTCGCCCTCGAAGAACAGCGCGTCGGCCGGGAGGTTCTCGGCGAACCCGGTGGACAGGTCGTCGAGGATGCGGACCTCGTGGCCCTGCGCGATCAGTTCGTCTGCGAGGTTGGAGCCGATGAACCCGGCTCCTCCCGTCACCAGGGTCAGCATGGCCGAGACCCTACTTTGCGGTCCCCCCGGCTTCGGACCGTCGGGTGCGGCGCCCGTAGCCTGACCAGATGGCCGATTCCGCTCGTCTCCGGCTCGCGGCTGCGGCCGCGGCGCTGCTCCTGGTGGTCGCCGGGGTGGCCGGCTGCTCGAGGAGCGAGTTCGAGGACCGGACGGCGGTCGTGAGCGTCGGCGGGTCGTCGCAGACCTACGAGGTCGATTCGTGCGGCCTCGACGAGCAGACGGTCTTCGTGGTCGCCCGCGCCGACGACGGCGCGGTCGTCCAGGCGGTGATGGGCCTCGAGGACGACGACAAGACCGGCATCCCCGCGTCCACCGGCATCACCATCGACCTCGACCCGACGTCGGAGGACACGCGGGTCGCGGCCTTCGGCGCCGAGTCCTGGGAGCGGCGGGGCTCCGTCGGGGCACCGCCCGGATCGATCACCTCCGCCAAGCTGCGCGGGAGCCGCATCCAGTTCGCCGGCACCGTCGTGCCCGTCGATGCGAAGGACGTCCCGGTCCCCGACGGCGAGCCGCAGTCGTTCTCGCTCGACGCCCGTTGCGACGAGGTCGACTGACCCCGGCTGCGGCACGGAGGGTCCGGTGCCGGGTGAGGTGGGACTCGTAGGCTCGGGTCATCGACGAGCTGCCCCCTCCTCGCCCGGTCATGTCGTTGTCGACCACCGGGTCGTTCGACCGTGACACGGCGAAGCTGCTCGCCCGGTCGCTGCTGACGCCGATCGTCGCGCTGTGCATCTACTTCTGGACGCCGCTGGACTCGTCCAACTGGCTGCTCAGCGCCGGGCTCGGCGTCATCGCCACGGTCATCGTCATCCCGTACGCGTTCTGGAAGGTGGGCCGGATCCGCCAGGCCGTGCACCCGCTGGGCGAGGCCCTCGCGGTGCTGTCGCTGCTGGTGTCGCTGGTGATCGTGGGCTTCGCCGGGAGCTACTACACGATGTCGATCTACAGCGACGGGTTCCCGGCCATCCACACGAGGCTCGACGCCCTCTACTTCACCGTCGTCACGCTCGGCACCGTCGGCTACGGCGACATCGCTCCGGTCACGCAGGGTTCGCGAGCGCTCGTGACCTTCCAGATCCTCGTGAACCTCTCGCTGATCGCGACGCTCATCCGGGTGCTCGGCCGGGTCGCGGCCCAGAGCCGCGACGCCCGCATGCAGGCGTAGTCCGCCTCAGTCGTCGGCGGGATCGTCCGCCGCGACCTCAGCCGCCTCGGCTGCATCGTCGGTGCCCGGGGGCGTGAGGCCGGCGACGACCTGGTCGACCTTGATGCGGGCCGCGCTGATGCGGCTCCGGCAGTGGGCGATGAGCTCGGTGGCCCGGGCGACGTCGTCGGCGACGCGGTCCACGTCGGGCTCGTCGTGCTCCAGGCGGTCGAGGATCGCTTCGAGCTCGGCGAGGGCGGCGGGGTAGCTCAGCTGGTCGACGGGGGTCGGCGTGCTCATGGTGCGGGCTCCTGCGGCTCGGGGCCGGGCGGGTCGACGGTGGTTCCGGTGGCGGTGCTGGTGACCCGGCCGTCGGCCACCCGGGTCACCAGTGTGGTGCCTGGGGGCGCGTCGGCCGTGGTGCGGACGAGGGTGCCGTCGGCGGTGGTGGTGATGGACCAGCCCCGGGCGAGCGCGAGCTGCGGGTCGTGGGCCCGCACCCGGGCGGCGAGGCCGTCGAGGTGGCGTTCGTCGATCGCCAGCGCCCGGCGCGCCCGATCGCCGACGGCTCGCTCCGGACCCTCCAGACGGGCGGCGGCGGCGTCGAGCGTGCGCGCGGCACCGCGCGCGGCGCGGGTACCGGACCGGTCGAGCATCGCCGCCTGGCGGTCCAGGGCCCGGTCGCCGCTGCGGGCGACGCGGCCGATGCGGTCGTCGAGCCGTCCGCTGGCGACGCGCAGCGAGCGGTGCACGGCCCGCTGGATCGCCGCCGCCCGGTCGTCGACCTCGGCCTGGAAGCGGCGGACGCGCTGGACGACGGCGGCCGCCGCCGCGGTGGGCGTCTTGTGCGCGGTGTGGGCGACCTCGTCCGCGATGGACCGGTCGACCTCGTGGCCGATGCCGGTGAAGACGGGGACGGGCGACGTGGCGATGGCTCGGGCCATCAGCTCGGTGTCGAACGGGGCCAGGTCGGTGCGGGCGCCACCGCCGCGCACCAGGAGGATGAGGTCCACCCCGTCGCTCCCGAGGATGGTGAGCGCCCGGGTGATGGCGGCGGCGGACTCGGCGCCCTGGGTGCGCGCGTCGACCGTGCGGACGACGAACCCGATGCCGCTGGCGGTCAGCTCGGCGAGCACGTCGGCGTGGGCGGCGGTGCCCATGCTGGTGACGAGCCCGATGCGCAGCGGCACCCGCGCCACGGGGAGGCGGCCGTTGCGGTCGAGGAGGCCGTCGGCGGCCAGCAGGGCGAGCGTGCGGTCCTTGTCGGCCTGGAGCCGGCCGAGCGTGTAGTCCGGGTCGATCCCGTGCATGCGCAGTTGGAGCGTGCCCCGCGGCCCGTACCAGCGGATGCGGCCCTGGATCCGGACCTCGATGCCGTCCTCCATGCGGACGCCGCCGCCGGCCCGCTTGATCTGGGCGTTGACGAGCGTGCGCTCCGGTGCGAGCAGGGTGACCGACAGCTGGGTGTTCGGCTGCTGGCCGGCCGGGCACGGCTCGGCGAGCTGGAAGTACACGTGGCCGTTGTTGGAGCGGTTCAGGTTCCGGATCTGGCCCTCGACCCACACGTCGTCGGGGAACGCGCCGACGAGGAGGCGGCCGACGTGCAACGAGAGCTCGGGCACGGTCCAGGTGTCATGCGGCGCCCGTCCCACCGAGTCGTCGAAGAGGGTGCCGTCGCTCACCCGTCCGACGGTAGGCGCCCGGCCGCGGCTCGCGGGCGGGCGGGGGCCCGATGCGGCCCATCGGTCGCTTCGAGACGAATCGGTCTCGCAACGCGAGCACTCGCGGTAGGGTCCCGACCGCGTTGCGTGCCTAGGGGGGCTGCGCTGCGAAAGGGGACAGCAGATGGGACGTCGACTCGGTCGAGTTCGGGGATCGCTTGCGGTGGCGGCCGCACTGGGGGTCGCTGCGGCGGTCCCCGCCGCGATCGGATCGCCGGTGGCAGCAGCACCGGAGCAGGCGGCCGCGCCGGCCACGGCGCCGCCCGGCGGCCAGGTGGCCGCGCTCCCGGCCAACGACCGCTGGGCCTCGCAGATCCTGTCCCGCTACGCCACCAGCGCGTCGCGAGCCGATGTGACCGCGCTCGGCACCGCGCTCGACCGGGGCACCGCCCCGACCACGGCGATCCGCGCCGCGCTGCTGAAGCCGGCCGGCGTGCAGTTCAACCTCGAGCGGAAGTACGACGAGCTCATCGAGCGGGCCCCGGACCCGAGCGGCCTGGCCTACTGGACCGCCCGCATCAGCGACGGCCGCCTGACCTACGAGAACCTGGTGGTCACCCTCACCATCTCCAACGAGGTGTGGAACAAGGCCGGCGCCACGCCCGCCGGCTACACCGACTGGGTCTACGAGCACGTGCTGGGCCGCGCCGCGGATCCCAGCGGCCGCGCCTACTGGATCAACCGCCTCTCGTCGGGGACCTCGCGAGATCGCTTCGTGCGCTCGTTCCTCCGCTCGGGTGAGCGGGGCCGGGCCATCGTCCGCGATGCCTACCGCACCAGCCTGCTGCGCAACGCCGACGCCGGCGGCCTCAAGAGCTGGGTGGCGAAGTACACCACCTCGAAGGCGGGCGAGCTCGACATCGCGGTCGCCCTCCTCGCGAGCGCCGAGTCCCGCAACGGCGGCTGCGGCTACGACCCGACCAACTGCCTGTTCCCGTTCCCGAACGACCGCCAGACGGTGCGGGACAACGGGACGGCCACCGGCCAACGGGTGTCGTTCAAGCCCGAGTGGCTGCCGGCCAACAACAAGGGCAAGCACGTCAACCCCACCGAGTGGAACCGCAACGACGGCTTCAGCCCCGGCCAGGCCATCCTCCTGCAGGTGCCGGGCATCGACCTCGAGCAGTCGGGCCTGGCCGGCATCGACAACATCGGTGCGAGCCTCGAAGCCGATGCTCCCGTCATCCTCTGGGACCAGACCGACCAGGTCCGCATCCCCTACTGGGTGGAGCTCGACTCCCACGTGGCGGCGGGCTCCGAGGACCAGGTGCTCTACATCCGCCCGGCGGTGAACTACCCGGCCGGGCACACCATCACCGTCGGCATCACCGGACTGAAGGACGCCTCCGGCGACGTCATCTCGGCCCCGGCGAAGTTCGACCGCGAGCGCGACTGGGTCGTCGCCAACGATGCGATCGACGGCGGCTTCCCCGACGACGTCGACCTGCTCGGGTTCGGTGATCCGCAGTACATCGTGCAGACCGCGTTCGACCTCAAGGTGCTCGACCAGGAAGGCATGGCCACCGAGGACGTGTACCTCGCCTGGCACTTCACGGTCGCCTCCACGGAGAACACCACCGGCCGGATGCTGCACATCCGCGACGATGCCCTCGGGACGGTCGGCACCGGTGCCCCCGCCTTCACGGTCAAGACCATCACGCCCAACCCGCGGACCGGCGTGCTCAAGCGCATCGAGGGCACGTACCAGGTGCCGCTGTACCTCACCGGGACCGGCCAGCCTGGGGCCGGGTTCAAGAACGGCGCCAACGGGCTGCCCGTGCGCAACGGCACCTACACGGCCAACTACGACTGCGAGATCCCGACCACGGCGGTCGACGCTCCGGCCCGTGCCACCGTCTACGGCCACGGCCTCTTCGGAGGCCTGGGCGAGGTGCGCTCCGGGGCGCAGGCGGCCATGGTGGCCGGCCACAACATGGTGTACTGCGCCACCGACACCATCGGCATGGCCGATCCCGACGTCGCCAACGCGGCGACGATCCTCCAGGACATCTCGTCGTTCGGGACCATGCCCGACCGCACCCAGCAGGGACTCCTCAACACGGTGTTCCTCGGCCGGCTGATGTCGAACGACGCCGGCTTCGTGAGCAACGCCGCCTTCCAGTCCGGCGGCGACCCGCTCATCGACACCAGCGCCCTCTTCTACGACGGCAACAGCCAGGGCGCGGTGGTCGGCGGCGCCTACGTCGCCATCGATCCGAAGGTGGAGGCCGGCGTGCTCGGCGTGGCCGGCATGAACTACTCGACGCTGCTGGAGCGCAGCGTCGACTTCGACCCGTTCTTCGACCTCATGAAGGTCACCTACCCGGACCGGGTCGACCAGGTCGTCGGGCTCGGCCTGATCCAGATGCTGTGGGACCGGGGCGAGACCAACGGCTACGCCGCCTACCTCAACGCCGACCGCAACCTGCCGGGCACCCCGGACAAGCGGGTGCTCATCCACACCGCGCTGGGCGACCACCAGGTGGCGACCCTCACCGCCGAGGTCGAGGCCCGGACGGCCGGCGTGCCGATCCACCGGCCGATCTACCTGGCCGGCCGCTCCACCGACGTCGAGCCCGGTTGGGGCCTCGCCACCCTGACGTACCCGTCGACCGGCTCCGCCCTCGTGGTGTGGGACAGCGGCGCGGCGCTCGCGCCGCTCAGCAACATCCCGCCCCGCACCGGGGAGGACCCCCACGGCGACCCCCGCAGCTCGGCCCAGGCCCAGCAGCAGAAGGCGGAGTTCCTCCGGACCGGCGGCACCGTCATCGACGTCTGCAGCGCCGCGGCCTGCACCGCTCCCGCCACCTGACCGAGGTCGGGTCCGGACGCGACGAGGGCCGCTCCCCCAGGGGAGCGGCCCTCGTCGGACACGGGAGGCGCGGCCGGAGCCGCAGCACCGAGCGGGATCAGCTGGCGAGGTTCTCGGCCACGAAGTCCCAGTTGACCACGTTGTCGAAGAAGTTCTTGATGTGGTCGGGGCGGGCGTTGCGGAAGTCGATGTAGTAGGCGTGCTCCCACACGTCGAGGGTGAGGAGCGCCTTGGCCTCGTGCTTGAGCGGCAGGTCGGCGTTGGCGGTCTTGGTGACCTTCAGGCCGCTGTCGTCCTGGACGAGCCACGCCCAGCCGGAGCCGAACTGCGTCTTGGCCGCGGTGGAGAACTCCTCCACGAAGGCGTCGTAGGAGCCGAACGACGAGTTGATGGCGTCGCCCACCTCACCGGTGGGGGCGCCGCCGCCACCCGGCGCCATGCACTTCCAGAAGAAGGAGTGGTTCCAGTGCTGGGCGGCGTTGTTGAAGAGCGGGGTGTGGATCTCCGCGGCCTTGATCACGTCCTCGAGCGACGAGTTCTCGTGCTCGGTGCCGGCGACCATGTCGTTGAGCACCGTGACGTACGTGTTGTGGTGCTTGCCGTGGTGGTAGTCGAGGGTCTCCGACGAGACACCGGTCAGGGCGTCCTTGGCGTAGGGGAGTTCGGGCAGCTCGAAGGCCATGGTCGTGGTTCCTTTCGCACGTTTCAGCGAGTCGTTCGGACCCTACTTGCCGATCTGCACGATGAGAACAAGCGAACACTGGGGTTTTCGGCTCTCGACGAACGGAGCGGAGCGAGCGAGGAGAACGGGCGGAGCGGAGCGAGCCCGTCTCAGACCTCGGCTCGGACCAGCGTGCGGTAGAGCTCCGCGTAGAGGCCCGGGGCATCGACCAGGTCGACATGCCGCCCCTCCTGGACGAGGCGGCCGCGGTCGAGGACGAGGATGCGGTCGGCGTCGACGATGGTGGACAGGCGGTGGGCGATGACGATCGAGGTCCGCCCCCGGAGCGCCTCGGCGAGGGCCTCCTGCACGGCGGCCTCGTTCTCGCTGTCGAGGTTGGACGTGGCCTCGTCGAGGATCACCACCGCCGGGTCCTTGAGCAGCATCCGGGCGATGGCCAGGCGCTGCTTCTCGCCGCCCGACAGGCGGTAGCCCCGCTCGCCCACCACGGTGGCGTAGCCGTCGGGGAGGGCGGCGATGACGTCGTGGATGCGGGCGGCGCGGGCGGCAGCGACCAGCTCGTCGTCGGTGGCGTCGGGCTTGGCGTACCGCAGGTTGTCGGCGACGGACTCGTGGAACAGGTGCGGGTCCTGGCTGACCACGCCGATCGCCGCCCGCAGCGACGCCTGGGTGAGGTGGCGGACGTCGATGCCGTCGAGGCGGACGGCGCCGTCGGTCACGTCGTAGAGGCGGGGGAGGAGCTGGCTGACCGTGGTCTTGCCGGCGCCGGAGGGACCGACCAGCGCGACCAGCTCGCCCTGGTCGATGTGGACCGAGATGTCGTGCAGCACCGGCCCGGCGCCGACATCGGGGGCGGCCAGCTGGGCCGCGCTCTCCAGCGAGGCGACCGACGCCTCCTGGCCCGAGGGATAGGCGAACGTCACGTGGTCGAGGTCGATGATGCCCACCGGCGCGGTGAGGTCGACCGCATCGGGCGCATCCTCGATGGGGTTGGGCGTGTCGAGCACCTCGAACACCCGGTCGAACGACACGAAGGCGGTCATCAGGTCGACCCGGGCGTTCGTGAGGCTCGTGAGCGGCGAGTAGATCTGCACCACGTAGATGCCGAGCGCCACGAGCGTGCCGATCTCGATCGATCCCGAGATCACCAGCCGCCCGCCCACGAGGTAGATGACCGCCGTTCCGGCCGCGCCGACGAGCGTGAGCGCGGTCATGAAGGTGCGGGAGTACATCGCGCTCTGCACGCCGATGTCGCGCACCCGCCCGGCCCGGTCCGAGAAGCTGGCGGCCTCGGCGTCGTGGCGGCCGAACAGCTTCACTAGCAGCGCCCCGGACACGCCGAAGCGCTCGGTCATGGTGGCGTTCATCGAGGCGTTGAGGTCGAAGCCGTCACGGGTGATGCCCGACAGGCGCCGGCCGACCCGCTTGGCGGGCAGCAGGAAGATCGGCAGCAGCACCACGGCGAGCAGGGTCAGCTGCCAGCTGAGGACGAACATGGCCCCGAGGGTCAGGGCGAGCGTGACGATGTTCGACACGACGGTGCCGAGCGTGCCGGTGACCGCGCGCTGGGCGCCGATGACGTCGTTGTTCAGCCGGCTCACCAGGGCGCCGGTCTGCGTGCGGGTGAAGAAGGCGATGGGCTGGCGCTGCACGTGGTCGAACAGCGCCGAGCGGAGGTCGTAGATGAGGCCCTCGCCGATGGTGGCGGAGAGGTAGCGCTCGACGAGGCCGATGAGGGCGGCAGCGAAGGCGACGGCGATCATGAGCCCGGCGAGGACGGTCACCTGGCCGGTGTCCTGGTTCGGCACGGCGTCGTCGATGATCGACTTGATCAGCAGCGGCGGCACCAGGCCCAAGAACGCGATCACCACGGTGACGCCCAGGAACGCGAAGACCCGCGTCCGGTACTCGTGGGCGAACGTCCACACCCGGCGCACGAGCCCGGGCGTGAGCGTGGCCTGCTTCACCGACGGGTCGGCGGTCATCACGCGGTACATCGAGCTCGGATCCATGGCGCTCGCAGGCTACGGCGGACGTGGTCGAACGACGCGCCCCGGTGGCGCGTCCAGGCTCCCGGAGCGGCGACGAGCGAGCGGCGGCGGGCTAGATGTCGTCGAGGCAGCCGGCGCCCGGACCGAGCTGGTCGTTCACCTTGGTGAAGGCGCCGGCGATGGTGGCCAGCTCCTCGGCGGAGATGTTGTCGAGGAAGTACTCGCGCACCCCCGCGACGTGGTGGGGGGCGACGGCCTCGATGGTGGCGCGGCCCTCGGCGGTGAGCACGGCCCAGGTGCCGCGGCGGTCGTCGGGGCAGGTCTCGCGGGCCACGAGGCCGCGCTTCTCCAGCCGGCCGATGTGGTGCGAGAGCCGGCTCCGGGACTCGACGGAGCGGTCGGCCAGCTCGGCCATGCGCAGCCGCCCGCCCTCGGATTCCGAGAGGGCGACGAGCACGCCGTAGTCGTCGTGGTTGAGCCCCTGGGCCTTGAGGTCAGCGTCGAGCGCATCGAGGAGCCGGCGGGATCCGGTGATGAACGATCGCCAGGCGGCCTGCTCCGTATCGGTGAGCCACCGCGTGGGTACGGAGACGGCTGATGGAGGCATGAGGAGGATCCTATCCCGAGCGGGAATGGTTGACACTTCAACGATGTTCGGTAGTGTGATTGCACGTTCAACCATCAAAGCTTCAAGGAGCGAACCCCATGAGCACTCCCGAGATCCCCGCCGGCACCTGGACCATCGACCCCTCCCACTCGGAGGTCGGCTTCTCGGTGCGCCACCTGATGGTGGCCAAGGTCAAGGGCACGTTCGAGACCTTCGAAGGCACCATCACCATCGCCGAGGACGCCCTGCAGTCGTCCGTGACCGCCGAGGTCGACCTGGCCTCCATCAACACCCGTGACGAGCAGCGCGACGGCCACCTCAAGTCGGCCGACTTCTTCGAGGTCGAGAACCACCCCAAGCTCACCTTCACCTCCACCTCCGTCGCCCCGAAGGGCTCGGACTTCGAGGTGACCGGCGACCTCACCATCAAGGGCACCACCAAGCCCGTCGTCCTCGAGCTCGAGTTCAACGGCGTCCACCCCGACCCGTGGGGCGGCACCCGCGCCGGCTTCTCCGCCGAGACCGAGATCTCCCGCAAGGAGTTCGGCGTCGACTTCGAGATCCCCATGGATGGCGGCGGGGTCGTCGTAGGCGACAAGATCAAGGTCGTCCTCGAGGTCGAGGCCGTCCTCCAGGAGGCCCTCGTCGAGGCCTGATCACGACAAGGTCCGCTGACGGAGACCCATCCCGCCGGGTCCGCCGTCAGTGTGATGGGAGCACTCGGAGCCGGGCATCCCGCCGCCCGCCTCCGGGTGCTCCCTCTTCGTTTTCCGGCCTCAGGTGGCCGGCAGGTCGACGGGGTCGACGCCGTCGGTCCCGCCGGACTCGTCGGCCAGCGAGACCATCGTGTCGTCGACCCGCAGGTGCAGCAGGAGGGCGAGGCCGCGCAGCACGCCCCAGACCGCGGCCGCGGCGAGCAGCGTCCCCAGCGCCGACCACACCAGGCCCACGTCGCTGACGACGAGCACCACGGCGCTGACCGCGCCGAAGGCGAAGGTGCTCGCGGCCAGGCGTTCGAGCCAGATCGCGTGGCGGCGGGCGCGGGCGAGGTCGGTCGCTGCCTGGTGGACGGCACGGGCGGCCGTCGGGTCGAGGTCGTCCATCGGGGCCTCCTGGTGGACGGGCCGGTGACCTCCCGGGTCCGCGGGCGAAAGGTCCTTGCCCCTCCGGGCTGGTGGTGATAGCTATACGACCACGCACTATACGAACCGTCCGTGCAAGGTCGCCACCCCGCCGAGCCCGGACCCAGCGAAGGAGCAGCAGGATGAACCGGACCGGGTGGACCTTGGCAACGACGGGCCTGGCGGCCGTCACCGGACTCGCGGCGGTCGCCGGCGGGGGCGTGGCGGGAGCGGACGACGCGGACCCCGCGGTCGTCGCCAGCCGCGAGGCGGCCGCCGCCGCACCGCAACCGGCGGGCTACCAGAACCCGCCGGCCGTCGCGCCCGCCGGGCCCGGCGCTGCGTCGACGGGCGCGAGTGCGAAGTTCGCCGACCTCTACCACCTGCGGGCCGTGTCCACGAGCGGCGGCTACATCGAGGTGGCCGCACGCGACAACCCCGCCCAGGACAACCCCGGCATCGCCACCACGACCCTGCGGGTCTACGGCAACATCGCCGCGTTCCGCGACGGGCCGGGCGACCTGGGGCTCAACTCCAAGTTCACGTGCACGGGCTCCGCGATCAGCGGCCTCGCCATCGGCAGCAGCGGGGCCAGCGTCACGGGTGGCGCCTCGAGCTCCACGCTCACCTGGCCGTCGCTCAGGAACAACACCGCCGAGCTGCGGCAGTTCTACACGGAGGGCGGGCACTTCCGGTGCAAGGCGAGCAACCTCACGCTGGCCAAGTTCACCCACCGCGGCACCGCCTCCACGAACTACAAGAACGTGGACACGCGGGCCGAGGACGCGTACTCCTTCGCCTGGTGAGCCGGCGCCGGCGTGCCGCCCTCGTCGCCGTCGCCGCCTGCCTGGTGGTGGGCGCGGCCGGCGGGTGGTGGTGGCGATCGCGGCCGGAGCCCCGCCCCGCCCATCCGCCGGGGCAGGCGGGACTCCGGTCGTCCTTGCTCGTCGACCTGCGCGACCGGTTGGTGCCCTCGAGCGCGGGTGGGTGGGTGGCCGAGAGCCCCGGGGAGCCCTTCCTGGAGGGCTGGCTCCTCGCGGCCTCGCAGGAGCGCGAGCCGGGTGGCTCCTACGACCGGGCGCTCGCCGAGGCCGAGCGGACCCTCGGACGCGACCCGCAGGCCCGGTCCCTCGTGCTGGTGCTGGCCGAGGTCCTCCCCGGCCCCACCGCGGACCCCGGCCGGGCCGACCGCCTCGCCCGGGAGGTCCTCTCGCGGACCACGAACCACCTCGCGGCGGGCGACGCCACCTGGCTGGCGCCGCTGCTCCAGCTCTCGGCGGGGACGTCGAGCCGGTCCGCGGCGGCCTCAGGCGAGCTGCGGCAGCGGACGGGCCCCGTCGGCTGCGACCGGCTGCCGCCGCCCGACGGTCCCCTCCCCGCGCCGGGCACCTCGCTCACCGTGGCGCTGCGCGTCCTGGCGGCCACCGGTGACCGCTGCGACCGCGCCCGGGACCTTCTCGAGGCCGCCCTCGACGACCCGGCCTGGGACGGCTGGCCGGCGGCCGCCGAGCTGGCTGACCTGGCCGAGGTCGCCGGGCCGGACCCGGCCTCGGTCCGCTCGTCGTTGGCCGAGCGCTTCGACCGCTGGCTCGTGGTCGGGCCCGACCAGCCCATCGACCTGGTCGCCGTCGTGCAGGTGCAGGCGGCTCGGGCCCGCCTCGGCCTCGACACCGAGGTCGAGGGGCCGCTCGCCGCCCACCTCCGCGGCCAGGTCGCCCACCGGGGCAGCCTCCCCGGGCGCTCGACCTCGGCCCCCTCGGCGTTCGACGTCGCGATCCTGCGTCAGCTCGCCGGTTCCGGCCTCGTCCCGGACTCGGCCCGGCGGGCCACGGTCGCATCCCGGGCCGACGTGGCGGTGGGCGATCCGGTGGACCCGGTGGTCGACGCCCTGCTCGCGGGGCGCGACCCGATCCGCTGCGGCGACGCGCCCGCCGAAGCGCCCGAGCGGCGCCGGGTGTCGCTCGACGGCCTCGTCGCCGACCAGGCGTGGGCCACGGTGCGCGAGGCGTGCGCGGACCGGCTCGATCTCGCCGCCACCGTCCGCCGGCTGCGCGCCGGGAAGCCGGCGGACCAGCAGGCGGTGCGCATCGCCACCGCTGAGCTGACCGCCTGCCGGATCGACCCCGCGCTCCTCGACGGCGTTCCCGGGCTCCGCCTCCGGGTCGACGGTGCCTTCGCCACCGACTCGACCATCGCGTGGGCCCGGTCGATCGCCGCCGACCCCGTTGCCGCCTGCGCCGCCGTCCGCCGCTGATCGACCAACCCCACCGACCCCTGGAGCCGCCCCGTGGACCTCGCCGCCTTCCTCACCCGCATCGACCGGATCGCTCCCGGCTACGGCTACGACGCCGCGGCGCGCTTCGACCGCATGCCCGTGTACCACCGCCTCGCCATCACCCGGTGGCTGGCCGATGCGCTCGAGCAGCCCACCGACCTCGACGTCATCCGCCAGCTGCCGACCCTCGGCGATGCCCACCGCTGGCTCGACGGCGCGCTCGCCAGTGGCGAGGTCCTGCGGGAGGAGGAGCCGGCGGTGGTGGCCGGCGCCTCCTCCCGCGTGCGGCTCCGACCCGTGCTCGACCAGGACCTGCTCCCGATCTACCTCGCGTCGTTCGACCCCGCCACGGCGGGAGCCTGGCGGTACCGGGGCCGCACCCTGCCGGCCGACGAGTTCCTGGCGACGTTCGCCGACGGCGTCCGCGCCCAGTTCGTGGTCGACCTCGTGGCCACGGGGGCGCCCGTCGGCCTGGTCTCCGCCTACGACCACAACCAGGCCGGCCTCCACTGCAAGGTGGCCTTCCTGCGCATCGGCGACCGCCAGCCCGGTGACGCTGGCGCCACGTTCGAGGGGATGCTGCTGTTCATCTCCCACCTCTTCGCCACGTTCCCGTACCGGAAGGTCTACGCCGAGGTGCCGGCGTACAACATGGGGCTCTACGAGGCCGGGCTCGCCCAGGAGGAGGGCGTGCTCCGGGAGTACCTCTTCCACGAGGGCCGCCACGTCGACCTCCACATCGTCTCGTTCCGGCGGGACCAGTGGGTCGAGGTCCAGGAGGCGAGCGGGTGGTGACCGGCGGTCGGGTGCAGATGAGGAGCATCCCTCGCCAGGGCGGGCCGACCTGTGGTGTCATGCCGCGATGACGGCGGCCGGCCAGAGCGAGCGCATCGACGAGCTGGCGGCGCGCCTCGCCACGCTCGAGCTCGAGGTGGCGATGGTGCGGGCCAGCGTCGAGGAGCACCTGCGGACCCGCCGCCTCGCCGTCGTCGACGAGCACGGCACCGAGCGCATCGTCCTCGACGCCCGCCACCGCACGGGGTCGATCCTCGTGCGGATCGACGGCCCCGACGGTCGCACCACCGGCGTGGAGGTCTACGCGCTCCAGGCCGACGACGGCGAGCACGAGGTGGGGCTGTGCGTGCTGCGCGAGGGCGACGTGGTCAGTCGGTGGACGGCAGGCTGACGTCGCCGAAGGTGGTGGCGAACCAGGTGCCCGGCCGCAGGTCCAGGCCCCGCTCCAGGCGCAGGACGTTCTTGGCGGTCAGGTTCCGCTCGCCCCGCTCGATCTGGCCGATGTAGGTCCAGTGCAGGCCGGCGGCGTCGGCGAGGCGCTCCTGGGTGAGCTCGCGCTCGAGCCGCAGCTCCCGCAGCCGCTTGCCCAACAGCACCATCTCCGGGTCCTTGTCCTTGGATGGGGGCTTGCGCGCGGGTGCCATGGCCCGCCATCAAGCCAGGCTGCAGACGAACCGTCCAGCGACGGATCGTCTAGTCCGGTTCCCCGTCCGCCGCTCTGGTCGGGCGGATCAGCGGGGGACGATCAACGGGACGAAGGAGTAGCGGCCGTGGCGGGTGGCGGTCGGTCCGGCGTCGGTCCGGTCGACCACCAGCATCTCGCCGGACACCGGCACCACGAGGCGGCCGCCCACCACGAGCTGGTCGATCAACGTGGTCGGGACGGCCTCGGCGCCGGCGGACACGAGGATGCGGTCGTAGGGGCCGTCGGCCGGCTTGCCCAGCACGGCCGGGTCCGCGGCCTCGATCGTGGCCCACGGCATCCCGAGCGCCTCGAGGTGCCCAGCACCCCAGGCCGCCAGCTCGGGCACCAGCTCCACGCCCACGACCCGGCCCGCCGCGCCGACGAGGTGGGCGAGCAGACCCGTGGTCCAGCCCGATCCGGTACCGACGTCGAGCACCCGGTGGCCCGGCGCCACCGCGAGCAGGTCGAGCATGTCGGCCACCGTGCTGGGCTGCGAGTTGGTCTGGCCCCAGCCGATCGGGATCGGACGGTCGACCTGGGCGCGCCGTCCCTGCGCTCGGGTGAGGAACCGGCGGCGGTCGACCGCGGCGAACGCGGCGCGCACCCGGGGATCAGCCGGTGCTCGCATGGCATCCCTTTCCCGTCGACGGCCCCGCGCAACCGGCATCGGTGGGCGGACGCGGCCGGGCTCCGGCCCCAGCTCCCTTGCGGGGGCCGGGACCGGAGCCCGGTTCACGATGGCGGAGGGCGTGGGATTTGAACCCACGGTGACCTTGCAGCCACAACGGTTTTCGAGACCGTCCCATTCGTCCGCTCTGGCAGCCCTCCGGCTCCGACGTTAGCCGCGAGGGGGTCCCGATCCCCACAGCGGATCGCGAAGGGGCCCGCTGACCTGGGCCGACGCGCTCAACGGCGGGCGGCGAAGAACGTCGTGAGCAGCTCGGCCGCAGCCTCGGCGCGGATCCCGGCCACCACCTCGGTCGTGTGGTTGAGGCGCTGGTCGACGGCGACGTTGTAGAGCGAGCCCATGGCGCCGGCCTTCAGGTCGGCGGCCCCGAACACCACCCGGCCGACCTGGGCGGCCCACACGGCGCCGGCGCACAGCGGGCACGGCTCCAGCGTCACGACCAGGGTGGCGTCGCGGAGCCGGCGGTCGCCGATGGCCGCGGCGGCGTCGCGGATGGCCAGGACCTCGGCGTGTGCCGTCGGGTCGCCGGTGGCCTCCCGTTCGTTGGCGCGCGCCGCGACGATGCGCCCGTCGAGGACCACCACGGCCCCCACGGGCACCTCGCCGGCCGCGGCGGCGTCGCGGGCCAGATCGAGGGCCCGGGCCATGGCGTCGTCGTCGCTGATCGGCGCATCGGGCGGGGCGGACGGGTCGGGCACGGCGGCGAGCGTACGGCGTCCTCGACGGCCCCGGCACCGGGCGGCGGCCGTCGGCTCGACGCCAGGGGCCGGAACGAGACGGTGGAGTAGCGTCGGGCGGCGCTGCGAGGGGCAGCGCGAGGGGATGCTGGGGGCCTGAAGGTGCGAACGAAGCGTTGGCTTGCGGTGGCAGCCGTGTTGGTGGTGGCCGGGTGCAGCTCCGACGCCGGGACCACGGCGTCGTCCACCAAGGACACGGCGGCGGCCGAGGGCGGGGGCACCACCGAGGCCGTCGCGCTGCGCGGCCCGACGTCGCCGACCGAGTACGTGGGGCTCACGACGCAGATCCCCACCGACCGGGAGCGGTTCGACCGGATCTCGTCGCAGCTCTTCGGCGAGGAAGCCGCCAGCGGCACCTACCTGGACGACCTCGAGGTGGGCTCCGGGCTGCACCTCGCGTCCGCCGAGCACCCGAAGGCGGACGACGAGGTGGCGCTCACCGTCACCCTCGACACGACCGGCGCGGAGCCCCCGACCCGCACCGTCGCCAGCGTCCCCGCGTCCACCGCGACCGGCAAGACGTTCATCGACGCCGTCGACGCCGCGCTCGTGCAGACCGCGAAGGTCGCCGAGGAGGATCCGGAGGGGCTCGCCCCGTGGCGGATCGAGTACCGCTCGCGCTCGGCGCAGGGCGGCAAGGTCACGGTCGGGGTGGTCTACGACCCCGAGGACGGCACGAACCTCGAGGTGCAGGCGCAGGGCCCGACCACCTCGCTGCTGCCGGACCAGATCAACCAGGCCGCCACCGAGGGCGCGCCCTACGAGACGGTGTACGGCCTCGTGTGGTTCGACGTCGACCGGGACCAGTTCGACTTCTTCGCCAACCGGGCCTACGGCACCTCGGCGGGGAAGGGCCAGAACTTCAAGGACTTCGAGCTGGTGCCCCACAACTGGCTGCGCCTCACCGTCACGCCCGAGCTCGACCAGGACCGGGTCTCGGTCGGGTTCGACGTGATCACCGTCGACGGCCGCCGGGTCCCCGTGGCCAAGGCGCCGGCCTCGCTCATCGCCGGGGAGGAGTTCATGCAGACCGTCTTCCGCATGGCCGAGAACACCGCAGCCCAGGAGGAGGCGGAGCCGGGCTCGTCCACCCCGTGGGAGGTGCCGTACTACTACGACGACCCCGATGGCGGCGGCGTGGTCGAGGTCATCGCCCAGGGCAAGGACGGGAAGTCCCAGATCGCCTACTCCATCGAGTCGCCGGCCAACGAGCTCGAGGACCTCCCGTTCGTGCCCTACACCGGGAAGGTCGACGTGCCCGATGACTGGGACGCTCCGCCGCCGTCGTGCACGGCCCTGAAGTCGAAGGAAGCCGACGAGGGCGAGATGCAGATCACGTTCCAGCCGTCGACCACCGTGCGCAGCTCGGACCTCAAGGCGCCGCTGAAGGGCGACGTGTACGGCTCCGTCTACCAGGCGAGCGACGTGAAGATCACCGGCCCGATCGACGGTGCCGAGGCGGTCGCGACCATCGCCGAGCAGGACGTCGACGTCGTCGACGGGCCGAGCGAGGCCTACCCGCTCGGGGTCGACCTGCCCGCCGGCAGCTACCAGATCCTCGGGTTCATGGACATCGACGGCAACGCCGATCCGGACGACGCCCAGCCCGACGAAGGCGATCCCGTGATGATCCCGATCGGCGGCTACGAGCTGGCCTGTGCGGTGCAGCCGGTCACCGCGGAGTTCGCGATCGTGCTCCCGCCCGGGGTCAATTGACCGCAGCGCCCGACGCACCGGGACCGGTTCGGTCGCGCCTGCTGACCTGGGGCCTGCCGCTACTCGCGGTGGCCGGTGCCGCGCTGGCGATCGGCCTCGTCTCCCAGCACGGGAGCGGCGGGGGCGGGTCGAGCACCAGCACCTCGCGGTCGAGCACGATCGCCTGGTCGGGCGACGGGGCCACCCTCTGGGTCACCTCGCCCGACGACGACCAGGTGGTGGCGATCGACCCGTCGACGCTCGAGGTCGTCGACCAGATCGAGGTCCCGGGCCAGCCTCGCGAGCTGACCGTCCTCGGCCCCGAGCTCGTGGTGACCGCGGCGCAGAGCACGGACCTGGCCATCGTCGACCCCGACGCCCGGCCCGAAGACGCCGTCGCCCTCGTCCGCCTGCCCTGCGGCGGCACGCGGTCCGTGGTGGCCGTCCCGGCGTCGGAGCCGGCGCCGCGGGGCGACCTCGCCGTGGTCACGTGCCCGAGCGACGACCGGCTGGCCGTGGTCGACGTCGACCGCCTCCTGGTGCTCGCCACGATCGACCTGGCCGGACGACCGACCGGCATCGTGCGTGTCGGCGACGTGCTCACCGTGTCGACGGCGCTCGACGGGCGGGTGCACGAGCTCTCCGTGGAGCGGCTGGCGCACGCCCTCGACGATGTCCGGGCGTCCGGCGATGACGACGATGTCCCGGTGCTGGCGGTCGAGCCGTCGTCGACCCGCCCGGCGTGGACCGACGGCGGGCGGACGGCGTCGTCGCTCACCGCCCTCGACGCCGGTCCGAAGGGCACGGTCGGCGTGTACCAGGTGGTCGACAACGAGCGGAAGCTGTCGGCGGCCGAGATCGAAGCCGGCTCCACCTACGGGACGCCGAAGGACGGCCGCGCCCGGCTCGAGCCGGCGGTCGCTGGCGCGTGCGGGGCGCGGTTCTCGTCGGTGGAGGACGAGGCCCGGCGACTGAGCGGCCCGGTGGCCGTGGCCGCAGCGCCGACCGACGGCCTGGTCTGGGTCGTCGGCGAGTTCAGCCAGTCGGTCTCCGTGGTGCGCTGCACCGGCGCGGAGCCGTCCGAGCGGTCGACGACGGTGGCGGCCTTCGACATCGGTGAAGGGGGCCGCGGGATCGTCCTCGACGAGGACGGGCGCACCGCCTACGTCGACGTGGGGTTCGACCACCAGGTGGCCGAGCTGGCGCTCCCCGACGGTGCCGCGTCGGTGGCCGCCGGCGACGGGATCGAGCGCACCGAACCGGTGGCGATCGGCCGCCGCCCGGTGGACGACCGCTACCTGACGCCGCTCGCCCAGGAGGGGCGCCGCATGTTCAACGACGCCACCAACGCGCACCTGACCCCGTTCGGCGTCGTGACGTGCGGCTCGTGCCACCCGTCGGCGGGCGAGGACGGGCTGCGCTGGCGCATCGAGAGCGCCGACCCGGCCACCCGGACCATCGAGCGCAAGGTCCGGCGCACCCCGCCGGCCTGGCAGGTGGACCCCGACGTGAAGCCGCTCCACTGGAACGGCGAGTTCACGAGCAGCGACGACCTGACCCTCACCACGATCCAGCAGCTGCTCGGCGGCGACGGCCTGCTCGTGGACTCCTCGGCCATCAGCGCCTACATGGCCGAGGTCAGCGCGCCCCCGTCCACCCCGACCGGCGACGCCGCCGCCACGGCCGAGGCCCGACAGGCCGGCGATGGCCTCCTCGCGCACCTCGGCTGCACGTCCTGCCACGACGGCGATGCCGGCACCGACGGTCGGGCCCACGACGTGCTGGCCCCCTCGACGGTGGCCGACGCCGACCTGCCCGCCGTGATCACGCCGCCGCTGCGGGCCGTGCGCGGCCGCGCGCCCTACGGGCACGACGGCCGGGCGCCCGATCTCGAATCGCTGCTCCGCGCTCACGGCGACGGCGAGGGCCGCTCGCTCGAGCTGACCTCCGAGGAGCTGGCGGCGGTGGTCGCCTACCTCCGCACCACCTGATCAGGCGCCGTCCGCCTCGGCACCGGCGTCGAGCCGGTCGAGGAGCTCGACCTGCGCCGGGTTCAGCTTCCGGCGGGCCTCGTCGAGCGAGAACCACCCGGCCCGGTCGACCTCGGGGAAGGTCTGGCGTCGGCCCGATCGCGGCGGCCACTCCGTCTCGAACGTGTTGCTGGTGATGTCGTCGGCGTCGAACGTCCCGGCGCGGGCGAACGCCCGGACCCGCTTGCCGCTCTTGAGCCGGACCTCGCCGAGGTCGCGATCGGGTTCCTCGGCGCTCGGCGGAGGCGACCCGAGCTCCTCCTCGAACTCGCGGAGGGCGCACGCGTGCGGATCGCTGCCGTCGTCGTGCTCGCCCTTGGGGATGGACCAGGCGCCGTCGTCCTTCTTCGCCCAGAACGGGCCGCCGGGGTGCACGAGCAGGACCTCGGTCCCGTCCGGGCCGGCGCGGTGGAGCAGGAGGCCGGCGCTCGAGGCGGGCATCAGGCGAACGTGCGCATGAGGCGCAGCACGGCGTCGGCGTCGGGGCCGTCGCCCTGCAGCGAGGTGCCGGCGGCGGAGCCGCGCTGGCCCGCCACCGTGCAGAGGTCGAGCGCCGAACCGGTGACCGTGGTGACGGCCTCGGCCGGTTCGCCGAAGGTCCACGTCGAGCCGTCGGGGGCGTCGAGGGCGAACACCACCGGGCCGGCCGGGGTGCGGCCCTCCTGCCCGAGCGCGTACGGCACCGTCCGCCAGGTGAGCCGAGCTGTGTGCCAGAGGCGGTCGGTGGGGGCGGGCTCGGGGCCGAACGCCACGGCCACGTCGACGGTGTGGATCCACGACTCGGTGAGCCGGGTGGTGGCGAGGGACCGGGCTGCCAGCTCGCCGGCGACCCACAGCACGCGGGCGGTGGGATCGCACCCGGTGAACGCGGCGAGCTGCGCGTCCGCGCTCGCCCGCCACCGGTCCCGGGCGGCCTCGGGGGTGCTGCGCTGCAGGTCCACGAGCGCGCCGGCCCAGTCGTCGATGCTGCCGGTCTGGGGGATGGCCGCCGCCACCTCGTCGACGAACGCGCCCAATCGGCCCTCGACGCTGGCCACCGCCATCTCGTTGGTCTGGGCCAGGTGGAGGAGGACGTCGGCCACCGACCAGCCGGCGCAGCGGCTCGGCCGGTCGAGGTCGGCGACGGAGGCCTCGGCCACGTAGCCGGCCAGCTCGTCCTGCTGGTCACCCAGTGCGGTCACCGCGTCATCCATCCCCGCAATCCTTGCGGACGCACGGCATCTGTGCCCACGAGTGTGACCACTGGCCCACCCCGACGGAGGAAGCCCACGTCACACGCACGCGAACGTTCGTCCGATTTGGCACCATGGAACCGCTTGCAGGGCCGAAGGGGGGTCTGCGCGGAAAGGCGATCGTGGCCCAGGGCCCTCAGTTCATCAACGCTCTCGGTGACGCGGTGCACCCGATGGGGGTGATGCAGCGGGTCACCGATCGGACCCTCGAGCTCATGACCGATGCGTTCGGCGTCATGGTCGGGCTGGCCGACGAGGATGGCATCACCTACGTCGCCGGCGCGGGCAACCAGGTCGACCTGGTCGGCACCCGGGTGGAGATGGTGCGCAGCCTGTCGGGGCTGTCGATCCGGACCTCACAGGTCCTGCGCTCCGACGACACCGAGGAGGACGCCCGCGTCGACCTCGAGGCCTGCCGCCGCCACTTCGTGCGCTCGCTGGTGTGCGTGCCCCTGCAGCGCGGCGACCACACTATCGGCGTCCTCGCGGTGAACGCGCCGCAGCCCAACGTCTTCAGCGACGACGACGTCCTGACGCTCACCCAGATCGCCTCGTTCATCACCGTGGCCATCAGCTCGGCCTTCGAGCTCTACCGCGTCAGCGCCGAGCTGGTCGCGCTGGGGCTCGACCACCGCAGCGGCTCGGCCGTGGACCAGGAGCCGGGCAGCGTGGCCCAGCGCTACGTGATGGACGTGCTGGCGCCGGGCGGTGCCTCGCAGCTCGATGCCCACGACCGGATCGAGCCGGTCCTCCTCGAGCCCGGGCTCCTGTCGACCGTCGTGCAGCCGATCGTGGACCTTCGCGACGGGTCGGTGGTCATGGTGGAGGCGTTGGCCCGGTTCCTCCCCGAACCGGTCCGGCCGCCCGACGTGTGGTTCGACGAAGCCCATCGCTGCGACCTGGGCATCGCCCTGGAGATGCTGGCGGTGAACCGGGCCATGGCCCTGCTCGACGAGCTCCCGGAGCACGTGTCGATGTCGGTCAACGTCGGCCCGCTCGCCGTGCGGTCGCCGCTGTTCCGCGAGGCCATCGAACGGGTGGACCCCGACCGCATCGTCCTCGAGCTCACCGAGCACAAGGTCGTCGACGACTACCCCGGCCTGGTGGCGTCGCTGCGCTCGCTCCGGCGCCTCGGCGTGCGCGTCGCGATCGACGACACCGGTTCGGGCTACTCGAGCCTCGCCCACATCCTCAAGATCGCCCCTGACTTCATCAAGCTCGACCGGGAGCTCACGAGCGGCATCGACGTCGACCCGGTGCGGCGGGCCATGGCCATGGCGCTCGTGACCTTCGCCGGCGACACCGGGGCCCAGATCGTGGCCGAGGGCATCGAGACGGCCGACGAGCTCGGCGAGCTGCGCCGCCTGGGCATCCCGTTCGGCCAGGGGTACCACCTCGGCCGCCCCGCTCCCGTGGACGACCTCGTGGCCCAGCCCCGCACCCTGCCGGGGGACTGAGCCGGAACCGGCAGCGGTCGGCGCGGCCCGGGCCGCGAGGCTGGTGCGGTGCCGTTCCCGCTCCGACCCCGAACCGACGCCGACCTCCCCGGCGTGGGCGACCTGCTGACCGCCACCCACCACAGCGACGCCTACCCGGTGATCCTCCTCGACGACATGGCGGCGTGGGGTGCGGCGTCCGACGTCGTGGCGGCCTGGGTCGCCACCGACCCGGCGGCCGACGACCAGGTCGTCGGCCATGTGGTCCTGACCGACGCCGAGCCCGGCGACGCGGCCACGGTCCAGTGGCTCGAGGCCACCGGGCAGCCGATCGACGACCTCGTCGTGATCCGCCGCCTCGTCGTCCACGAGCGCGCCCACCGCACCGGCACCGGCGAGGCGCTGCTGCGCACCGCGGTCGACGCCGCCCACGCCCTCGGCCGCCGTCCGGTCCTCGACATGGCCGACAACCTCGCGGCCGCCGGCCGCCTCTACGAGCGGGCCGGCTTCGAGCACGTCGGCGCCTACGACCTCGACCTCACCGAGCACCTCCCCGCCGGCACCGACGGCTTCGACCGCGACGGCGCCATCACCCACCGCCTCCACGTCCTCACCTGGATCGGTCCCGAGGTCCCCGCTGGCTGACCCCGGCGGTGGCGCGCCGACCGATCCAAAACGGCGGAGGCCGCCCCGTGGGCGGCCTCGGCGATCGATCGGGTCGATCCAGCGGAGAGGGTGGGATTCGAACCCACGGTGAGTTTCCCCACACACGCTTTCCAAGCGTGCCGATTCGGCCGCTCTCGCACCCCTCCGGGTACTTCCTTCGTGGTCCGCACCCGCAGGAGGTGGCCGGGCGATCTGCGGCACTCCTCAGGCACCGCTGAGAGCTGCTGCCTTCCGGCCCTGACCCGGTTCACGGGCTGAAGATGCACAGGGCCCGGCCACCACCTGCGGGTGCGGACCCGTCCACGATAGCCGCGTCGCCACCGACCCCGTCCATGCGAGACGGGGGCAGCGCCGAACCGCCCGGTTCCGGCCCGCAGGGAACGTGACCGGCGGGTACGGTCGGGGGCGACCTCACGCGAAGGAGCGGGACATGGGCTGTGGGTGCATCGTTGCGTTGATCGGGATGGCGGCTCCGCGGTTCGCCATCTTCCTGCTGTGGCTGTTCAGCGATCGCATGGCCATCGCCTTCAACGGGTTCTTCGAGGCGTTCCTCGGGTTCCTGCTGCTCCCGTTCACCACCTTGTTCTTCGCGCTCGTCTACTCGCCGGCGCTCGGTTCGGATGGCGGCGTCAACGGGTTCGGCTGGCTCATCGTCGGCTTCGGCCTGATCCTCGACATCAGCTCGTACACCAGCGGCGCCAAGGCCCGCCGCGACGCCGCCAACGTCTAGGCGAACTCGGGGGGACCGAGCTCGTCCATGCAGGACGTGTCGGGCTGCTGGGTCGGGTCGTCGAGGAACGCGAACCAGATGTCGCGGGAGCAGTCGCTCGACGACACCGCGCCGTGGCCGGCGTTGGGGAACAGCAGCACGTCCTGGCCCAGCGCCTCCGCCACCCGCTTGGTGCCGGCGGGCGGGGTGACCGGATCGAACCGGCCGGCCATCACGATGATCGGGACGTCGGTGTCGCCCTCGCGCAGCAGCGTGTTGAAGTCGCCGCCGCTGGGGTCGACGCCCCACTCGCCGCAGCCGGTCTCGGCCACGTTCACGTAGACCAGCGCGCCCATCTCCGGGTGCTGCTCCACGAACGGCTCGACCACATCGGGATCGAGCAGCGGGAGCCGGTCGGCGCAGGTCACCGACGCGGTCATGCCCTCGACCTGGTCGGCGGCGAACGGCACCGACTCCTGCACCAGCTGCTCGACGATGGCGTAGTCGCCGTCGGCGATGGCGGTGAGCGCCGTGGGCAGCACGGGGATCAGCGTCTCGTCGTACATCGCCCGGAACAGGCCGGCGTACATGTCTGTGCCGGTGATCTCGACGTGGCGGGGCTCGCCCGTGATCGGGTCCGGCACCTCGCCCACGTAGGGCTCCTCGTCGAGCTGGGCACCGGCCTCGGCCATGAGGTCGTGGATCGAGCCGTACTTCTCGGTGCACTCGACGTCGTCGGCGCAGGCCTGGTCGAGCTCGTCGAACGAGCGGAGCGCGGCCTCGGCG